>Ga0123357_10007459_pt1 | contig 13521 bp, 7 predicted proteins | sample TergutEmb28metaG_FD_89873 | JGI IMG/M metagenome (GOLD analysis project Ga0123357, IMG submission 89873) | Embiratermes neotenicus P4 segment gut microbial communities from Petit-Saut dam, French Guiana - Emb289 P4 | ecosystem: Host-associated > Arthropoda: Insects > Digestive system > Gut ...
AATTGTGTGTTGACAGCAGATTGTTTGAGAGGTATTTTATAAATGGGGAAGGGAAGGGAATGGAGGAATTGTGTGTTGACAGCAGATTGTGTTAGGGGGATTGGATAAAGGGTGGGAAGGGGATGGAGTGGGGGAATTGTGTGTTGACAGCAGATTGTGTTAGGGGGATTGGATAAAGGGTGGGAATGGGATGGAGTGGGGGAATTGTGTGTTGACAGCAGATTGTTTGAGAGGTATTTTATAAATGGGGAAGGGAAGGGAATGGAGGAATTGTGTGTTGGCAGCAGATTGTGTTAGGGGATTGGATAAAGTATGGGAAGTGAAGGGATTTGGGCGGAATTGTGTGTTGACAGCAGATTGTGTTAGGGGGATTGGATAAAGGGTGGGATGGGAAGGTTTGGGGGAATTGTATGTTAACAGCAGATAGTGTTAGGGGGATTGGGTAAAGGGAGGGAAGGGAAGGGAATGGGGACTTGTGTGTTGGCAGCCGATTGTGTTAGGGGGATTGGATTAAGGTTGTTAACGAAAGGGAAAGGAATGGAAAGGAAAGGAAAGGAAGGGAACGGAAGGGAAGGGAAGGGAAGGGAAGGGAAGGGAAGGGATGGGAACGGAAAGGAAGGAAAAGAAAGGGAATCGAAGTAAAGGGAAAGGAATGGGTTAACTGTGTGTTGAGAACTGTTTTATTTTCTTTGTATCTTGTGGACAGTGATTATAGTTTGAAAACTTAGTGTTGAGTGTAAGGGTACTTACAGGGTGAGCGAAATGTGAGATTGTGTACTGTGGACGGTGGTTACAGTGTGAGTATTAAATGTTAGTGTAAGGGTCCTGACAGGTGGATTGAATTGTGATATTGTGTAGTGTGGACGGTGGTTATAGTGTGAGTACTTAGTGTTATTGTAGGGGTACTGACAAGGGAGTGGAATTGTGAGACTTTGTAGTGTGGACGGTTTTTATACTGTGAGTACGTAGTGTTAGTGTAAGGGTAATGACAGGGGAGTGGAATTGTGAGGCAGTGTAGTGTGGACGATGGTTATAGTGTGAGTAGTTAGTGTTAGTCTAAGGTTACCGACAAGGGGATGGAATTGTGAGATTGTGTAGTGTGGACGGTGATTATAGTTTGAGTACGTAGTGTTAGGGTAAGGTTACTGACAGGGGGATGAAATTGTGAGATTGTGTGTTGTTCACGATGGCTCTAGTGTGAGTACGTAGTGTTAGTGTAAGGGTTTGGCATGGAGAGGAATTGTGAGATTGTGTACTGTGGACGGTGGTTACAGTGTGAGTACGTAGTGTTAGTGTGAGGGTACTGACAGGGTAAAGTATTGTGAGATTCTGTAGTGTAGACGGTGATTATATTGCGAGTACGTAGTGTTAGTGTAAGGGTACTGACAGGGGAATGGAAATGTGAGATTGTGTGGTGTGGAATTTGGTTATAGTGTGAGAAATTAGTGTTAGTTTAAGGGTATTGGCAGGAGTGGTTTTGTGAAATTGTGTAGTTGGTACGGTGGTTATTGTGTGAGTACTTAGTGTTAGTGTATAGGTACTGGCAGGGGAGTGGAATTGTGAGGTTGTGTATTGTGGACGGTGGTTATATTCTGAGTACGTTGTGTTAGATTGAGTGTAATGACAGAGGATAGGAATTGTTAAATTTTGTAATATGGACCTGTGGTTATATTGTGAGTACATAGCGTTAGTGAAACTTTACTGACAAGGTAGTGGAACTGTGAAATTTTGTAGAGTGGACGCTTGTTAACATGTGAATACGTAGTGTTAGTGTAAGGGTAATGACAGGGGATGCAGTTGTGAGTTTGTGTAGTGTGGACGGTGGTTAAAGTAGGAATACCTAGTGTTATTGTAAGGCTACAGACAGGGGGATGGAAAATGTGGGATTGTGTGGAGTGGACTGTATTTATAGTGTGAGTACGTAGTGTTAGTGTAAAGGTATTGTCAGGGGAGTGGAATTGTGAGACTGTGTAGTGAGGACGTTGGTTATAGTATGAGAACTTAGTGTTAGTGTAAGTGTATTGGAAAGGGAGTGGAATTGTGGAATTTTGTGTTGTGGACGTTAGTTATAATGTAAATACCTAGTGTTAGTGTAAGGGTATTGATAGGGGATGGAGTTGTTTGGTTGTGTAGTGTGGACGGTGGTTATAGCGTGAGTACTTACTGTTAGTTTAAGTGTACCGACAGAGGAGTTGAAATGTGAGTTTGTTTACTGTGAACGCTTATAATAGGGTGAGCTCGTAGTTTTTCTTTAAGGGTACTGTCAGGGGGTGGAATTGTGAGATTGTGTATTGCAGATTTTGTTTATAGTAGGAGTATGTAGTTTTTATGTGAGGTTACTGAGAGGGGGACGGAAATGTGAGATTGTGTTGTGTGGTCGGTTCTTATAGTGTGAGAACCTTATATTTGAGTAAGTGTTCTGACACGGGAGTGGAATTATGAGATTGTGTAGTTTTGAAATTGGTTAGAGTGTCAGTACTTAATGTTAGTGTAAGTGTAGTGACAGGGTAGTGGATTTGTACGATTTTGTAGTTTGGACATTATTAACATTGTGAGGGCCTAGATTTAGTGTAAGGTTAGTGGCAGGAGACGGGAGATATGAAATTGTGTAATGTGGAAGGAAGATATTGTATAATTACCTAGTGTTAGTGTATGCGTATTTACAGGGGGATGGAAATGTGCGATATTGGTGTGTGGACGGTTTTTATAGTGTGAGTGCTTAGTGTTAAAGGAAGGGTTCTGACAGGGGGAATAAAATTGTGAGTTTGTGTAGTATCGATATTTGTTATAGTGTGAGTACTTAATGTTATTTTAAGGGTATTGACACGGAGGATGGAATTGTGGGTTTGTCTAGTGTGGACTTTGGTTATTGTGTGAGTACGTTGTGTTAGTGTATAGGTATTGACTGGTTGTAGAATAGTTTGTTTGTGTAGTGTTGAAAGTGGTTATAGTGTGAGTATTTAGTGTTAGTGTAAAGGTACGGACAGGGAGGGTAATTGTGAAATTTTGTTGTGTGGACCGTGGTTATAGTTTGAGTATTTAGTGTTAGTGTTAGGGTACTGTCGTGGGATGGTTATTGTGAAATATTTAGTGTGGGCGGTTGTGATTATCTGATTACATACTCTTGGTTTAAGGGTACTGACAGGGAGATGGAATTGTTAGATTGTTTATTGTGGACGGTGTTTATAATGTGAGTACATAATTTTAGTGTAAGATTACTGACGGGGATGGAATTGTGCGATTGTGTAGTGTGGAACGCTTTATATTGTGATTACTTAGGTTTAATGTGTGGGTTTTGACACAGGGAATAAAATTGTGTGATTTTGTAGTGTGGATGTTTGTTATAGTGTAAATACTTAAAGTTAGTGAAAAATTACTGTCACGGGGGATGGAATTTTGGGATTGTCTAGTGTGGACCGTGGTTATTGTGTGAGTACGTAGTGTTAGTGTAATGGTAATTGCAGGGGAGTGGAATTGTGATGTTGTTTTGTGAGGAAGTTTGTTATTCTGTGAGTACTTAGTGTTAGTGTAAGGTACTGACAAGGCAGTGAAATTTTGAAATTGTGTAGTGTGGACGTTGGTTATATTTTGAGTACTTAGATTTAGTATAAGTGTACTGAGAATGGAGAGGAATTTTGAGATTTTGTATTGCGAACCTTGTTTTTAATGTGAGGACCTAGATTTTTTAAGGGTATTCTCAGGGGAGGGGAATTCATAGATTGTGTATCGTGGACGGAAATCGTAGTGTGAGTACGTTGTGTTAGTGTAGTGTTACCGAAAGGGAATAGACTTGTGAGATTGTGTATTGTGGATGGTTGTTAAATTTTGAGTATTTATTGTTAGTGTAAGTTTATTGACATTGGAGTGGTATTGTGAAATTGTGTTTTGTGAACAATGGTTATATTCTGAGTACCTAGATTTAGTTTTTGGTTACTGACAGGGGAATGGAATTGTGAAATGTTGTAGTGTGGACTGTGAGTACCTAGAGTTAGTTTATTGGTACTGACAGGGAGTGGAATTTAGAAATTGTGTAGTTTGGACATTAGTTATAATTTGAGTACTTAGTGTTAGTGTATGTGTATTGACAGGGGAAGGGGATTGTGAGATTGTGTAGTGTGGACGGTGGTTATAATATGAGTACGTAGTTTAATGTAAGGATACTGAGAGTGTAGTGGAAGGGTGAGAGTGTGTAGTGTGAACGGTAGTTATAACTTGAGTACGTAATGTTAGTTTAATAGAACTGAGAGGGGGATTTAATTGTGAGATTTTATTGTACTTTAAAATGAATTATATAACGAAATATTAAAGGATGTGTCATCTTGTTCATCTCTCTTTATTCAACTATCATGATGATGCACGGTCCAATAAACATACGATTCAATAAATGTAAATTACGTATTATTTCTCGTCAAGAATTCAAGTGGAATATTCCGTACCCGAACATGATCTGCTGCTATGAATGACCGTCTGACACATGGCAATTATACTCTTGTGAAATTGTGGGACTTTTGCAATAGGCAGTGTCTTCAACTTAGTAGTTTATTTTAGCAATACGACGAAATATTATAACGTAACTACATTTTATATAAAGTCAAATATAGAAAACAATGAAATAATGAAACAATCTCGCACCGCTTCATGTCACATTATCACATTCACACTAAGCAGCTCCATACACAATCTCGCACCGCTTCATGTCACATTATCACATTCACACTAAACAACTCCATACACAATCTCGCACCAATTCATTTCACATTAAACATTCACACTCAAAATTCCCGAAATCCTTCTTAAAGCAGAGCACCCTTCCGAAACTTTCAGCGCACCAATATCATCACAGTTACAATTTTTCTCCTCTCACATCCACAGTACAATTTATAGCAGTATGTTCGGTAACTTCCCTGACATCCAAAACACTGTCAAGATCCAGTCCTGAACTCTGAATTTCCCTCCCTTCTTCCTTGCAGTTCCAAAAATTGCAGCATCCTGTGACGTAACAAGACCGGAGCGGAATTTAAGGATCTTTTAATATTTTTCTCAACCAAACCACAGGAACTAACACCATAATTGTGTGTGTGAAACACAACAGTATATTTGTGGCTAACAGAATGCAATGAATTCCGTTACAGCGTGTAGGTTAACAGCTACTAAGAATGTATTATTTTATTGTCTACCACAATTACCAGAATAGAAGGTTATTTCAAGATTACTGCTGTTAACACAAGCTGCCAACCCATTCAGTACCGCAATAAACACGATACACTATTTCAACAGAACCTCCTGTTTCCCCTTACCCCAAGCCACAAATAATACTGAACCTCACGCAGTGCTTCCAGCTGAAGGTCACAGACAGTACAACTGTAAGTAAAGTGTTTGCTTTTATAACAAGAGTTTGAAATGTCTGTTGTAGCTGTTTGTAAATCTGATTGAAGATGTTTTCTCGTTAATTCTTCTTCAGTAAAATTTCGCACATTTTCTCTTTGACGAATTTGTGATTAAATGCTTAATTTTAAATCTGCCTGTAAATAGAAAATCTCAAGCAAGGCCTGTTTGCTTCCTCACAACAAGTATTAAACTGGGTCTAAATGAAATAAGGATATCCGATGGTAAAATTGTTTCCACTTACACGATCTAAAATTTCTTTTCGAGGTTCGCAGTTCAGCGTGAGATTTTCATTACTGACACCTTTGATTCAGTGAGTAAGGCAGCCCGAAGCTTCACAAACTGCCCACTATCCGTTCCGGTGACTTTTTGTAGCCTAAATTTGGAGAAATTTCAGCAATAAATTCTACTAAATGTAACTGCGCTAATAGACAAATTGGTTCTTACTGTTATTTCCTAAGTACCGGAATTAACAAGAACTAGCCACAGAAAGCGGCTTGTGTTTGCGAAACGTTTCAAAATACTCAAGTTTAGCGGCTATATTTTCCATCTACATTTAGTGACTGAAGGTGAGAATGCAGAACGATCTGTAATGGCGGTAAAATTACTGAGATTAAGTTAGGGTTCTCTTGGAGGACCACACCGAGCTGGGTGGCGCAAATATGGACTGTACCTGTGACACCAACTGTGTGGCGTAAATGTAGCCCATGTCTCTGACACTAGTTGGGTGCCGTAAATATGGTCCATATCTGTGACACCAGTTGGGTGGCGCAAATATGTTCCATGTCTGTGACACCAGTTGTGTGGCGTAAATATGGTCCTCGTCTGTGACACCAGTTGGGTGGCGCAAATATGTTCCATGTCTGTGACACAAGTTGGTGGCGTAAATATGGTCCTCGTCTGTGACACCAGTTGGGTAGCGCAAATATGTTCCATGTCTGTGACACAAGTTGGTGGCGTAAATATGGTCCATGCCTGTGACACCAGTTGGGTGGCGTAAATATGGTCCATGTCTGCGACACCAGTTTGGTGGCGCAAATATGGTCCATGTCTGTGACACCAGTTGTGTGGCTTAAATATGGTCCTCGTCTGTGACACCAGATGGGTGGCGCAAATATGGTCCATGTCTGTGACACCATTTGGGTGGCGTAAATATGTTCCATGTCTGTGACACCAGTTGGTTGGCACAAGTATGGTCCATATCTGTGAAACCAGTTGGGTGGCTAAATATGTTCCATGTCTGTGACGCCAGAAGGGTGGCGTAAATATGGGGCATGTCTGTGACACCAGCTTTGTGGCGCAAATATGGACTATGTCTGTGACACCAAATGTTGGCGCAAATATTTTCCATGTCTGTGACAAGAGATGTGTGGCGCAATATGACCTGTGTCTGTGACACCAGTTGGGTGTCGCAAATGTGACCTTTGTGTGTGACGCAATCTCACTTGAGCTTCCGACCTGCCGCAGCCAATCAGGTCACCGCATCTGCGTAAACTGCTAAGTGCTTCTGGTGGCTGGAGGCTTGCCAAGGGGCTGCTTGTTGGCAGCGAAACTTGTCCTTACGTGTTTCAGTGCAGAAGACGCTTTTGCTTTTGTATGGTAGGTTGACAAAGCTGCATTGTCAACAGTGGCGGTTGTCAGTGGTGATCCACCATTATAAATGCTTGTTCTGAAAATTAGGGCCAAACTTGTTAAAATTTCACACGGAGTGAAATGCTTTGACTGTGGCAGCCATCTGGACAAAGGGACGAAAAAATTGTCTATTAAAAGATTATTATCACGTACTTATATTTTATTATATATAAAGATTGTTATAATAAGAACTGTAATTTTGCCTGTTGTTTGTGTGGGTGTGAAACTTGGTCAGTCAACAATTCTTAGACAACTTATTCCGTTGTTATTAAATGTAATCGTAGGTAAAAAAAAATTAAACCAAGTGTAAGCACAACTGTATCTGTATTTTCCATTTTGAATGACACGTTCAGGTTTTTTTTAGTTTACATTTCGAATACCTGGCCCTGAGTTATTTTGCGTATTAGCTAACAGTAGCTGACAGCAGAAGTTGTTGTTTGAGATGTCGTTTCTTTATATCCAGATATTAAACTTATTTTTGAATTTCAGAATAAATGCTTGGTGTTGCGTAATTTGGAGGATGGGGAATTGCTTGGAATATTAATTTTGGCAAATTTTGGGAAGGAAGACATTTTTATTACAATGATTAATGGAATTGCAAATACATATCATTCTTGTTTTTAAGCTTTCGCCGTGTTCTAAACGTAATTTGTTCCTTTTGAGTAATTCCCCGGCGTCTGAGTTCTAATTGCCGACGTTTCGGAACTCACTATCAGTTCCATCTTCATAGGCAGGTTGTCTGCTTGGCTTTACAGCCGGTTTTTCTCAAGTATAATATCGTTGACTTATGCATTTTAAGAAAGAAAATTATTCCTAATTGCACCAATTAATTATAAATTAGCCGAACAATGTGGACGCGCATGGGTCTGCATTCTCTCGCTTGCCGGGAATGCGGGTTAGAATTCCGACAACAGAAAGAAATTTGGTCTGTGTTTAATTATATGTGTTTGCACATCGAGGCCTCTGCGACAAGCCGATCTCTCGTCCAGAGGGCTAGGTCAAGAGTGTGTGACCAGTTGTGACAATAACACTCTACATGTCCAATGAGGAAGGAAAAGAAGTGGGGCAAGAAACTATTTGCACACCATTACTATTTTACGTCTTTAATAACAAAAAATTTCTCAGCACGGTTGGACATACTCGTACGGTACAGTACCAGGTATAATTAAAGCCACATAATTGTGAATTTCCTAAAACAACCAGTTGTGAGCAGAAACAGAGATTCATAGCAAAGTTGATGTATCGAAAAAATGAAACACAAAACTTTGAATAATACTTCATGTTTCCTTTCAGGCGGAGAGAGATGTAGAAGAGCTTTTAAAAAGAGTGGAGGACGAGAAGAGAGCTGTGGTAAACGAAATGGGTTCTAGTGGGACGTATTGGGAGAATTGGAAACAATATTTGAACCCGAACGTTTACAAGCCATTCATTATCATACACGTTTTCAACCTTATGCAAGTTTTGTGTGGAACGAACCTCTTTGAATATTTTGTTCCCGATATCATCTTAGTTGGGAAGAGAGACGGCAGTTTGGACATCAATTTCGTCATGAATTTAATATTAACTGTAAGGTTTTCGTATATTGTGGCCTCTTGTGTAATTTTATTGTTGTTTGGACGTCGAATAATTTGTGTGTCATCAGGTGTGTGTTCAGGTATTGCGGCAGTACTGGTTGGTACATTTGTTTATATGCAGACGATTCACACGTGGAAAATAATTGGTTTGTTTGTCTTATACATGGCATTCTATACATACGGATATTTTGTGATGGCACAAACAATGATTGGAGAAATATTGCCATCTAATATTAGGTGTGTTGTTGGGGCTTATATTTTCACCATGAATTATATGGTTACGTTTTATGCAACTAAATACTTCTCTTCAGTCGTCACAGCAGTTGGTACCCACGGCCTTTTGTGGATAATTGGTGTGTCTTCGTTGCTGTTTTCACTGTTTTTGTACCTGATGTTACCCGAAACAAAAGGGTGCTCTCTTGTGCAAATAGAAGAATACTTCATGCAACCAAATGTTTTATGGCCCACAAGAAAGAAATTCCAGAATATCAGGAACACAAAAATATAAGAACACATGTGGTATAAAAATCATCTACCTTGACAAGTGAGTGATTTATGTTAACATTGTACAAACTCCGTGAAATTACATATTGAATTTGAATGTAATATTTATGTCAATCACGTAATAATCGAGACAGTACCGATTTTTCAATATTTTATATATTTTCCATTATTTGACATTTATTATTGAGCCAAACAAAATGCACTTACAGACATTCATTACTAAAATGCCCAAGTATCACCATCAAGGAAGAGACGGAGCTTGGAACTCAGGTTAAGACGGAAAGTCGGGCAGGCTGCACACACTCTAAATATTTCCCAAGTAGTGTGTACTGGAGTTTTATTGTGTGTAATTAGGGAAAAGTTGCAGTTACAACTGAACTGTATTGGTGACAAATCTCGCCAGCGGCTCTTCATTACCGTTAACACTCACTGACCGTCCAGCTCCATTCTCTGTTGCTCAGTCACTGTTCCAGATACACAGCAGACTGCTGCTGCAGAACAAAGCAGCTACTGTTACATGCGTTAATCCTCACACTTAGCGCGTCCAGTTATAAACAAAAAGGGATAGAAGGAAATTATATTCCTCCCTTGCCTGGTCTGCTTACTGAGAAGTGGAAGTGTAAACAACTGATACGAGTTACAGAAAGGCAAGAACTAAGCATGAAAAATTTTATCTTATGACGTACTACAGTACATAAAAGAATGCTAGAAAGGAAAGAAAAAAAACCACAACGACAAAATTAATGTATATCAACTACACAACAATGTAATTGGGCCAATTTTGGACCCATTTTTGTCTCACATATTCAACAACATTTTCAGTGGTCTTCCTTGATTTCCTCTACAAGTTGGCCTGCAATTTTTATTATCCTGTGTTATTAGTCACGAGGCATATTTTTATACTTCCGAAAATATTAGATTGTAATTGAACATTTCAACAGCTGACTAATGCACGGAAATTATGGAATACACTAATCAATGACAGTCGGTTTGTTTGTATTATTAATATTATTGTTTTTTAACATTACCTCCTAAAATTTGGTTCTTTCCCTGAGCCATCTTAAGAGAAAAGAACAAGAAATATATAAAATTTTAATTATTAAACGCTGATCGTGCGTGTATGAATTATAGCAAGAAGTTAAATACACACAGAATATATAACATCAAACAATGTTTTACCAACCGGTGCAAAATTGGATTGTTTAAAAATAATTCAAAATTAAACAGCTCCAACTTGTATCCGTGTAATGACCATCATCAGGAAACGCACTACTTGTTCTTGCTAAAGTTATGTACGTTAAAATAATCAATTGAAATACATTGAAGGGCTTATTTCGGTGGTTTGTGGCTGTAAAAGTTATTCGGTCTGCAAATGAAAATATTGTTTCGTGTAACGAAAGTTTAGTGTTTTGGAAACAAAATGAATGTTATGGAAATATAGTGGACTTACGGTTATTAGTTCGGAGAGTTAGGGTATATGTAGTTAGCCACGTGACGTTTAGGTAAAAATTAGGTAAAATTTAAGCGTTGAAAATTTGATTTCTAGGGGGAGAAAAAAACAGAAATTTAAGGTAACATCAGTATGTGCGAGTTTACCATAAACTGTACCGTAATATCAGTATGTGTGGGTTTGCTATAAACTGTATGGAAACATCAGTGTGTGTGGGTTTGCTATAAATTGTATGGTAACCTAAGTATGTGTGGGTTTGCCAATAAAGGTACGGTAACATAGGTAAGTGTAGGTTCGCTATAAAATCTGTGGTTACATAAGAATGTGTGGGTTTCCTATAAACTGTTTGGTAAGATCAGGATGTGGGGGTTTGCTATAAACTGTATGGAAACATCAGGATGTGTGGGTTTCCTATAAAATGTATGGAAACATAAGAATGTGAGGTTTTGCTATAAAATCTGTTGTAACATCAGTATGTGTGGGTTTGCTATACACACTATGGTAACATCAGTTTGTGTGGGTTTGCTATAAACTGTATGGAAACATCGGGATGTGTGGGTTTGCTATAAACTGTATGATAACATCAGAAAGTTTGGGTTTGCTATAAACTGTATGGTAACGTAACTATGTGTGGGTTTGCTATAAACTGTATGGTAACATCAGAAGGTTTGGGTTTGCTATAAACTGTATGGTAACGTAACTATGTGTGGGTTTGCTATAAACTGTATGGTAACATCAGTATTTGTGTGATGCTATAAATTGTGTGGTAACATCAGAATGCGTGTGTTTGCTTTAAATTGTATGGTAACATCAGTATGTGTGGGTTTGCTATAAACGGTATGGTAACATAAGTATTTGTGGGTTTCCTCTAAACTGTTTGGTAACATCAGTATTCGTGGGTTTGCTAAAAACTGTATTGAAACATCAGGATGTGTGGGTATTCTATAAAATATATGGAAACATCAGTATTTGAGGGTTTTCTGTGTAATCTGTTGTAACATCAGTATGTGTGCGTTTCCTATACATTCTATGGTAACATCAGTTTGTGTGGGTTTGCTATAAACTGTATGGAAACATCAGGATGTGTAGGTTCGCTATAAACTGTATGGTAACATCAGAATGTGTGGGGTTGCTATAAACTTTATGATAACATCAGTAAGTTTGGGTATGCTAAAAAGTGTATGGTAACATCAGTATGTGTGGGTTTGCTATAAAATGTATGGTAACATCAGTATTTGTGGGCTTGCTACAATCTGTGTGGAAACATCAGTATGCGTGGGGTGCTTTCAACTTTATGGTAAAATCATTATATGTGGGTTTTGCTATAAACTGTATGGTAACAACAGTAATCGTGGGTTTGCTATAAACACTGTGGTAACATCAGTAAACGTGGGTTTGCTTTAAACTGTATGGAAACATCAGTGTGTGTGTGGGTTTGCTATAAACTGTATTGTAACCTAAGTATGTGTGGGTTTGCCAATAAAGGTATGGTAACATAGGTAAGTGTGGGTTCGCTATAAAATCTGTGGTTACATAAGTATGTGTGTGGTTGCTATAAACTCTATGGTAACTTTAGGATGTGTGGGTTTACTATAAATTGTATGGAGACATCAGTAAGAGTGTGTTTGCTATAAACTGTATGGAAAAATCAGCATGTGTGGGTTTGCTATAAATTGTATGGAAACATAAGAATGTGAGGGTTTGCTATAAAATCTGTTGTAACTTCAGTATGTGTGGGTTTGCTATACAATCTACGGTAACATCAGTTTGTGTGGGTTTGCTACAAACTGTATGGAAACATCAGGATGTGTGGGTTTCCTATAAACTGTATGGTAACATCAGTTTGTGTGGGTTTGCTATAAAATGTATGGTAACATCAGGTTGTGTGGGTTTGCTATAAAATTTATTGTAACATCAGGTTGTGCGGGTTTCCTATAAAATGTATGGAAACATAAGAATGTGAGGGTTTGCTGTACATACTATGGTATCATCAGATTATGTGGGTTTGCTATAAACTGTATGGAAACATCAGGAAGTGTGGGTTTTTTCTATAAACTGTATAAAATTAGTAAGTTTGTGTTTGCTATAAACTGTATTGTAACGTATGTATGTGTGGGTTTGCTATAAACTGTATGGTAACATCAGTATTTGTGGCTTTGCTATAAACTGTATGGTAACATCAGTATTTGTAGCTTTGCTTTAAACTGTGTGGTAACATCAGGATGCGTGGGTTTGCTATAAACTTTATGGTAACATCAGTAATTGTGTGTTTGCTATAAACTGTGTGTTAACATCAGTGTGCGTGGGTTTGCTGTAAACTGTATGGTAACATCAGTATTTGTGGGTTTCCTCTAAACTCTTTGGTAACATCAGTATTCGTGGATTTGCTATAAACTGCATTGAAACGTCAGGATATGTGTGTTTGCTATAAATTGTATAGAAACAGCAGTATGTGAGGATTTGCTATAAAATCTGTTGTAACATCAGTATGTGTGCGTTTGCTATACATTGCACGGTATCATTAGATTGTGTGGGTTTGCTATAAACTGTATGGAAACACCAGTACGTGTGGGGTTGCTATAAACTGTATGATAACATCATAAGTTTGGGTATGCTAAAAACTGTATGGTAACATCAGTATGTGTGGGTTTGCTATAAACTGTATGGTATAGTCAGTATTTTTGGGTTTGCTATAAACTGTGTGGTAACATCAGTATCAGTGGGTTTGCTTAAACTGTATGGTAACTTCAGTATTTTTGGTTTTGCTACAATCTGTGTGGTAACATCAGTATGCGTGGGTTTACTTTAAACTGAATGCTGACATCAGTATGTGTGGGTTTGCTATAAACTGTATGGTAACATCAGTATTTGTGGCTTTGCTTTAAACTGTGTGGTAACATCAGGATGCGTGGGTTTGCTATAAACTTTATGGTAACATCAGTAATTGTGTGTTTGCTATAAACTGTGTGTTAACAT
>Ga0123357_10007460_pt1 | contig 13521 bp, 1 predicted proteins | sample TergutEmb28metaG_FD_89873 | JGI IMG/M metagenome (GOLD analysis project Ga0123357, IMG submission 89873) | Embiratermes neotenicus P4 segment gut microbial communities from Petit-Saut dam, French Guiana - Emb289 P4 | ecosystem: Host-associated > Arthropoda: Insects > Digestive system > Gut ...
ATAGATAGATAGATAGATAGATAGATAGATAGATAGATAGATAGATAGATAGATAGATAGATAGATAGATAGATAGATAGATAGATAGATAGATAGTGGGTACGTGAAAGGATGAATGGATAAAGAAAGATACACGGTCAGAAAGTAAGAGAGTGTAAAGGAGGTGAAGCAATAACAATCATATTTGCTGCAGGACAGTGTAGTGTACATGCTTATCTTGAATTCCTGATTTGTATATGTGATTTGTAATGTGGGCCAACACATATGTTCAGAAATACTTGTGTAGTAGTTAGTACTTTTTTTGAAACTGAAAGACATTTGTGTCCCATGAAAGAAGCAAGTTTATATTTACAATTCTTGATATTCTTACAGCAAAATTTCTGCCAAACGGGCGTGTCTGCATATCAGTGGCATGTGCGGCACGCATTTCAATATTAGCTTGTTTCCTTCATCAGTACTTCTAGGGTGTCTAGATCTTCTAGTGGACCTAGCCTTCCTACCTAAAGTTGCGTGTTCTTATATCGTTTTGTGTGTCCATGGAAGGCAAACGCGTACATTTATGGTCTTAGCGATCTACTCAGTCGATGCACTGACTAGCCTACGTGTTGGGCAAGCGAGATATCGGCTTGGATTCTCGGCAAGTGCAAAAGGCAACATGAGTTTAGCCTTTGTTCTGTATTCACAGTTATGATGACAATTCAGGGAAGTAAATAATCAATGTAGGCACATTTTCTCTAGTCTTCTGTTTCCTGTACGCACACATCATCTCTTCATCGCTTGTTTTTTGGGTAAAGTAATTTACTGCCCGTATCAGCATTAAATCCATCTTCCAGCTCTCCTTGGCCTTCCCTTTACAAGCGGCATTGTTCGACATCGATTCGGTGATATCTTACAACTTCTACTTGCCCAGTTTATACGACCTTTCCGTTTGTCAAGTATGTAAACTAGTAAACTCTACAACTATGACATATAAGTTTCCTACCCATATCCATAAATTTATTTCGTATTTTTATGTCTAACCGCTCACATCCCACTAACAATCTGCCAATTGTATTTACCAGACCCTCTGACTGTCACTTCATGCAGTTCTGGGTGTATCATTACCGCACTTCACAGTATGTTTAAACAGGCAATGCCAAAGCGGCTGGACGGTACAAAGCCCTTCTTGAGAGGATAATAATTACATGTTTAATAAACAGACAGGTAGTCTACGTGTGAAACGAAATTTCATCATGCTTAAAACAGCCCGCTTTTGGAACCTACGTATTTCGAGATAAATCTAGTCAACATTCTCTTACGCTATATCTTCAGCATTCATTTTAAACTTACTGTTTAATCCTATTTCCCTCAAGCGGTCTATTTTTTTCGGGGGGGGGGTTCTTCTCAATTTTATATCGATTTGTTAATTTTCATGATACTGGTAAGTTTCTATACACCTTAAATTCTAGCACTTACAGTCATTAAATAGTGAAATGTACTCCTTGGATCGACCAATATGAAGCTGTCCTTCAAATAAAGAAAACAAGAACATCGATGTGTATGAATGATGCATCTGTTTAGGGTGGCTGACTGACGCAGTGTCTTCCAGGTCAGCCGGCTTCCTGAAAGGAACGAATATAGCTTGAATGGTACTCCGATTTCCTAGATACGTACAGAGTGCAAGAAACGATTAAACACGCTTTTCGGCAGTTTTGTCACGGCGATAAAGCGAGTGAGATGAAATACATGAGAAGAACAGCTGGATACACTTGGACAGATTACAAAACGAATGCACAAATTGCAAAGGAGTTAAAAATAACACCAATTTTGGACAAATTACTGGAATACAGGAGAAGCTGAATACAACAAGTCAATAGAATGCCTCGAAATAGATTACCCAGGGTAATGAAATTCTACTCCCCAACTGGCAGAAGGAATCATGGTAGACCTTTGAAGGGACTTCTGGATACGTGAGACCGGAAGGGGTCAACAAGTGGCCCAACTCCATGAAAGATATATGATAATGATGACAAATTGAGTTGTTAGACGCAGTATACTCAAGAATATATTGTACAATAAATCACAGCCCAGCCATAATCGAACAATCGTGATATTCACACACAAGAAGAACACTGCAACATGCTCTTAATCCTCGATGACTGTAATAGTCCAGTTAGTACTGATACCTGTGAAGTCGCACTACATTTTCCTGGTCGACGTCGTACAGACGCTGGTGTGTTTCGACAGTTACAGCAGCGTCTCCGTGTGGAGCACCAAACTGAAGGTCGCCCACAAACTGTACGGACACAGGCCAATCATGATGCCATCAATGTAACTGTAGAATGAGATCTGTGGCAGAACTCAACACGATATCACAGCACAATATCCCAGCCGAGGGTCCTAGAAGTAATTCTTGAGGATCAACAGGTTCCATTCCGCTACTCGCGAATCGCACATCTGCCCCAGACGATGGCCCTCTACACCTACCGAAAGAATAACTGCGAGACGCCCACCGTTTGTTCATTTCACGTCTTGTGCAACGTGCGGCGACGGGAACCTCGAACCTTCGAGATCTCAGAGCAAATGCTCAACATTTTAAATTGCTTTTAACAAGGAGTCACACTTTGGACTTTCTGTCTATCCTATACGGCTTATTTCTTAGTCTCCGCGTAATAAAGAGACCCAGTAAAATTCCACACACAGAGAGGAAATATTCCTCTTTCGACAGCACGTCCGCACTTTCAATAGATCACATCGAATCCACTGTGCAAAGGGCATATGGACGGTCTTGCCCTGAGGCAAACGAACCGTTGAATTTATCTGAAAACCTACCCTCATATTTCCTAATTCTAATGTTTAGATTTCACAATCTTTCTTCGTTTCAAACTTTAGAGGCATTCTAAATTTATTATTTATTTATTTTAGTATGATCGACGTCGCGAACTACAATGAAATCGAATATTTATTTCAGTACCAGGTACTTGTACGTTTCAAAATTACAGCAGAGATAATAGTTGAAGTTGAATTTGTCGATATTCGAATATCTTGTGACCTTTATAAAACGCCATAAATTTACGGCATTTTGGTACTGAACATTCACTGGCCTATAGGATAACTTCACGTGTTACGAAATCTGAAGATACTGCGGTCATACGCTAATGTTTCAATAATTCGGGAATGCAGGCGGATAACAAGTTGCAGCTTTCTATGTTTCGGTATAGAACATTCAGACAGGATACAGGATATCACTGAATGAATTTATGTGAACCCCCTCGAGGCATTTGGAAAGGTAAAGTTCACCACATAATATTCCACAGGAGGCACAGAAAGGAAGTAGAGGTAAAATATACTCATTCTTGACTTCGGCGCTAGATGGGGGTGGGTGGTCGACGCTACGCCCCGGCTGCTGTACGCTTGGTTAAGAGCCCCAGTACCCACTGTGGGGTAAGCTTACACTGATATTCATATATTTGTGAGAATCATAAAACAAATACGCTTTGTGTCAAAATGGATGGTGGCCTATCATTACAGCAAGTAGATGGTCTACTGACAGATACACTTCCTACTGGGCTTTAAACAGAGTAATATTATAAGAATGTCTACATACCTTCTTGACAAGCTATTGGTCTCTCAGCTATTCAAAATATTCTCCTTCTTTAAAGAAATCTACACGTTTATTACAGCGTTCACAACCGCACGCCAGTGCACCCTATTCTCAGCCAGCCGATTTCAGCCCGTTCACTGACACTCTGTTTCTTACTCGTAAAATCAAACTTATTACTATCCTACTTTCTAATCCTAAGTCTCACACTCTGATAACTTCCCTTCAAATGTTGCCACTGAGGTTGTACATACTTTTCTGTCTCGTATGTCATATGTATTCGTATTTCTATCTAAAATATCAGGCTTCGTCTAAAAACCAATTGACACAGCATTAGGTGCTGCTCGAAAACCATACGGTGTTATGTTAGTGATGCAGGTTTCTGGTGTCACATGTACGTATTTGGTGTACCGAGAAGTTACGTGTGGATTGAGACACTGTGTTCCTGAAACAAAATTACCAGCTTTGTGGAATTTATTTAGACGTGACACGATGTTCCTCCCTGTTGCTGCCACAACCTAATAACTTTACTTGAACTGTCTGTTCCCTTGAGATGGAATTTATGGTTCTAAATATAAAATATAAGACAGTAACTGTAAAACGCTGCCTCTTTCTGTGACGGAAAAAGAAGCTTTAAAATATCAAGTGGAAAATTGTTAATTAAATGGAACTGAATTTAATACGCGTAAATTAATTATGCAATTATTTTTATACACAACAAGGAACATTGCGTTATACCCAAGTCACATAAATTTATATGACTAAAGAAGTCAAGTGGATGCATTTGGTCAAATGCGTAGCTCGAAAGTCAGAGATAAGAAATTAGTACGAAATTTTTGTAGGAAGACTCATGGAAAAAATCTGTAAGAGTAAATACTTTAGCACGGAAAATTGATTTAAAGTCTCGAAAATTCGAGAACTGCGATTTAAAAGCCCACCTGCACTCCTGCATTTTACAAGAATACATGCGAGCCACCGTCGTCTTTCTGATTCCCTTTCTGTCCTAATGGCCTTCATCTTACCGCTTAAGCTTCTGTCGAGAAAATTAGTGAGCATAATAATTATGTCTCTGCAGGGGAAGAATGGCAGCGAGATTCACCCCAGAAACGTAAAGCGGGTTTGAGGTTCTTCGGCCATACTACACCGGAAGAACTAGAAGTAGAAGTAATTCATAATACTAGAATCCATTGACAGAAATATGATATGAAGAAAAGGAATGGACTTATCTTCTTCAGGGAATGTCCGAAGGCGCTCGTTAGTGACCGTAACAAAGACGGGTGGGTTACGAAAATGTCCGGCAGTACCTTCCTCATCTATGCAGTTAAGGTATCAACTTTAAAAGTAGAATTCAACGCCGCATAGCCAACTAATGCTAACTATAGCAAAAAGTTCAATCATCCTTAGACCATTCTAAGAGAATGAATAACTTTAATGTCTGGTGCATGTAGGGCTTTACTGACTCTGCCAATAAGAGTTAAGATATTATTAAATATGGATAACGTGAACAATACACCATAACCAGCTTTCTTAATAAGGATGTTGCCTGTTGAAACCGTTCTTTGATATTTCCATGCAACAGCGACATTTTGTAGCGGCTTGGTAACCTCTGAATTCTGAGAGTTTCAAGCTACAACTGAGTTTGCTATTGACGGTCATTTAATATCAGCACGCACTTTTAGTAACACCTCACACACATTCCTTAAAATATCCCAGACAGAGGAATTTTAAGAGATACGTGTATACATTTTACAGCACCAAAGAATGAAATCTTAGAAGATTTTGGAGAAACCGCGTATGTCTCACCCTCACTGAGACTGTGACATGAAGTGGTACAAAAATCGCACAGTTTATTTCATTTTTTTTGAATAACATTTCTGGCACCTTTTTACACCCTTAACATATCTGCCCCCCCTTGTAACGCCATTGGTCTGACGCGTTTTGGATATCAGTCGCACCCTTTTCAAAGTATTTATTATTTATTCGGATAATAGGCTTCTTGTTTTTTCCATAGCTTCAACGAAGTCTATGAAATTCTCTTTTACAGGTACTAATGACATTTCAGTCTAAAATAGCGTTTTATGGGGATTTAATAATCGCCGGGAAAAATAAAACGTACTTAGGTCTTTACGTAACGTTCCCGATATGTTTGCTCGATTTTAACTAAATATGTATTTTCTCGACATATTTTTATAAAAGTCCTTCATATAAAATTGCAGCGGGAACTGCGCTAATACATACGGACAGACGGACGGACATTAAGGTAGCTGGGGATTATGGCGACTACGCGAAAGCGCCTAAAAACTGTGGAAAATTTATTATCGGTTTATGGAGTTCTGTTTGCGAAACACCCTATGTTCATACCGTAAGACCCTCTCACCGTCTCTTTATATGATAGCCACTACGTTTCAGGCTGCCATAAGGCCAACCGCATAGCGCCGTTCGGTATAAATCTTAATTTCATTCCTTAGAAGAATGCTATAAATCCCCATTTCCCGAGATACGTCCTCATTAATTTCTACAGAAACCTGTCTCTCTCTCCTCCATCCCGCCTGCATGGGCTCAATGTCATATGTCTTGGCGGCAGAGGATGAGGCGGCGGAGACGGCTCTTGTTAGAGCTAATCAAGCTGAGGTTCAGGTCTGATCGCTTTCTTTTCAGGATTACTGAAGTTTGTACACTGACTGAATCTGAGGCTATCTTCTGTGACTCAGATACAAATCTCAGTTACACAGCACTTTCTGTAGGCCTGAGACACGATAATAAACTGATCTCTGTCACTATACACATGAAACGAATTGAATGAACGTCCACACACCCAAGGCATTCCGCAGGTCGGACGGAATGTTTCACTTTATGGTTTCTCACTGCCTTGGTTTATGCCTAGGTCCTGATGGACGCATAAAACAAGATAATGCCTCCACCTTCCGCTGTGTATAAGTTAGCCAAGCAATCTCTGCACGAAACGAATAAACAAACACTAAGGTGGATTCACACGCCGGTTGGATGCATACTTCATTCCCGTAATACATACAATTTTTTATTGTATCTTGGTATTAAAAGTACATCGTAGAAGATATAAGTCACGTTTAATTTTGATCCGTAAAGTTTCTCAGCATTATTCCCAATTGAAGCTTTCACGAAACTGATCATGCCTGCCTGCCTGCCTGCCTGCCTACCTACCTACCTACCTACCTACCTAACAACACATATTTTCCTAGCCACTTCCAGCTCTCTCCTGTAAGATTGTAGTCTGTAAAATAATATGCACTCTACTTATGTTGTTAGTATAAATCTCACACAGCCTTAAGAGATGTGGAGCATCAATGACCCTGGTGGGACCTATAAGGACTGTGTGCGGTAGGCAGGCTTTAAAGCATCTACCGATACAAGACAAAATACTAATAGTTTTACATTAGGGCCGCCTATACTTGGTGCAACAAGTTATTTGTAGCATGAGCAAAGGTAAAAGCGAAGGCACCCCGTAACATGGCGTGCAGACACAGACGGGGAGTACAGACAGCTCTACTCAATCTTAACCTTGGCGCTAAACTGGGGCGAGTGAACTACGCCACGCCCCGGGCACCTTTGTCCGCGGTAAAGAGCGCCGGTCCCTTTGCAAAGGAGTGTAGGTGGGCCCCCGGGACAGTACAGACGGGTTTGGAGAAGATAAAATCTCTTACCCCCACCTGGGTTGGAACCCCAACCGTGTAGCCTGTAGCGAGTCACTTTACTGACTGCGCTCTCCTGGCCCGTGTTGACAAGAGCGCTGCTGATATGCACATATTTGTGAAATCTGAAGTCCTCGTGGCTCTAACTACAATTTGCAAATTACTATCTCCAGGGATGTGATGTCCCATATTCGGGTAGAGTACAAAACGTATTATCCTAGAAGATGACAGTCTTCATTTGTGCGTCTCCATGTACGGGCTTAACCTTGTCTAATAACATACAAACTCTGTTATATGTCCCTCAAGACTCTCACTAGCCCAGAACTTAGACCCCCAGCAAACATTACCCGGAAGCGCTTAGACACTTCAGCTGGCAAGCTAGAAACAAGCAAACATACTCCATGAGCTTATTGCTCCACCGCCTTCCCTGCAGCATATTATTTCATTGGCAACCCCTTTCAAGCCACCCCTTCCAGCAGCAGGGTGTCTGGCTCTCCCCACAGGATTTAATAAACAGCGGTCCACGAGATTCATATCCACACACAACGTAAACCAAACTAACCTAGGAGACGGGGAGAGCTGAACTGACAAGGCAATAAAGGTTTGTGTTAGACCGCCAGACGAGGAAATAAGGGGGATGGTGACAGGACTGTTCGTGTACTTCTGTCGACATAACACGCTAAGTTAACCTTCCGTTATGAAATTTGGACTATTAAAAATAACTTTGTCACTTCTGAGAATGCCTAATTTATTGCTTAGGCTTCAGAACGCCAATTATGTTGTGCATATGGAAAGGTAAGAAAGAACAGAACGATTGCAATAAGAACAATTTGGATCTACACGTGCAATTCCACTGTCACAATGGGGGCTATTAAATGACGTACATTCAGATATAGGTATTTTGAAATCTGAAGGAACGGACAATTGAAATATTACATTTCTACAATCCTCCTTGCGCTCAAAAATACAAACATGACGATACTAAGAGCAACCGGGTTATTGATTTGGAAAGTTCTTTCGACTCGTGCATAATGCTGTAAACTTATCTGTTACCCACTGCCTGTGTTGAAATGGGGGTGTCTAATATACAGTGATTTCCAATGACGAAGAAAGACTATATTAGCAATTCGTTTATGCAGATGTAGATCAATCGACTGTTTATTGGATTGTATGAGCACACCTTTTAATTGCTTACGTAGTGTGGAATAATAAAATGATACTGTAATACATTGATACTTACTATGTACCCGTAGTATCTAATGGTATTATTGTATATTTATGCAAATTGATGTGATATCGAACGATATATTGATATATTTATATTATTTATGACTAAAAATGTGGACAAAGCGATCGAGACCTAATTTAAATTTCACAAAACCTCCTTGCTAGATCGTAAAACGAGAAGTTCAAATCCAGTTCAAACTTGCATGTTTCATTCGTGACTTCAAGCTTCCACCGCAGTGTAACCGATATTTTCACTCTTCTGGGATGTTAGTCGCAGCTGAACATCCTACAAGAGGAAATGTCCACGTTTCTTTTCCGAGAATTACCGTAACGAAATTAACCAAGCCACTGAAAGTTCCATCAAGCACACTTAACCACTGAGGGTTTCCCACCAATATTTTGTACAGGAATACATTTCTTATTCACTCGACGTATGCTACACACTCCACCCATCTTGTTTTCAAATAAACGTCCTACCTAAATAGGACGAACGCTCGTGCAAAATTTGAGGTTCTCGCCGAAATGCTACTGAAGATTCAAGTCTCCTGGGAAGTGACCCTGTGTGTTTGGGCAATGTCTTTATGTTCACGGTCAAGCAGTCCAACAAGGACAAGAAATAATTCTTCGACCTGTAACGCATTCCAGAAGATTTTAATTTAAGAACACTCCATAGATAAAGATTCTCAAATTGTAATTCCATCTTCTTCCCCCTTTTACGTCCAAATATTCTTACCCGCTCATGTTTCTCAGGCAATCTTCGTTTTCCTTTACGGTGAGAGGCCGAACTTCAGACCATTGCAAAAAGATAGGTAGGCTAACATTCTAATGAAAGTGTGTTTTGGCTGTGACAATTAGATACGTTCCACCGACTTGCTTCTGCTAAAGAAATAAAAATTTTTGAAGTCAAACCTTTTTCTGCTCTTATGTTAAAGTAGGAAACCGTACTAAATAATATCTTCACGTGGAGCTAATCTCTAGCCCAGGACAACAATATTAGTTCTAGCCAGCGTGTATAATTTTTATTAAGTTGAATTACATTAAATCGAGGTTTATTTTATTTTCCCTGCAAAACTGCTACAAATTAATGTTGACTGCAAAGTATTCAAATTCCAGAACTTCAATTCCAGCTTGTAACTATTTTGATCGTTTCAATAATTAACCACGATTCTGAATAGTTGCTCCCATGCAGCAGTCGGGGGAGATATTGTTGAAAATGTACAGCTGTCTGAGAAAATCAAACGGCAAAGTTTGCTGGAGCGGGCAACTTGACCTGTGCGGAACTACGTTATTACGAAAGTTCACGGAGTGCCGAACACCTAAGGATGTTTGTAGGTGTGCTTAAAAATGTACAGTTAATTACATGAGGAACGATTTATGGTCTACAGAGACGTTACTAATAAAGCTAAGGCCCAACACTTTTTGTAGAAAATATTCCTCGTCTTTCTACCCAATATTTCAACGAAAACTCATTCCAGCGATGCTGAACTCGCATCTCCAATCTGATCACGTAATATTATTTTCACCAGAATGTAAACATTTGAGCTAATTTGGGCTGTTGTCGAATAAGATAGTGCATAATTCTACTCAATCGAAAGGGTCTACAATTAATGCAAACCCTAAATATCGAACAAAACTAGAGACAGATAATAAAAAATTAACTTTAAATATAGTAAACTATAACATAGGACTAAAAGACAGCTTTACCGAAAGCCAAATCCATTAAACAGAACTGCAAACATGGAAAGAAAGTAAAATAAATGTCTGTTTCCAAAGAACTGTGTGACTGGATTCCAAGAACCAAAGTTAAAGGATATAAAGAACTAATAAGACAACTGTAGTTTCGCACGACTTAATACATAAACCTCAAGAAAGACGGTACGATAACATTCAGAATTGAATGGTAAAAGTAATTTCCAAAACATTATCAGCTGGTAACAAAGAATTTTTGTGTATTACACATACAGTCGAACACAACTAAATTTCACCTAGTACTAAAGTACGTATACAACTACATGTTTAGGCTCTATATGTTGGCCTTCTTCAGGTTGTGATTTAACTTACAGAGCAGCTATGCAAGATGTGTGGGGTGTTCTTTTAGGGTGGGGGGGGGAACGAGATTTCGTTGTTTCAGTAGTGGGTACCATGATCTAGGGCTGTTATGAGTGAATTATCATTAGTTGTTTATGTACATATGTCAAAGTAGGTTACTATTCTTATGCTAAGGATATGTTATAAATAGTATCATTAGTAATATGTGTAACACATAAAAATTCTTTGTTATTGAACCAACACAACGGAGATGACGCACCTCAAAATTATCTGCTGGTAGTTGCATCTAGAATACAATTTCAATCCTTTATTATAAACCTTGGCCCCTCCAAATATCCAAAACAATTTATAATTTAGCAAACGGTTACCCTTTCGTTTACCTAATTCCTGTGCTCTATTAATAACTTTCACCATCACTTTGTGGGCACTCCGTTCCGAAAGTTTACATCTTCATTCCAGTCATCATACGTCTTTTTCTAACTTTGTTTGTTAACCATGCTGAGCAAATTGTTGTGCGTGGTACTTCGTCACGCGTGTGCCCGACTTCTTTTGTGCCTACGCAGCTCACCCCTGTACTAATTTTCTCTCCTTACTTGCTTCCCCTCGTGGCATCAGCCCCGAATATCGTGAGCGTCCTTCTTAATTGCTGGGAGCAGGGCTTGACTAAATATTTGTAAGAACCGTAATCAAGGGAAATATTATTTTCATGCGATGTTTATGGTAGCACCTGCGATGTTGACAGTGTTTACATAGTAATACCACCAGCTGGCCTGTGTATAGTGGAAAGGCTGTAATGAAAACGTGGAAGTTATTTAGAGAGAGAGAGAGAGAGAAAAAGGAGGATACCATTTTCAGCTTCCCAATTTGGTGGTGTGAAATCCGGCAGCCAGTACTGACGGGAAAAGAATGACTGATAATTCTGCGTGTGTTCTTGAATTTTTTTCTGGATAAGACAAGGAAAAGTGCTACTGGGAGAGGGGAGGGGTGGGGTTCGAATTCCGACTCCTAGCCCACTGTTCTACTGTGCAATTCGAGGTTATCACCGTGGTTCACATTCTTAACGTGGCTTTCTGGGGCAGTATGTTGTCACGAAAAGTTCATACGCGCCTCTCTAAGTGGTGTCTTTCTCTTGTATCTCGCTCCTTACACAAAGTTAGTAGCCTTGTTTTGTACGATGACCTGAGGACATTCCCGGCGGGGAACACTGTCTTCAGTTGGTCCTAACCAGAGAAGACTTCAGCGAGTTACCCGATTCAGACAATCGAACCGTCTGAAGTAAATGTATAATGAGGCAAATCATAAAAATCTATTGATCGTGTCGGTAATTACTAATTAGTGAAATGTCGCTGTAGGCGAAGCGTTATACGTCTGATTCCATCCGTCGCCACTAATTTTATAAAGTGTAAAACCACTTTGACATAAACTTGTTTGCACGCACATAGAACGTGATTATTCTCAGTGTCTCGTAGGCGGCATTAACAGTCTTCTCCATAACTCACAAATTTTCGCATATCCTGGAATTGTTGAAGCTGATGTATAAAAAGTGAGTGCTGAAGGCGGATGGTGGCGATCAGGAAGCGAACGGAATATTGAATGATCCTAGGTCATAGACGCTGGTATCTGAAGGGAGGGGGGAGTTTCATCCGCCTTCAGCTCCCAGTTAGTATGTACAAGTACTTATTTTCATAGAGAAAATGGATGCCGGGAGCTAGGCTGAAATAAGCCAGCGTGACTAATATTTTTACTGTACCATTGTAAGTTACGTGTTGAATGATGTTTAACTAAAATGTTTTTTACGTAACGAACAGAGGAAGGATTAGCAATTTGTTGGAAAAAAGGATGGGAAAGGGGCGATATAGATAATAGAAAGAATAAAAAGCAAAGTACTAAGGTTTAGACAACAAACAAAAATATTGTTCGTTAAATTTTGAAATGAGCATTATACTATTACAACAATACAGTTTTTCAGAAATGTGTCATGGAAAGCACTATCTGAACAGGAGAATAAAGGATAGCCAACAGTTGAGCAAGAGCAGGTGCACAGGCAGGATACAGCATTTAGCTGGAAGTGGTAGGACAATCGGCCAAGGCAAGTATCAGAAATATTCGTTTGTTTTCCACAGAAATGGACGACGGACCGACGAAGCGACTAATATGACGTCACCCGTACAAACAATCAGAGCACTGCTTTTCATAAATAATCAGACATAAATAATATAAATATACTGAATAGAAACGGAATCTATTGATCTACATTCTTCCTTAAAACTTAGGCAGACATAAAAGGAGGCACCCATATTATTCCTAATTTTCAGCGCTTCACGGTGGAATACACCACTCGATAAACTAAAGTGTGGGATTGTAATTCTGTATTGGTAACCTGCATGAGAAAATTAGTCCACAATCTTTGTGTCCAGAGAAATATGGCACTTCCACATATAAACAAGGAACGTCTGAAAATTATTTTAGCGTACGTATAGCTTTAGGATTAGCTTTTGGAAGAATTCCTGTCATACCCACCGCCCCCTTCCCTACCCACTTCGTTACAAAATACATTTCACATTCAAAGTGGGGGACTGCAGGGGGGGGAGATGGTGGGGGTGGTGATGGGGGGGGGGGGGTCTCTGGAGAGCTTTTAGCGGCACAACCCAAATAATTGCAGAGAATTAGCTTGTAGCACTAACACAATGTGAAAGCGAATTATAGGATTCAGTCCAGCTTTATTTACTGTCCGGTGAATGGCATGCACCTCTGCAACTAGCCGTCCTCGCTATGATGAAAGATTGTAATCTGATTATAGGTTGCATGCAGAATTCGCTCGCACACCCCTGATCCATGTTCAATTTGACGCATGCTTTCTACTGATGACCCAGGATGATGGGGGTTTATGTAATTATTCTATTGCTATCACTGATGGAATGAGGAGGGCCAGAAATGTGGGATTGTAGGTAGGGGGCAAAGAGAGAGAGAGAGAGAGAGAGGGAGAGAGAGAGAGAG
>Ga0123357_10007461_pt1 | contig 13520 bp, 5 predicted proteins | sample TergutEmb28metaG_FD_89873 | JGI IMG/M metagenome (GOLD analysis project Ga0123357, IMG submission 89873) | Embiratermes neotenicus P4 segment gut microbial communities from Petit-Saut dam, French Guiana - Emb289 P4 | ecosystem: Host-associated > Arthropoda: Insects > Digestive system > Gut ...
TAAATAGACTCCCAATCAGGAAGATCACGACGGAGAACTCAGTACATTTTGAAAGACCGAAATAAATATGCCTAACAGTAACACTGATTAAACGATCCAATAAGGGATCCAACAATATCTATGTAATGACAGTGTAATTTTAGGTACAATAAAAAAAATCCCGTTGGGGACGATATTATTCGCCCGTCCAGACCGACCCTGGGGCCCACCCACCCTCCTGTAAAATGGGTACCGGGTCTTTCCCGGTGGTAAAGTGCGGCCGGGGCGTGCTGCTGACCACTCACCTCCTTCCAGTGCCGCGGTCATGGAAGAGTAGAGCTATACCTCTACCCACCCCCTGGGCCACACCAGGTCTGTGACGGGATCACTTTTTAAAATGGAAGATAACAGCATGTGAATTAATTTCAAGTCTAAGGAGTTAAATGTGTAAGGCTTTGGTTTTAAAATAATTTAAGCTATATTTTATAAATATGTAATAAACCGAATTATTTGTGCAGATTTTTAAATATTTTTATTTGTCAAAATAATTGGGCTTACATAAGAGACCGCATAGTCCGGCGATGTTTGTTCAAGTAACAAACAGTTACTATCGTCTTTTATTAAGTGCTAAGGCAATAAATTGGCTAGGCCAAGGGCTGGACGATCAGGCAGCGTTGCGAGAGAAACAGCGACTTCTCTCCTCACGGGGTACAGACCGGCTCTAGGGTTCGGCAAACAATCAACCGACAAAACAGCGGACAGATGCTCAAAGAACGCATCGACGTCCGTTGGTGCGCGGGAAGCGCATCGCTGGTCGGTAACACGTACACATAATCATAACGGAGACTGTGCTGGCGCTAACGGATCTCCTGTTTTGAATGTGGGCCTTGACATTGTCATAGTAAGGGATTCTGCTGAAAAGAGAACTATGCCTTTACTCTGTTGTTTAATTAAACCTTAGTATGCGCCCTACAACTGAAGAAAATCACGGAAAACCTCGGTTCAAGTTTCTGAAGAGTGCTAAATACAGTTCTGTGTGTAAATTTGCCTAACTAGTTATGGGCAGACAGGGCTGGCCACCTGATTTCCAATTGATTTCGGTTGGTGCCTCAGTCAACTTTAGTCAGCCCTCGGTTGACGTTAGACCCTTCAAAACTGCGTAACTGTTGGGTTCCCCGCACACGCTAACCTTGAGTCGAAAACCTCGGTTAGCGTGCTGATGAGGTCAGCGAAAAATGGGGCTTCAAAAGCCTAGTGAATTTGCCCGTTACCTACCCAACGAATACGGTAGGTTCTTTTCAGGGGGATAAAATGGCTAGACCCTGAAGCTGATCACTCCCACATTCATTTTGGGTAACGAGTGGAGTTACACCTCCAATCTTCACACATTTCATTGCGTGGCACTTCGAAGGAATTAAGCTGTCATTTCGGCACAAAGTCCTTCAGCCAGTATGTTTATGTCACAGCAGTAACGACAGTGACAAACGCACGCGCAGTTTCCGTAATATCACAGCCCTATTAATTACGGACGCACGATAATTTAATGACTCTTGAGCTTCGTATCTCTGAACCACGTACTTCTGCATGTAATGAAATGAGGGCAGATAATGCGGTGCACATTCTGTGCACTCAGATTTGCAACAGCCAACCCAAAACCGTATACATTACATTAACTAAGCAAGTACGTTTACTAAGTAACAAACCGATTCATGGAGCAGTCCTTAATATTCTGGCCAGCAAACTGATTGAATTTTACAGAAATCACAATAATTCGTCTGCATGTTCACAGAAGCTCGCCACTCCACGTTATCCTACACCAGGTCACATCCTTACACACTGCCTAGGTAGGTACTTGAGATTTACTTTGCGACCAGGTCTGTGTCGAATGATAAGGTGATCGGAAGGTGACCAGACCATAGCCGCCCAACCTTTCATGTTGTTCTGGCACCTTCGGCATACGTTGGTCTACATGCGAGCAACATAATATCCAACACACATAATGAAGAAGGAGTAAGTGTATGTACAATTATACTTATAATTTAACTGTATACCACGTGCAGTAAAAATGTCTACAATAACAGGAACACTGCATAAACACTGCAATACACAACCGATTAGAGAGTTTCGATACTTTTAGCATATTTGTAACAAAACCAATTAGCAGTGTGACGTGCTGTTCATATGTAAACACCTCACAAGTGTTCAAAATTGCTTCTGCGTTCTTTCATGGCAGTGACTGCCAAAGGGTGAAATGACGTTTTCTGATTTCAAACGTCTCTGCGGGCAACGTACGCGTAACATGTGTCACGGGAAATACGTTGTCCTCCAGCTACGGGTTGAGTGGTGCTGAACGGGCTTGTGGAAGAAACGATTATGTTACAATTGTCGGCTGCTGGCAGGAACTGATCAAAGCCGCGAATAACCCCATTCAGACTAAACGGTGTTCCGGTCGAAACCGTCAAGCTAGCCGGTATTCCGGTCGAACCTCCAACAGGCTAGCGGTGTTCCGGTCGAACCTCAACGAGGCTAGTAGTGTTCCGGTCGAATCTATCAGGCTAGCAGGTGTTCCGGTCGAATCTGTCAAGCTAGTCGATATTCCGATGGAACCTCAACCTAGCTAGCGGTTTTCTGATCGAATCTGTCAGGCTAGCCGGTGTTCCGGTCGAATATCAACTAGGCTAGGGGAGTTCCGGTCGAATCTGTCAGGCTAGCCGGTGTTCCGGTCGAACATCCACTAGGCTAGGTGTGTTCCAGTCGAATCTCTCAGGTTAGCCGGTGTTCCGGTCGAACCTCCCAGTCTAGCAGTGTTCCGGTCGAATCTGTCAGACTAGCCGGTGTTCCCGTCGAAACTAAAGTAGGCTAGCGGTGTTTCGGTCGAACCTCAACTAGGCTAGTGGTGTTAAGGTCGAATCTGACAGGCTAGCCGGTGTTCCAGTCGAACCTCAACTAGGGTAACGGTGTTCCGGTCGAATGTCAGGCTAGCCGGTGTCCCGGTCAAATATGTAGCATAATTACATCGAAACTGAATATTTTGAGAGTAAATCGTTGTTGTGTTTGTCTATTAACTGTACAGCTTCCAATACCTGCCAATTTGCAGGGGCATAAAGTGTCGCCAAGCGATACCGAAAACCAATTACAGTCGCCCCAAGAAAACCAACAGACGAATAAATGTTGTATGTTCGTTACCTGATATACCAGACACCGACCTAGCACTGCTTTATTAAACGCTATTATTTCAATTTCTGTCTTGTTAAAATACGAAGGAGCGTGTTTTGTTTAGCGCGTTTTGGACTGTGATAAGGCCACTGTAAATTGAAGTTGGCAACTTAAAAATTTTTTGCAAATTTCCCAGCAGATATAACAAAATTTCAAATGCAACCCTCTAATGACGATACCACCCTCCACGCATAACAGGAGCTGTACCATCTCTCGCACTCTTTGCGGGCAATACGTGAACAACCACATAATGAACGAACAAAGCGCCTATCTCAGCTTCATATTTGAGCTTACAAAACAACGGTGCGTTCATTCCAAGCCGCCCTCACACGAAACTTCCGTACCGTCAAAACCCTAATAAACGTACATTTCTTATGTGTGCTGCAGGTATCCAGACGGCACGGTCAGGCTGCGCAACCCAAACATACAGCTCATGGACGAGGACATCCTCTACCACCTAGCACTGGGTAGCAGCTCAAATGACCTGGCCAGCATGTTCGGCGACGTGAAGGTAAAGGAGAGCCAGCTGCATACGATCAACCAGATGCGGACAGTATGATGAGTTGTAACAAATACGTAGCCCTGGTGCAAATAAATAGCTAACAATTTTAAATTACTTCTTAATTCAGATTCGTACAATTTACGATGAAATGAACCAGCGTCATCGCTTTTGTAGTTTTGGTTTCTGTTTGTTGTTTGTGGTGGTTTACAAAAATGGTTATTCTTTGTACTAGTTAACTTTCAAACCCAAATATAAGAAAGACACGGGTGCAGAAAATAAAGGGCGCAGAGCTTCGTGGCTTCCACTCTTATCAAACATTACTTCGGTTACCAAATCAAAAAGGTCGGGTTGGGCGGGTATGTAGCATGCATCGAGAGATGAGAAAAGGGTAAAAAACTTTAGTCATAAAATATGAATGGAAGAGATGGTAGGATCAAAGTAAAATGGAATTTCAAGAAGAACGGTATCTCGGTATGGGCTAGATCGATGTAAATCAGGACAGGTTCAGTGACGTGAACTTTTACGCACCTTCGCATTGCATAAAAGGCGAAGAACTTCTCAAATGGCTAAACGAGTTTCACGTACGGTACGGTTTACGGTGGGCGGCATGACAATGTCTCAATCAGTACAGTGCTAGACTACGGACTGATGGTTCAACTGTCATTGGGAACAAGAAACATTTGTTCTTCTAAATATCCTATAGAGCATGGGACCCACTCGGCTTGCAGCTTAAAGGGCAGGGATAGCTCTGTCTCGGAGGGTCAAGTGGCAAATGGAGGTGAATATGGTGAATAAGGTGGATACTCACCTCTGACCATTGTCGAGGTTGGGAATGAGTGGAGCTATACCTCTACTCGTCCCCCCATACCATGGCAGGCAGAGAAGTAACTTCGGCTGTAAGTGGTAGATAATTAAATATGCAATGTAATTATTTCGATAAATTCCAAGCCTCTTGAAACTTACTTGGATACTGTACAAATATGACACTTCGGTGGATCAATGAGTTGATCCATACGAAGGAAATCTCAAGTTTAAATTCTTTATCGCATTGAATGGCAATACAGACTACCTCCTGTGCAATTACGGTAAAATTAAAAAAAATTATTCCATTATACGTTACTGAAAATTTTCACACAGAAATATGTTATGGCCTACAAACACGGTCGGTCTTAGTATCAATTGAGCCCTAGAAGCAAGAAACTCACCAGCCCCCCCCCCCCAAAAAAAAAATCAGTTTCGCAACATTCAATATCATGTCATCCCGTAAGCCAAACACACCGGGTTATCATTACGACGACGACGACGACGACGATGATGATGATGATGATGATGATGATGTTCACTTCCCTTTCTTCGCCCTGAGAAGCTTCTTGATTTCAAGCTTTCGCTGTGTTTTGAATATTGTGTTCTTTCTTTTGGGCGAATCCCGAGCGTCCGAATCGTATGTGCCGACGTTTCGGAACACTCTGTTACATCTTCATTGGTCTTGTTCACACGACCTATGAAGATGGAACAGAGTGTTCCGAAACGTCGACACATAAAATTCAGATGGCCGCGAATCGCCCAAAAGAAAGAACGCAATACGACAAATTACCTGGATATTTTTTTGGTCCGCTGCAAACCGTGCAGCATCTGCAGTCAAAGAAGACGATACCATTCCTAATTTAAAATCATGGCATGGACCGGCCACGGTTGGCAACTGTAAGTATCTTTAAAAGTACCGCGACATAAAATATGGGCGGGGAATGTGGCGCATATGAATAACAGGAGGGGCGCATTGAGGGTTTCGGTGGGGGAAGGGGTGGGGTTTCTGAGGGAAAGAGACCACTTGGAAGATCTCGGCGTAAATTGAAGAATGATATTAAAATGTGTCTTCAAGAAGAGGGATGGGAGGTATGGACTGCGTTGATTTGTCTCAGAAGAGGGGCAGGTGGCGGGAGCTTGTAATGCGCTAATGAACCTTCGGGTTCCATAAAATGTGGGGAATTCCTTGACTAGCTGATAACCAGGTACCTTCTGAACAAGGACTCTGCTCCACGGAGTTAGCTAGTGTCAAGAAATGTGTTACGAAATTAACTATATGTACAGAATCGAGACATAACAAGACGCAGAAATTAAACGATTAATATCATGAACCGAATACAAGCTGTGTTTTTACCTAGAAACCTTATGCTAATATATAATACAGCGTGATTTAAAAAGATGGACTCAATTTCATACTGTTGTTAGTGTTCAATTGAGTCCATGGTTTTGAATCACTCTGTATTATGTATTACATTATATAATAATTATAGACCCAAACAGACAGCATCATGAACTTTAACTTAGTTTTACATAACACAAATTATACGTTCGAAATACATTCGCGTTGTAGTGACATTAATCTAGAGACAGGGTTCAGATCCACCTACATTAATTAAAGTATATTGTGATTTTCTGTGTTATCTCCCGGAAAATTTAGTGGCACAGCCAAATACCTAGACCTCTCTCAGCATGTGCCCATAATTTCATACAAACAAGCATTGGGATAACCACATTCAAGAAAACAGCGAGAACTATATTGTTAGCCCACTGAGATTTTATGTCGTTACGACACAACCATACATACATTTTTAGACTTCATATTGCATTGGTCAGTAACTTAGGTCATTTTATTGGCAGTAGTTTACACTGTTCAGTGAAACCTCTGTTTAAGCTTTTAAAATTATAAACCCACATTACCCAAATGCACGTGTCAACTCTTATCACACAAAATATGTTAAGCAAGACTTACAGTTGTTTTCCGTCGAGGCATTTGCTACCGTACTGTCAACAATCATTTTGTAATTAGGCATGATTCCACGTGCAAGATGTCTTGGCGTTAAACAGGTGATTATTAAAGTACAATATATTTCAAATATCAGCAACAGGCGCAGTATGCAAGGAAGTGAGATTTAAAAGAAACAGTTTGTGCTCATTGGAACATCTTTGGTTATATGTGATTCTAAGGTTTTCGCAACGTCGAAACTTATGTTGCAGCTGTTTTCGGTTATGAAGCGGTGTAATATTATAGGAACGACCGACGTTTCGGGTATGCTTTCGAACCCATTCTCAGTCGTGATAATAACCTGCAGATGGGATCGAAAGCATATCCCGAAACGTCGTATATTTCCTACATCATCACACCGCGTCATAACCCAAAAGAGCTACAACATCTTTGGGTAGTTTAAAACAAGCAAGTAGGAGCGTGAATTGTTCTTTGTGAAATATTGAACTCAGTTTGGTGAAGCCTTCAGCTGTGACCCCTGTGTGACGGTCATAAAGTCGGATCTGCAACCAAAATATAGATGCAAGGCTTGAAAAATGTGGGCTGGTGAGCCCTAGATATTACACCTTCATTTTATACATAAACTGCAAGCAAGTATGATTTATTTACTCTTAGGACAGGAAATACTCTGGCGCTGCTAACAGGCTAGAAATGTTCAGGTTCAAAACGCCGCTGCGGGAAAGCCATTTTATATCACCCAGTCTTAACACGGGGATAAAAGATGAAAGGCGACGGCTGCTAAGGCGAATCGCATGAGAGATCATTCATTTAATCTGGAAACTATCAACAACACAGTTATCTGAGTTAATTTCTCAACACATACCGCAATGTTATCAGAAAATCGTCAGTAAACAGGCAACGCGGACTTCGTAAACAAATGATCAAAGAAAGCAGCTCGTTATCAACCATTAAACAACGTGTTTGTTTTTAGATAGGCTTCACTGTTGCGGTAACACTGCACTGCGTCGGATCAACAGACAGCTGAATGTACGGAACATTTGATATACTGCGATGTAATTTACACGCAATAGCATTTGGTTCGAGTTCAGTTCAAGTTTCTAAAGTACATAAGTATATCTACCTTAAACAATAGCCGATCGTAAAATAAACACTTCCACACTCTGTAATTTGTCTGCTCCCGTTATACAGGGCGTCTTTTAATGGAATTTATCACAGTAGAGCGAAAGACTGTGTTCTGCACGGCTGGCTACCGATAAGGTCACCCGTTTTGCTGTGCTCAGGTCTGCTCACCCTGTATTTTAAAAACGCTTCATTTTCCTTTCCTGTTTTCCTCAGTTGCATAAGAGAATGAAGGTCTATGCCCATACGCGAGGATGTTGGTTGCGGACATGCATATATGTAAGTTCGTGAGGGCTGCCTAAATGACGTAGCTATACATAAAAGCATCGCTCCCACAAACGCAACCTAGAGAGTGACGCCCACGCTACAGCCACTATAGTGACATTTTTATTCATTCCACACCGCCTCCTTCGTTCCATTTTTTCTCATATGGGTGTAAAAATACGTTCAAAAGCAGGTGGGTTCAACTTACAATATAAACATATTTTTATTCCGTTTATTGCAAGTTGTGTTTTGGTTTGTAGTGTAACTTTAGCAGTGTATAACTCGCAAAAACGGAGAACTGTTCCGCGTTTCAATTGCTGTGGTTGCAGTGCTGATTGCATTCGGGTGACACTCGACTTCAATCTCAATTTGGGACTAACACATGTCGTGACCTTCCTCAGTCCCTTTAGGCTTCCTTTTACTATTAACGACCACGCACACTTCCCCAATAATTCTGTCAACTTAGGCTGGTACAATCTACAAAACTGAGAGTTTTTTGGCTCTCTATCTCTGTATATGTTCTACACGTGGCAGTGTTTAAACTGATCGTATTCAACATGTGTCTTTTGCAATAATACAAGGTTATGGAAAGCTACGAAGCGAAGCGTCACAAGTGAGTGAAATGATGGGCCCGTTAGGAAGGGATATAGAGTCACCTTGTACAAGAGGAAGTTGTTTTCAACATTTTAGCATTATCATTTTACTTGCTACACAGATAACCTATAGTTCCGTACAAAGAGTAGACCAGGCGTGCTGAACCCTTTATGTGGTGGAAGTAAGTCCCAACAAAATTTGATCTGCTTGCGGGAAACATGAAATGTAATGCACGGAATTCGAAACAAAAACGTATACTATATATGCATATATAGTACACTTTTTGTATGTATGTAAGTATACACATATAATTTTACCTGTGTACTTGTCTGAACATGATGTGCTACAAAAATATACTGACACTAATAGGAAACATTTATAAAAACTGCAGTTCACAGCATAGACTGGGATGTCGTTCGTTTAAAACATTTTTACACCACTACTTAATACCGTAATGTTTGCCTACGTAAATAAACAGGTGATACGTTTTCAAAATTTCTTCACCGTTTGCCACGGAAAGGGTGAAATGACGTCATATTCCAAATGTCTCTGCGGGCCACATAACACCGAGTAGCGTGCCACACGTGGCCCGCGAGCTACGAGTTGTGCGGCCCTGGCGCAGACCTCTAATGTTCCAGTTTGTGTGTATGGGCGGTACGCCAGAGCGCATGAAAGACTTTGCGTACTACATCATGGAAGAGATCGGCCACAAGCTGCCCACTGGAACAATGCTACAAGACATCAGCCAGAAGTCATACCGATACTCCATGTACAAAGTAGGGCCTGTCCTCTGTATCAGCGTGAGTATCCATTACTGTCCACAACTGATGAGAACAGCTCTGAACATGACAGCGTGGGCAGGGTTCCTTGCGCACGGGTTAACCTACAGGTCCTGTTTAAGTCGCTTATCTCTATCATTGCATCTGTCCCTTTCCACTGGTCACCATTTGTTAAGCGTTCGGTTTAAAACAAGCCTACAGTCAAATTTATGCACAACTGTAACTAGACAGAGCATAACGGAAAATATATATATATATATATATATTAATTCCCATGCACAAGACAACTGCAATTCAGCCCAATGTATTTTCAAGTGGAATACTTCAGTTACCGTTAATAATCATCTAACGGTCTGACTTCTCTGGGACACAGCTGCCAAGGTCAAAGTTGTTCTCGTGAATCAACAACAGTATGTCTTCGATATTCTGAGGCCACGACAAGAAGTGTCTTGTGTGGTGGAAGTGAGGCTCAGGCTATCCCACTTCCGTATATTTCATATTCATTATGGTTCTGCCGAGCTGTGTTAAACTGTGCATCTTAGACGGTAGTGAAGGCTGTCACTAGCAAGAGATTGGGTAGAAAAAGGGGCAGGGGGAAATACGGAAGTAGGCCGGAAGGGGAAGAAAGCTCTAGGAGACGTGGAGGGAGTCGACACATAAGATTTCTTTTCTTGAACTCAGTCATTACCATTTTCGGGGGTACGTACAGGTAATGACAATAAGCTTTGTGACGGTCACGCTTCCGAAAATAGAACCATTCAGAGAAGATTACAAAAGACATTACAAAGCCTGGGAGGCCATAAATATGCGGGTTGTTCGAATTATGACGCTGCGAAAATGCCCTAAATGCTGGCAGTTCAGCGCCTAAGCAGCGTTGTATAATGAAGAGCCTGTAGATGACGACATAAACATAACACGGTGCTATAAAAATGGCCTGTATGCCGGATAATTATAGCAAAAAACCACAGTCCGATCTGCGGTCAGACGTAGGAAAACCGAGAAATTACGAAAGGCATTGTAATTTCTATCCGTTTTCCGCTATAAGCGATTATAGTAGGCCACGAACTGGCAATCATTCTTCTGTTTCGCAGCGATAGGGATACAATCCGCCAATATCTCTTGTATTATAAAAGGTAAAAAGTAAAGTTCACCCTAGAACAGGCCACGAAGGCCCAGAGGGGGAGTAGAGGTATGATATAGCTCTACTCTATCCTTAACCTCGGTGCTAGATGGGGTGGATGGTCAACACCACGCTCCGGCCGCTTTACCCTCGGGAAAGACCCAGTACCCATTGTATAGGAGGCTGGGTGGGCCCCAGGGCCAGTCAGGATGGGTGCGGAAAATCTCGCCCCCACCGGCCCGTAGCGAGTTGCTATACCGACTGAGCTATCCCGGCCCGTTACTCTTTTATTATAGCATATCTGAAATAACTACATGTTTCGGCTCTACAAGGCAGCCATCATGAGGCCTTAAGTTTCGATGCACTTATAGCATTCTGTGAATGGTGGAACAGCGAATTTGTGAGGAAAGTGTGACCTGGGTCGGGTATGTGATGTCTTTGCAAAACACATGTGAGGAATCATTATAATTAGGGACGTACAAACCAAGTGACCGAATTTGCATGCAAAGCTCCGAACGCAGCTCCGTGTTCCGGTATGAAGTGAATTTTTTAAATAGTGCAGACGACAGGCGAAATTATGTTATGGGTCGGCCCGACTTGAACAGAGGAGCGACCGACTCTTCCACCTAAGTGCGCACTCGCCACTAATGGCAATAACTGCACGTTCGGATGAACACCAACGTACTGCGTGCATGCGTGTGTGTGTGTGTGTGTGCGTGCGCGTGTGTGCGTGTGGTTTCTTCACTCAGATTGTCCTTTGTGCCACAGCATGGGATGGGAATACCCTCTATCGGCATTCTGCTGCACGAGGTTATAAAGCTGATGTACCACGCGCGTGTACGAGATCCCGTATTCTTCCGCATCGGAACATGCGGGGGCATTGGGTTGGAGTGCGGGACCGTCGTCATATCGGAGGAAGCAGTTGACGGCATGCTGCAGCCTTACCTAGAACTGGTAACTATACAGCACGTTATAAAGACCATACAGGACCTGTAGTGGATTGCATTACTTTATACTAAGCATGTTCATTGGTTGCAGCCAGTACTGGGCAAAGTGGTGCGGCGACCAGCAAGACTGGACAGGACTCTGGCACGAGAACTGCAGTCCTTGTCAGAACCTGATGACCCGTATGAGACCGTAACAGGCAAAACAATGTGCACCTATGACTTCTATGAAGGTAATTGGCTGGGGGCTGCACTGGTGATGATATCTTTACTTGAAGTACTATAAACCTGTTCTGTGAGCCACTACAGAAGTAATCTAATTATCACGTATCACCGTCTAATTTACTATTAATGGTCCAGTGTCCAGCTCAAATCAACACGTTACACTGAAATTTTCTATGCTATTGTTTCATAAACTGCCATACAATAGCTGCTGTACAAATTCGAAGTTTAGTGACTTTCTGCAAAGTTAATTTGGGTCAGACTGTTGAAATTTATGATAATAATTTGGAATGGAAAGGGTTAAAGCCACGACTGCCAACTAACATATGCAGCAAATTATAGAAAGTTTACAAAAACCAATTTTACAGGTAATTAAAAATGATTTTAAACTGCATGACGTGGCTCTAAAACAGAAGTTGTGGTATCTCCAATTGTCAGAAAACCACTGGTATCTCACTGGCGAATACTGTCCATACAACCGTCCGTCCACATCTGCAAAGGGCAAAATATCTGCCTCATACATTCCATCTGTCATTAACAAATCAATCACAGCAACTTCCAGAAAACACCCAAGTTCCTATAGTTTTTCTTTCTAATTTTCCGGACTGTATTGTACAGATCATAGGGAAACATCACTTCCACATCTTACATATTTCAAACTCCATAAACCAATGGCCATACGTAGTTACTCCTCACACTATGAAGGTCACACAAAGTCAAAACAATACCAAACACAGTGTGCATTAAAGTCATTCATACACAATATACACATTACAACAGCTCATAAAAATTTTATTCTCATTTGATTTTTGTTAGATCAACCAAGTGGATGCAGCTTTCCTATCCTATTATTCAGAAACAACGAAATCATACGTTATGTTCAAGTGAAACGTGGAATACAACACAGCACACTAAAGCAAACATTATTACTGTAGAAGTGAATGATAATCAGTTGGTAAACGATGTGACTTCAGTCAGTAAAGTCTGACTGCCTAGGAGTAACTTCACTGTTTGCCTTCACACTGACCCTGGGGTCAACCCCATGGGTTCTATGTGCTTGTTTCTCAGGTGAGGGAGGGGAAGTAATCAAAATTAAATTGATCTAATATATCCATTAATGCTAAGGTTACGAATGTCTTAAACCCTCCCTGCATCCCCCTGCAGGCATTCATTGGGTGGTGTTTGGAAAAAGCAAGACATTACCTTTAATTTTAACTGCACCAAATGTAAAGTTAAGATCTTGCATGATATGATGAGAAACAACAATTGGTAATATGGTGACAGACAACAATTGATAGTGCTAAGCCAGAAACGATAATGAGAGTGGATGTAGCCTATTTCAAAATACCACCTTGGCATTTTCCCAGGGAGAAACTTCAAGAAACCCGTCATGTATCTGGGTAAAAATAACACCAGCATTTGGTGAATGAAGTTGCAACATAAGAGGGGGTGCTGATAAGTCTTTAGTCCGACCAGGAAGGAAACAAGTTTCAGCGACCAAACTCGGAATTTATTCAACACACTCCCCATGAAGCTCAATACACTTCTTAGTCAGTTGCTCTAACTTTCGCAAATCACTCAAAAAAAATCAGAAGGTTGTCCGTCCAACCAGGTCTCCGCGGCAGCAATGACCTCCGCGTCGGACGAAAAATGACGACCTTTCAATTGTTTTTTTCAGTCCAGGGAACAGGTGGTAGTCCGAAGGGGCCACATTGGGTGGGTGATCAAGACACTGGAAGCCCAGGTAGGCCAGTTTCGCCTGGGTTGCAAGTGCCCGGTGAGCTGGGGCATTGTCGTGCAGGAACAAGACCCCCTTGGTGATCTTCCCGCAGCGTTTTTACTTCAAAACGTCCTTCAGTTGCACCAGCATAGATCAGTAATACTCCGCGTTGATAGTTCGGCAATTTGGAAGATAATCAATGAGGAGGATGCCGTCTTGATCCCAAAAATCGAGGCGAGAAATTTTCCAAGGGATTTTTGCACTCGGAATTTTTTGGGGCGGGGTGAGCCGCTA
>Ga0123357_10007462_pt1 | contig 13520 bp, 8 predicted proteins | sample TergutEmb28metaG_FD_89873 | JGI IMG/M metagenome (GOLD analysis project Ga0123357, IMG submission 89873) | Embiratermes neotenicus P4 segment gut microbial communities from Petit-Saut dam, French Guiana - Emb289 P4 | ecosystem: Host-associated > Arthropoda: Insects > Digestive system > Gut ...
CAACAACATACTCTTAGACAACACGACATGCTGCCACAACACCCTGTTAATATAAAGGAATTATTTTGTGAATGTTTTTAAAATGACTTTAGCAAGGAACAACGTAGCTCCCTGAGGATGATCCTAGGATCGAAACATGTTGGAGCGATTTTAAATATTTTAACGTGAAATTTATGTAAGTGCTTTAGTTGGTGTGATAATTAAAGTGATAAGTCTGTACTTCACAGTGAACACGGAATCAACAATAAAGAATAAAGTTAAAGTCACACAGGGAAAAAAACACAAATTTATTATAAAATTTGCAGGAAAAATAAAAGTACTTTTGGGCACTGTGCAGCGTTTCTTAGTGTTTCAGCAACTGGTATATATGTTTACCTTTGGACTTTCAAATATCCTGTAATAACTTATAACAGCAAACAATCTATGTTCTCAGTAAATTAGTTTGAAACAAAGGATATTTTTTAAATAAAATTGTTATACTCGTAGACCTACATATTTCAAAGCGCAAGATGTAATATTATGTCAGATAAGCTACTATAACGGTAATGCGAGCTTACTTAATCTCCTTTCCGAATACCCTGTTGTGAATGGAAGTACTGCGAATCTTCTTGTACTAAGCAATCTTCCAACGGTGCGTGAAAAGAGAGATGCTGCGTTAGGAGGAAGTAGTGGAAAATTCAAACAGTAAAATCGCTGATGCGTGTGGTGGCAAGCAGTATTGTACCGCTGTTTTATCGGAGGAAATGGACTTGAGGTTCTATAGTACGGTTGAAACAGTTTCGGTGGCACTGGTCCTGTGAGGTATGAGACTGCCGAGCTGGTAAGGTAGATGGAGTAGCGCCTTTAAGAAGTGCACGAAATTTCGAATGTATGATTGAATAAAATTTTGAATGCGAGTGTGGAAATAACAAATACAAAGTGTGTTAGTGCCATAATAGAAAATCACATTTATGGTATTCATTCATTAGTATTCAGCCTTAAAAGCCGGGCTTGGCAGGAACCAGAGCCCAGTCATGTGACCGGTATGGCTCTGGCACACTGCATCCTGGGCCAGTTCTTGGGGGTAATTTGCTATTGCTTTCCCCTGCCTTTAGACGTTCCCACTTTAGCCACCAGGTGCCTCCGTCCGCAACGACGCGAGAGATCCTAGCAGCGAAAGGTGGAACTGTGGGCGAGAAAGATGTCCGAATTCCGTTTAAAAATCCGACGGCTTCGACCGGGTTTGAACCCGCAGACTTGGGTACTAAAGGCCAGCACGCTACCCTTAGACCACCGAAGCCGATATCTTAATAAACTGAAAAAAAGATAAATGATCAGTCGAAACGCAACTTACATTCTTTATCTTAGACTTGGCTACATGTTTCGGATTTAGAGCAGTACATTATCACGTCATTACACCAAACAAATAGCAGAAATACTGGTACGACATTTCAATATTGAGCGAGTAGTAACATTGTGCAAAATGATAATATTATAGAACTTATAAACACTCTCATTTACCCAGTTTGCTCTATGTCATACCGAATGAAACAGATATTAATATTAAAATATAACAATTTCTCCAGATAACCGGAATCATTAACAGGACTTTAAAACTCTCTCAAACCCAGAAGCACACTAGACTGAAAATACATAAAACTTTGGCATTACATGCTGTATTGTACGGATGCGAAAAGTGGATATTTAGAGAACAGGATAAATGAAGTATAGCGTCAGCGGAAGTGAAATTTGTGAGGAGAACGGCAGAATATACATGGAAAGATTACAAAACCAATGACAATATTTTATCAGAACTTTAAATTAACTCAATTGTAAATAAATTTCAAAATTAGAGAAATAAATGAATACATCGTGTTCAGCGAATGGACAGAAACAGACTGCTACACTTAATTGTGAAATATCAACCATGTGGAAAACGAAGCCAAGGACGACCCCTCAAAAGGCTTCCAGACTGTTAATGGGACTGGAACAATTCACGATGCCTAAACCCTGCAAACTGTATGATGATGATGATGATGATGATGATGATGATGATAAGATGATGATAATGATGACGACGACGACAAGTCAACATACAGTACTTCGGCCGCGTTCTTTTTGGGGGGGTTTCCACCTCACAATTTAAATAATGAAAGGTCCATTAATAAAGTTAAAAATTATTAGAAACATTATCGGTAACATGTAAAACGAATAATTAAGAAGTGTGACACGTTGTGGGAGAAGCGTAAAAATAAGGGTAAAACATTTCCCGTTCTGTGTCGTCATTAGTACCAGACTTATTATTGATTTTTAGGTTAGAAAGGTCGTTTCGTTCCGTCAAGTGTGTGCCAACTTCAGTATTCTATTATACGAGTCATTTTGAGTGCAAATGCTATTTCATCTTGCGCCCCACTATCAACCGTTGTAACGATGCAAGTATTTTAATATTTCAAGATAGTGTAAAATACTGTACAGTGTCAGTCCTTGTGAACGAACTTTAAAGTTCACTCCAAGTTCTGGAAAACTCTCTTCCCTTGTGACTCTCTTTTGTTTTAAGCATACTTGCGCACACAGCGGTGGACGCCATTCTGAACAGTTGGCACAACATAAATGGAAACTAACTTGTTTTGTAGTATCTAATACAAACTGATTTTTCTTACATATTGTAAAAATTACATGAAATATCCTAACTCGGGAACACAGCAACAAATTGACGTCTTTTTTTTTTTGGTGCTATCTGACACAAAATTTGTTTTTGATATTTTACATAAAATGTGGGCAAGCCTTAAGTTACATCCTTATTTATATGTGATGCTGGACACGAGTTGTGTAGCAGGTTAATGGACACGTTTCGTTTGTTATGTTTCATGGCATAAAACTTTATTATTTGTTCAGTGTAATAAGATACTGTAACATTTATCGTTATATCCATGAACATATATTAAAATGCTCTTAGCGGTATGCCGGTTGATAATAGGGTATACGTTGATATAGAATCTTGCGTTCAGAATGTCCCATACATAAAATAACATCCTGAATTTCAGCACACATTATTTCGATCATCCTGTAGAATGCTGCTGGCAGCAACAGATTTTTCAGCTTCGATATTTTGTCACAGACAGGGTAAAATGCAAAAATATTTTAGCGCATTAATTTTTGTTGTTTTAATTGTTCAGTGAATGAGAGTGGCACAAAAACAGAAGCAGTAGCCAAGCATATCGGTTCAAATCACAAGCAAAAAGTCAGTATGTTACGAGGTGTTAAAATGAGAAGGATTAACTTTGCGTAGGAAAGCAGCGAGCCTCGAACTTTGGCTTAATCCAGACGTGGTAAAATATTAAGTCCTTATTGCCTTGTTTAATAAGAAATATCTGTTCTTCGACAGTGATAGTGTTGCTATCCTTACAAATGACACAAAGTATAGTAACTAAATTCTACCTAAAATATTGAGGCAAGAATAAAATTCAAACAAAGAAATCCATCTGCTCATGTTTTCAAAAGTGTATTTGAACTTGTATTAGAATTATATGCAAAACTTTCATTGTAATACGTGTATACAATTTTAACAATTTTCTGGCATGCATGCATATAGTAGTAGGCAGGAAAGAGGGTATTAGTTAGGAAGTGAAATACAAGAAAGCGAGTCAGAAATTAAGGTTACAGTACCCACAAATGAAAGGAAAGTTACCAGTAGAGGAAACTGACAATACCCAATGACGGTGTCATTGGTACGCGATTTTTCACGATAGTCCCCTTGACGAATGAGACACTTACCACAGCGCTTGACAACTTTGTCCATCCCGGACGCATGGAATATATGTTCTTGTTACAACAGCTGTGTGATGGTAACACGTTTGACGTCTTCACTGCGGGTGAAAATATGTCGCGAAAAGTGCTCATAAAAGGGGGGAAAAGATGAAAATCGTTGTGTGCCAAATCCAAGCTGTATGGCGGATGGTCCGAAGTCTCCACACCGAAATTTTGGAGCAGGTTTCGAGGGTTTCTTGTCGTGGGCACGGGGCTTCGTCATGGAGGAGAATCACAGCATCCCTAAGACGACTTGGTCCTATTCTGTTGCTGGTCTCTCGCACGCTTTTTAGCGTGGCACAGTATTTCGGCAGTAAATGTGAGTCCATTTTCCAGGATGTCCACTGGCAGAACTACCGACGAGCCTCGTAAGACGGTGGTCAGCACTTTGCAAGCAGATGGTGTTACTTTAAACTCCTTCCCATGGTTGATTGCTAACTGTTGGGAGTGCAGTGATTGATCCATGTCTCACCACCAGTTAACCACTCGAAGCAGAGTTGTTTTGCACTACTGCATAACTTCGCAGGAACTGAGACAGGCCATCGTTCTGCTGTCGTCTGTTAACGCATGTGATGCCCATTTGTCACAGTGCTTACGGTAATCTTAAAACATTCATCTCGATGCTGAACAGTGCCACAGGATACACCAAGGTCAAGTGCCATATCCCCCAGCACTACGCCCTTGCCTATCTGAAATTGTTCCTCGATGGGTGCAGTTTTGTTTTCTATCGTCGTGGAGCTTCGCCGTCAAATTCGACTGTCATCCTTCACCGTGTCCCTGCGAGGAACGGACGTGCGCCAACATCTGGCAAATTGTTGCCTTGACAACACCTCATTACCGAATACTTCCACGAGCTGTTGTTAGCTATAGTCTGCCGACATATTTCGTACCCACAAAAAGGCCATAGTTCCCCTGACTTCTAAACAAGACCAGTTCCCTAAGCGGGTCACAATGCTGAACTGCTGCGGGTCTGCTCTTCAGCCCACATGCTTCGAATCACACGCCCGTGACCGCCAGAGCCCTCTGTCTTATATGTCAACAGCACTGAGAATTCAACGATTTCAGAGTCTCTAATTTCACTTACAACCTTATTTTATCCATCCTCCTGTTCATATAGTCTGTGACGTACTTTCTGTGAACCTTTACTCTCCATAAATTTGAACTAAACACATATAATATAGGCTTAAGATGCAGATATTGTCTCATCAATAGTAAATACATAAACATTATCTTCGTCTAAAATTACGTTCAATCTAAGGGGGGAGGGATGGGAAGGTTTCTGTGTGCTGAATGCTATCATTACTTCCATTAAAAAACACAAGACTCAAGCCACAAAAAGAACTACAGAAAGTTTATTTACATTTCGCAACAGAATAATTATTACAGCTGCACAATGAAATCCTTCGGGCAAAAATCCGCCGTTAGTAGCACAGCGTGCGTTAACTGTTGGAAACGAATTCTAGGAAAAAGTTCCAGAAATTAAATGTTACGTAAACAATATACACAGTAACGAAAGCACAGAAAATTGAGAAATAAAGCCATATAGGCTTTGTGCCGAAGTCTGGAGTTATGTAGGCCTAGTGTGTCCTCTGTGAGTACAATCTGATAGCGGAAGTTTCGTGTCCGTTTTCAATCCACTTCTTTTGCCGTGGTGGCAACGTAAACAAAATACGCTGTGTGTAATTCAGCACAGTATCACGATGATTTATCGGGGAGTGGAGATATTTCGAAACGCATTTACTGTACTACATGTAGATGTGTGCTCAACTTCAGGCCACAGGCCGTTTTCTCCCGGAGAAAGAATTCCCGGTGCTCATTTTCTAGGAGGGTGAATGAGCCTTCACAGTCGGAAAGGACAAGACAAGCAACGTACGTATAGCGTTACGCTGAGGCCCGTTCGCGTAACCATCAATGTCGTGTAAGAGCATAATTAAATATGATCGTGTTTAATACAACAATCAACAATGTAAGTCCCGAAAACTTTTGTATATATCATAACATCTCACACCTTTCAAATATTAGTGTAATGTAAGTATTTTTGTTCAATGAAATCCTTCTTATAGTCACACATTTACGAGAAAAACAGCCTGTACACACTTCAGTATACCGCATTCAAAGTCACTTTACATTATATATTGTTCATTCCGTGATTACTTATCGATAAGTAATTCATGACATTAATCTAACAAAAATACAAACTCATGATTTAGATATTAGTATTACAATATCAGACTGAACATTCCTGCATGTTTCGGTCCGCAAGTGAACATCTTCAGGGAATCAAAACAAACTAATGTAACATATAACCATATTAGTCACTTTTGTACATATCTGACGTGGTGTAATGTGGTTTATACAAATTATGTACAAAGAAATGTCTACATTTAAATCATTTGACCCTTTTACACTGCTTCAGCTGTGCACAAAAGTGACTGATTTGGTATTATGTTCTATTTCTTTGGTTGGACTCCCTGATAAAAGTGCCTTGCGGAAAGAAACGTGTAGGAATATTTATTGTGGTAGTGTAATGTGTATGTCTAAAGCTCAAGTCTGGCACTTTATTAGTTGAGTGTCGAGAATGATTTTTCTTATAGGAAATACGGTATTCAGTTGCAGCAAACCCAACTTTTTGTGTCAAATATATTAAAGTCATACTTCAAAGTTCTGCAAAACATTTGCGTGGAGTGTGAAATTATCTCTTGCGGTATTATTATTTACAAATCATCACGCTTGAGAGTGTTGGTGATAGACAATTTATTACTGGGACGTATCCGTAGGAATACGTCACATTGGTTAAAAATCTAAGCATAGAATTTAGCTGAATGGAAAGCCACGCAGGCTCATGCACAGTGATATTTTGAAAATGCTAAGTAGTGTCAGCGTGTTATTACTGCAGCTGCGTTTTTATGTCGCTTTTAGAATAATGAATTAACTATGCCTTAAATCTGTAGGATTATTTGTACATTTTATAAAGCAACGTTGGTATTTAAGCGACATCACCGTGTGGTAAGAGAAGAATTAAACAAAAACATTGCCAATTAGATTATAATGAAAGAAACAGACAGAATTTTTTCGTTAAGAAGAATATTGTTGCTGTCTTCGTCAGTATCACAGCACATCGTAGCTGAACTCTAAAGAAGAAATATTTTCAAATTACGTAATTAAATTTGATTGACATAATTTAAAGCCGATCCCAATGACCGCGCGGTCTAAGGCGTGGGTCTGGGGCCGCTCGCGTGCTGGGATTGCGGGTTCGAATACTGCCGGGGGCTTTGATGTCTGTCTGTTGTGAGTGTTGTGTGTTGTCAGGTAGAGGTACACTCTTCCAGAAGAGTGCTACACAGTGTAGTGTGTCTGAGGGTGAAAAAGAAACCTCATAGGGAGGCCCAGGCTCACTAGGGCAGTCGAGCCATGACAATAAGGGTAATTTAAAGGAAAGGTTGTTACTGAGTATTCAAATCGCATCCAAAAACTGCACTGCAGTACTTGCACTCCGCTTTAACAGTTTACTTATTGGAAATATTACGGAGTAATTTTTATAATGTTCATAACGTTATGTTCGCAGAAGGTAACAGAGAAATATCTCTCTCTCTCTCTCTCTCTCTCTCTCACGCACACACACATACATATTTCATATATTAGATTACAAGTTCGAATAACATGATTCCCATTTCTAATAAGCGGTAGCCGTTGGCAGTCTAAAACAATATACATGCATGCATTGTAACATGATGTATAATACAGTTGTACGAGAACTGTAACATATTTGTTCATGTACCGTGTGTTACAGTGGGACGGGGGCGCTGTTTATTTCGCACGACTACTTGATGAATATTTCAGAGTGAGGGGAGGGGTGATTATCTGCAGCATGGGAACCAAACGTGTGCACAAACACGATTACAATGTGTTTTATAGAGCGCGGTATGAGTTTGAACAATGGAGCTGATACACATGCAGTTTATGGAGTATAGTTTTTGGCTCGAATCTGCGATCGTAACTCTCGTGGCATTCCATTGCAGAGAAGATAAATGTTGCCGTTCCCAAGAACATCTGACCAGGGACACTATTGTTTAAGTCTTCGAGATAATTAAGGTTTTCGAAACCTACATGTTCAGGTGTTAAATAACTGAAAGCCATCTACTAGCCTAAACCACTTCTTTTCGCAAACAGTCCTCACCCGGAAACGAAGCTCACAGATTCGCGTCGCCTACGGTAATAGTGGTTTAAATTCCAAGAGGAATCGTATCTTTCGCGTCTTCGTTGTTCCCTGTTCCTTTGTCATTACTAGCCTATACACCTGAGAACTGCGCTTTTCTGGGTTATAACGCAGACATAACTTACTAATCTTTAACTTCGAAGCGAGGGAAACCGTTGTACGTGCTTCATTTCAGGCTTACGCTGCGAAGTAGATGAGAACTGCGCTCTTCTGAGATATTACACAGTGAGCCGTGGTAAATCCTTACCGACGTTTCAAGACAACTTATCGGGCCTTTGAAGATGGGACGGATGGGTTGTCCCATACATCGGTAAGGATTTACCACGACTCGCTGTGTAATAGCTCAGAAGAGCGCAGTTCTCATTTACTTCGCAGCGTAAGCCTGAAATGAAGCATATACAACGGTTTCCCTCGCTTCGAAGTTAAAGATTAGCAAGTTATGTCTTTATGTCTCAAATGGCACAATTTCTAGCGTACAGCTGCCATCTGCAAAGGTACGTAATACGCGTATCCTTGGATACGGAGAGAGAACGACACGCATCGTACATTGTATAGACTGAAATAAATCAACGCACACACACCTAGAATTTACAAGTGATCTTCTGACTTGAGATTTGTTTTAAAAATACACGCTTTTATCTAAAAATTTGTGCGACATTAGGTCAAAGCTGTGGCTGTTCACAGTTTTAATAGAAATTTCGAATTGTTTATGATTTAAGTATTTGAATGGCGACAGGTTATTTGTTTATGTTATACACTCCGAATTCTGAACAGAACTGTAGGTTCCATCCGCTTAGCTCAAACAGAGAACGATGCAATATATAAATCCTCTAACCAATCGTGCAAAAGGTAATAACATATGGAGGTTCGACAGACTGTGTGAAAGCAATGGAAATGCTGTCTGCTTTGGCAGGCTGCAGGGAATGGCAGAGTTAAGGTACAACGGAGGCAGAATTTAAGGGCCAACTTGAACATTGATGGAGATGTGGAAATACGTTATGTCAGGATTTGTGATCAATGGACGTTGAAGATTCGAGGTTCTCACATCCTCGCTGCTGAAGCCACAGGTCTTCTGGGATGTGAGGGTGTGTTTGTGGACAAGTGTTTCCGCACCATTCGAAGAAGCATAGTAGCCTCTTCTACGGAGTCAGGCAACGTTTCTGGACTGTAAAAGTGAAAAGAGGAAGACATCACGATCGTTCGAAGCTTCGGAAGCTATCCGCGCAGCACACAGAACAGCAACTAATAAGGTTGGAATTTTCAATGAACATCATATTGTAATGTAACGTGAACATGAGTGTATCATTCTGAGTACCTCACAGATATGTGTTAAAAAAGTAGACTTATAAACACTACTAGAAGTATTAATTCATCTCGCGATGTAGTGGAAAAACTCTACTGCAAATTGGGAATGTGCTAAAGGAAATGATTTAATAGCAGTTAAATTGGGAACAGGATAAAGATGTAAGATGCAAAACTGTAGATTACCAAATTAACATACTTATGGGTAATCTCAGGGGACAGGAACGGGAAGACCTCGCTGTAGAATGAGCCGAGTTTATAAGATTCAAGTTATGATTTGGAAAAATAAGTTGAAGTTTTGGCTCTTGGTGGCAGTGACTTGAAACTAATCGAATTCTTGGTATCCATAACTGTGAAAATGGTACGTGTCGAATAGCTGTAATCAAGTACAGCAAAAAGGTCGATTTTGAGGAAGGGGCGAGACAACCCACTTAGAGACCTTCAGTTAGCTAGAACGTCTCTGGGGCGAGATTTGGACCCAAGACCTCCAGAAAATTAATCAGCTTCATTAGAAAATTGACAGCGACTTTTGTTTACCATTCATGCAAGTAAAAAAAAAAATACAACTACTGTTATAGGATATACATTGAAAGGATAGCTGACGAAAGGATAGAAAAGAATAGGTAAAGGTGTGCTAAGAATAAGAGTAAAAAATAAGTTTCTGTAGACGAAGCAGACAGAAAGAATAAGAAAGAAATTATATAAAAGGGGAGGTTATATGTAGCACTTAGGAATCGATCTTTCCAACAACTCGGAATGTGTTTTTCGGACTACTCTCAAAATTAAAAGTGAGTTTACTCTAGTTTGAATTTAGTTTCATAACACCCATCCATCAAACTGCCTTCAGCTGCTCTGTCTGTGTAGCACAACTGAACGATTGGGGATCCCTGTAGCGCCAGATAGGCAGACCAACCACCTCCACACACCAGCACCAAGCATTCCAGCATTGTTGTAGGAAATCGATAAAACAACAGCAGAATTCCACGCTGCTGCAACTGGATTCCTACGGGGATAAAAATACAACCTCCCTCTTGCCCCTCGATGTACAGTCTGGGATAGTAATGCAGAATATTATCATCTTCTGTGATTTTGAACACCCTAGCCGCAATTGGTGTACAATAGGCCTCTAAAATCTGAAATTCGAAATTTTCTCGTTCTGTAATTCTTTCTGCAAAGCAGTGTAATATCAAAATTAACATAATTATGTATAATTACAGAAGACAGAGACATGGGCAGACCAAGAAGTAGACCTTCCAAAGATCTGAACGGTTTCATGACATTCCATCCTTAATTGAGAAGAAAAAAATGTGGTTTGTTCATTAATGATGGATTTATCCACTGCAGTGCTAGGAAGACTTGAAGGCACTTGAGTTTCCTTGTACAGTACCAGATAACCTCGGTCTGTGTTCTTCCCTTAGAATGAGAGGTCAGTTTAAAAGAAAAACGCACGAAACAGCATAAAATTATTGGAATTTTTAGAGTTAATGCTTGCCTTTATAAAAGAAACGGAGCAGAATTTACCATTAGCAGAACTGTTGAAGCATTCCCTGGATTTTATCTGCTCTGGTCTTCTTTTGATTTTTTGTTAATTCTTCTGAGATGTTATTTCTGTGTCGAAAGGTACATAATCACCGAAGTTTCGAAGCATCACGGTACCTTCATTTTCAGGATCGGGCTGCATACCCTGAAGAATCAGGCAATAAGTTTCTTCGAAAGGTCGTTAACTGCTTACCAGTCGACGTGGATGAATATTCTAGAAGACGTGCCTCTTCATAAACACCGATGAGAGAACCTCCAATATTGCTGTGTCAAAATATGTTGCTGTCATTACCAGTTTTGTTGACTTTGCAGCTTTTGAAAAGCATTTAGGAACTGTTACGAGGTGGAGGGACGAGTGTATATCTGCAGGGGGCTAAGTTTTATATAAAGGATAAAGTGGTGGGTTATATCGCACGTCAAGGGGTTTGAATACGGCCAGCTGTTTTTTTTTTTTAATTCCTGCTTTAAGTTTGGGTGATCCCTGCTTCTAACTTTAGCCCAAAGAAAGGACTACAGCCTACTTGCCGAGAGTTTTCATTAATTTTTCTCACTTTCTACAAGGAAACAGGAACACAATCCCTCATGTTAGGCCACGAACGCCTTCTAACTTGTCATTTATATTTCACTAATTAGTAATCATACGAATCGGACTTATTGGGTTATTGAAAATTTCATGATGTAAATCAAGAATTAACAAATATAGAACACAGTAGAAGCATTGACATATTTTGCACCGTCGAATCTAACAGAAATTTACCGAAGTCTCGGAAGAACCTGCTGTCCGCAACTTCAGTGTTTATAACGTCACATTCCATAGTACGATAAAGTGTGTTTTTGGCGCAACAGCCCCCAGGGGGCCATGGCCTACTCATTCTTGCGGTGTCTAGATCACACACATCACCCTCGGTAAGACTCCTCTGGACGAGTGATCAGCTCATCTCAGAGACCTCTACCTGACAACACACAACACTCACAACAGACAAACATTCATGCCTACGGTGGGTTTCGAACCCACAATCTCAGCAGGCGAACGGCCGCAGATCTACGCCTTAGACCGCGCGGCCACTGGGAGCGGCAGTACGATACAGTAGCGTTTAAAATTACGGTCGTGAGAAACTCAGGTCTGTCAAAGTCAAGGAATTTTTAGTTCTCTCAAGGAACCGTGATGTATGAAGTTTCCGGATGTAGCAGCCTTAAAGACGAGCACATTGTACTGTAAAATGTTAGCTGATGGTCTCACAACATTCGCAACGCCATTCACAAAGTGTTTCGACAGTGATGTGGTTATGCCGTGCTTGAAAGTTTTCGGTTTATGGGACGTGTCCTTAATACAGAGTTGTTCAAGACGTATGTAACGGTTGGGAAACAGGATTTTGTCCATCCTCAGGTGAAAGGTTAGAGCGACAACCACCTAGATGTGTCCGATAAACAGAGCTGTTTTCAATTCTCTACAAGCTGCTTCCGTTGATCTATTTCTATGGAAATGGCTGATCGCATGCGCATTTATAGTGATCGTTAAAGGAAGTCCTTTATCCAGCGACTGCGATTATTTCTGTCAGAATCAGTAGAGCAGATCCCTCCATCCTTTCGCTTGAGGACAGAATTATTTTGATTCATTTTTGGGCACTGGATCGTGGACATAATCCATTAACTGAGTAATCGATATCTTCACTTTTGTGGAATGTTACGCAGCGTAGATTGGTAGAAGTCACCGACGTTTCGGACAAGCTATCGGTCCCATCTTCAACGGTTGTTCCGAAACTACCAGTGTACGCTGCCTAACATCCCAGAAGACGGAAGGTCTCATGTATACCGTGGAGACAGCATGAAATCAAGCAACTGAGAAACAATAAATTTAGAAATGTTATTTATTTGACTTTATACTCCTAGTATATTCTGTAATTTGGAATTTCGTTTTCAGGTATTTTAAAATTTTCAAGTCACTAAACAGAACTGCGTAGCAAACTGAATTCCTGCATATTGTATAGACGACGTAAACGGAAAGGTCATCGATAACCCAAACTTCTACCCACTTTCACCTCGTTTCCCGAAACACTCTTCACGTAACCCGTTTATAATAAATAATTTGGGGTTTTAGTCCTCCAAATAGACTGATCTTTGTCATTTATACCTGCCGTGAAAGTGATTATGCAAAAAAATCTGTATTTGGTAGAACAGTTTCTCTTGATGACAATCACATACATTGTCCTCACAGTTACTTACTTCCTTGCTTACTTACTCCATGGTGCAGAGTCCTTCTTGAGAAGCTAACAGGTTTGCAGATAGTCAAGAAATTCCCCACATTTCACGGAACCTGAAGGTTCATTACCGCACTTACAAGCTTCCGCCACCTGTCTCTATCTTGGACCAACCCAATCCAATCCATATACCCCACATCCCACCTTCTGCAGATCCATCCTCATATTATCCACCCATCTACGCCTAGGTCTCCTCAGTGGTCTCTTTCCCTCCGGTTTCCCCACCAAGACCCTATACACCCCCTCTCCTCACCCATAAACGCCACATGCCCAGCCCATCTCATTCTTCTCGATTTTATCACCCGCACTACATTGGGTGAGGAGTACAAATCATTTAGCTCCTCGTTATGCAATCTCCTCCATTCCCCCGTTACCTCATCCCTCCTAGGTCCAAATATTCTCCTTAACATCATGTTCTC
>Ga0123357_10007463_pt1 | contig 13519 bp, 9 predicted proteins | sample TergutEmb28metaG_FD_89873 | JGI IMG/M metagenome (GOLD analysis project Ga0123357, IMG submission 89873) | Embiratermes neotenicus P4 segment gut microbial communities from Petit-Saut dam, French Guiana - Emb289 P4 | ecosystem: Host-associated > Arthropoda: Insects > Digestive system > Gut ...
AAAAAGGCGTGTTGTATCAAGTTAAACAACTAACTCATATTTTATTAAAATAATACAGTCACTTGTACTCCCTCACTCACACCTCTCGTACGCGACTGACTCCCTTACTGGGCTGCTAGCGTCCATTATCAGCTCCTAACCGTTTCGGCGTTTAAATCTCTCCCCTCCTACTTATCACCAACGGTTCTGACTATACGTTGACAGATTAACCTACAACGCATGGCCATGAACCGTCCGTAACTGACGCCAGCAAACCTAAGAAACCAATATATAAAAAATTTTCGTCTACACTTTATAGGTCAGCTGAGGTATGGAAATATCGGGCAACAAGACAGTTTTGTAGCTAAACGTAAGCCTCTTTTAAAATTATCTTATCACTTGCAATGCAAGGAGTAAGATAGCTTCAGAATTCTCTATCCGATCTATTCCTGTACAAATCACAAATTCATTTGTTCCTTGGATTAGAAGTGACATTACTCTCACACATTCATGTACACTTTACAAATCGTATGCCGCCAAAGAAGAAACATATATAAAGGTCACACTGATTCAAATAAATTACAATGGTATTTTACGGACATTTGGATATACTATTATTAAAGCTTTGTGTTTTAACGTATCGTTCTGTGTGTCTTATCGCAACGTCCAATGAGCCGAACTAAATCTCAGGAAGTTCAGTCAAGTCCAGTAGGTATACAGACATGCAACGAATGGCAACTGTCAACGTCCCGTCTCAATCAGCCTTTGCAGTGGTGAAGTCCGCTGAACGTGATTGTGTATCACAAAGCCCGCTCCAGACACAGATGAAACGTCTGGAACAGTTCGAACATTAAATTTTGAATTAACTTGAAGACGGCTACTCCTACTATAGCAAACACAAGGACGTGCACATTTGTAAAACCACCCATAACACTGCCTTTACTGTAACAAATGGTTGGCATATACAGACGATAATTAATATCTCTCTTTACTCTCGTTCCTACCATCTCTTTCATCGTTCTTCTCCTTCATTCCTTTCTCATTTATATCTTTCTTGGTTCAGAAATCTGGTAATTACCGTAACTCAACGGATCTCATCCAGCTACTCTGAGGACAGCAGGGTCAGTCGATCCCTAAGCCGTTATGCTGCAAATTTACTAATAATTATGAACACGGCCACAGGACGGAAGAAACACAACAGTGTGATTCACCTGTGGTTTAATTGGCGTAACAGCCTTGACATTTCCCGAAAAGTTATCTGTAGACAGCAGCGTTTCTCATTCAAACAGTACGTACTTCTGGAACGGCTGAAGTTAACAGTGTGCATTTTCAGTGCAACTGTGACTTCAGAGCGTGCCTCAAGGACTGTAATGCACAATATCCGAATGACTGGAATGGTTATCTATGGAAATCGATGCTAGACAGAAGAATTGCCTAACTTTCTTGTTAAGTTTTCAACAGGAATTTCATTAGTTCCAGTAAGAAGCCTTCTTTGCAACGTGAACTTCAGGATTTAGAAGAAAAACGCCTTATGGGTTGAAGTCATATATGTAGTATAGAATATATTTGATGTATGTAGACCTATTTTTTCTTGGCTAACAGAAGGGCGTAGTTACCCTCAGTGTCGGACATATGAGGCTAATCGTCAAAGGCCTCGAGGCTTTATTCGTGAAAGCATATGCAAGCATTCAAACTACAGGGTCCGGCAGAAAAACTTGACGATTTTTAAGTTACAATAAAATGAACAGTATACTGTCTTTTTAAGTAAATTTATTACTAAAATTATCTTTATCTCAAAGCATTTTAATTACAATATTCACTCCCTGAATATAGTGTCTGCGAGGTGGCGTCCCTTGTTGTGAGCACATTCCCGCAAGCGGAGGACTTCTGACAAAAGCCTGACGCAATCGTTCGATGTTCTCAGGAGTTCTAAGTGAAGGCTCTCTCCTGGACGTTTTCTTTTTGCGGCAGACGCTGTTTCTCTGCAGTTTCTCACCCACAACAGTACAGTATTGCCACTATGGACACTGTCGTTCCTATGAATATTGAAGTGCCGACGAAATATACGCTGAGTCACAACGACAGAATCGTTGTTTTAGAAATACGTCTCCACATCGAAAGCCCGATGCTGTACAGACCAGGGCTCCATGGCAACTGAAATGCTTTGAGTCTCACTACAAGGACGCTGAAGGACAAATTCGCAACGCTAACGGTTCCACTCACAGCTGTGTTGCAAAGTCGTCAGGTACTTCTGCCGGACCCTCTCTATATAATTAATTATAGAAGACGTGCTTGCGTGTCTATTTCTATGTCTGTGCTCAAACAGGACGCGCACCTAGGGCGTGTGACGTTGAAATAAAGCACTGGCGATGTTTTTTTTTTTTGTAAATAGAACTTAAACTTTCAATTAAACTGTGTTTTATTTGCAAGCGACAGCACTGTAGTTTGTGAGACTTATAGAAGGCTGTTGAACTTATATTGAAGGTGACATTAGTATGGTGAGAAACATTTCCCGCGTCTGTACTATCCATGGTATACAGGCGATCTCTATACCGATTACAGTCGTCGGATAAAGATGATTCAACAACTGCACTGCTTTATCGTTAGGACCTTTAATGACGGCTATTCAACTTACGATGTTACATAAACTTAACGTTTAATAAGATGGGAATCTGATAATGAACAGTGAATAAGACGCTGGAAGAAAATAATTGTGGACAATTTTAAGGCTTAATCTCGTCCCTCATTAAGTATAATGCTAAGTGTCTCATAATAAAACAAGACACTTCGACAGGTCGCAATATTGTACTACTGCACTTCCATTAATTAAAACGACAAATTTCAATATCTGTTTAAAATTCTATCATTATTAAAAACTTCAGAAACTTACACTAAGTGGTGCCTGAATGCACTCACACATCTCCCACTTGAGCACTGTTGATAAGTATGTTAAGAATAAGAAGAGGTTTCGATGTCGAAAAGGATGATAAAATTAGAAAATCTCTGTCATTTGATCATAATTTAGAGGGGGTGGACGGTCAGACACATCACTCGGGACCATATTAACCCTTTAAACGCCGAGTTAAATCCGATCTGCCATTTGTTGGCATTATTAGGAGCTCGCCATATTTTCCACGTTAACGGGATAAGGGTTAAGGTCAGATAAACCTAAATAATTCTGCATCAAACGTTGCATTGTGGCACAATATTGACAATTATGAGGGTACCTATGTCAAACTGTCAAAACTGATATGTCCATCTGTGCTATACTTTGTTCTTTACTGTCACAAGAGAACACATTAATTGTGCACATCTCTTGTGACATTCAGGCATGTTTACAACTATCATAGTTCATCCTAGGGCTATTTACGTAACCCATAATAATTTACGCAATATTATATCCATAAAACAAATCCGAGGTACGTGTTATCATATCAAAATGCATACCATATTGTTGACCTGAAACGTTAGAAATAAAGTTACAACTGCGCAATTATTATTTTAGATAATACCAGAAAAGTCCGAAGTAAGAAATTTATTAACCCAAACATCTACTTTTTAATGACAGTTTAAATTAGTAAGTTAACGCAGGTTATTTTCAGCATAATAATCATTCTTACCTGCCACGTACCCTTCACTGTTGGTTGCACGTTATTACAGCAGCATTCAGGGATAATATTTCACGTGCAGATGTTGCGTGCGCAGAAGTCCTTTTTCTTGTTACATCAGTGTCCACCCTCGGAAAGGCACTCCTTATACAGTCGTTTTACCAAATAACGTATGTCAGATAATAGGTTCGGTTTACCCTACGTGTCTCATCAGATTGTAGTTTCCCCGCAACGTCGTATTAAAGCTGTACCTTCAGTGTACTAGAAGACACTCTGGCATAGCAAACCGCCTCTGAAAAGCAAATTTAACGGCAATCCCACTGAACAATAGCTACAATGACCTGTGGGCTACCACTTGAGGCGCTTCTGTTGACCTCGATCCAGCAGAAGAAGATCGTGCAGCGAGCGGAGCGACGCGACTTTGCGTTGTTTGCACTTCATATTGCCGTCGTCAAGCGTCAGCACAGAGGCTTTGTTTCCAGCAGTCTTTTGTTTACTCTCTGAAGCACAGTTACAGTGCTCACAATTACTGCACACAGAAGTCCAATAAACGAAGTAAATATACGTCTTGTAGTTAGTAAATTTTGTCATTTATAGAAAATTTGCTGAAGCTGAGTTCTGAAATGTGTTAATTTAATTTACTTTCCGTTAAATAGATACAGTTTTTCTGTTTCAGGCAGACCTCTGCTGTGTGCATTGCAGGCAGAACAGCCATGCTGGCTGCAACAAATGCGAAGAGTAAGCGTCGAATCCGCACGCGTCTTCAGGCGAGAGAAACTACAATCAAAATCTTCTGTACGGCAGACTTCTTCATTTCTACGATGATATGTAGACCAAGTCGTCAAGCGCCGTTTACGTACGTAAATTATTGCGTGATGTGTAATTACAAATTCGGGATCTACTCCACTAAATCTTCCTGTACTAGGCGACAGAGGTGAACGGGCCGGATACGTCACCAAATACTTTGGTATCAGCCAACTAATATAATTTCAAGCTATTATACACACAGCGTAACAATTCTGACTCGTTCGCCGCTCTTCTTTAATTGTCTCGAAAAGTGAAAGATTTAACTAAAGAAGAATACTCAAGTATAAAATATGCATGTAATTTTCTTATGCAACGTTTGTAGGAAACACCTTTCGTTTTGAAAAATATATAGTAATTTATGCGCAAGATCGAGTTTTAGATGTGGGCAGATGTGTTTGCAGGTTTTGTGTGAACTGTCTCTTTATTTTTGTCCGAGTTTACCCCAAATAGGAATCAGCCAATTTTAATTAGCCTGAACTCTTCAATAACAGGTTCCAAAAAAATCCGTTCAACATTTCTTGAGTTTTTAATTCGTACACACGGGCAGATGAGCTCCATTTTAACAAACGCTCTGTAAGATTGCAAACGCGCCTTAAAGGCGATGTGACTCTGACCATGAAATGTAAATGGGAGATTCCGTCCAATTAGTTTCATAGTTCTAGTTGTAACGGCAAAGTTAGGACGCTATATGTAGTATCAACAAAAATTACGTAGTGTGGTAGAGGGAAGAGCAAAAAGAGAAAGAGGAAGGAATATAATTTGTAATAATAATAATAATAATAATAAGGAAGTCGAGAAGATTCTAAAATATAAAGACCTTACAATAGAAATACAGCGCTTGTGGAATGTAAAAACAAAGGTAATACTAGTAATAATAGGGGCGACTGGGACTATTTCAAATTCATTTAGAAAATACGTGAGCAACATACCAGGAAAGCATGAAGTCAAGGAACTCCTGAAAACAGCCATATTGGGCGCTGCACACATACTTCGGAAAGTACTAATGTAAAAGTACAATAGATTCAACACTGAAACTAAAGATATAAGAACCATGAATGGGGATGTTAATGATGATGATACTTCGAAAATCACTTCGTTTTTGGAGTTATTATTATTATTGTTAATTACTGAAATTGAGTTGTCACTCCGTGGCAGGAGTCCGTACACTACTAACAAATAAGAAAAAATAGACATAAGCGAAACAATAAAAAACACAGTAAATACAAGTACACATGTTACCAAAACACAGTAAATACAAGTACACATGTTACCAAAACACAGTAAATACAAGTACACATGTTACCAAAACACCGACACATATTTACATGATCCTGCGACAGAACTTAACACCAACATGACGGATGCGCAGTAGCAATGCAACAAAATGCCGATACATGTGTCAAGCAGGCGTAAGACTGAACTTATTATATGCTGCATACATTATATCCTGCTACAACAAGAATGAAAAAGTTTAGTTTTTTTAAATTTTACGGTTTGAAAAAGACTGGTTCCTGATTTTCGGTTTCCTCTTTCCTACCGCGAACCAATGCAGAATACCCGAAGGGCTGTATTAGGAAATCTGCTGCTTGCTCTTGCCAATTGCAGTAACGACTTCGGATGCGATTAGAACCTCCATTATCATTTATCCTTATTCCATAACCGTAATTAAAATCCTTCATTTCAGTGCTACTCCCTAATTACAGTTTTACCTCTTCTACACTGTAACGCTGACAAGGTACTCGGTTCAAATCGCTGCCAGGATATCGATTGCTACTAATTAATGCTTTTTTGTGTTATTCCCCAGTCCCTTCAGGCACACGCTGGGACGGAACCTTCATTAGACGACGACCACTTCCTTCCAAGTCCTTTCGCATTCCCTGTTCGCCACTGATCCTACCATCGACGCCACAGTGCGAGAAGCTGACAGTGCCACACAATACACCACATAAGAAACAAAAGTACAAACATACAAAACATATCCTGGGCATGAACGGATAATGCTACTTATTTTTGTTGTCAGTAAACACAAAAATACTCCCTGCTTATCTTCAAAAATTGTACAGTCACAATGGAACAAAGTCCGAAAATAGCGGCGACAAGGATCGCTATGGAGTAAGGCTCCTTATTTTATTCTGTTAATTAGAAAAGAAAGCATTGTCAGTTCTTGAAAGGTTTCGATTTTAACAGAAACAGGGATGACGTAAAATATCCGAAATATTAATCACGAAGATTATTCGCCATAACTTTATAGAATCAATGTGCGAAACGAACTGCTGTGTTACAAAATATGTAGCCTGTCAACTGTAATTATTCCGTAATCCTTAAAAGTATTTCGAACGATCTCTTTAGGCGCTGTGACCTCGGATACATGTACGGCTATAATTCCCGAAAAATAGCGTAACGGTGGAGAGCAAAGCTCGAATAAATTCTCATAATTTTAAAAAGAGCATACAAGGCACAGCTTCATGCAGACCGAGCTACATGATAGATTCATGGGTACAGAATCTTTCAAAATATGTTTCACTATGGCGATAATAACCTTACACTGTACATAAAGGACTTCCGTTGTTGAGTACGTGAGCAGTTAAGACTTCTCAGTAGTTGTAAATAGGATTAAAATCTGACAGCAAAAAACGGCAGTAAAATGTGCTTGGCGCAATTTAGCACTCGTGTCCGCTTCATATTACACCAACAGAGGGTGAAGGGCTTGAACTGAATTCATCTGATTCAGGATATGGGCAAATGGCGGGCTGTTGGAAATGCGGCAGTAGTATCGGGTTTCATAAAATGAGGGGCGTGTCTTGACAAACTGAGGATGTATTATCTTCTGAAGAAGAACTCTGCTCCCCATAGAGCTAGTTCTCATAATGTTGTGCTTTTGCACATTCAGTACGGTTCAAGTACAACATATCAGTGACTTTTAGTAACAACACTCACATGCCGAAACATGTCGTGAATGGTGTTAATAAAGTTCATTACTTTTGTTAGGCTTAGAGTGTTTGTTTAAAAATTTCAGACCATTTGACGGTGTTGTAATGGGCATCTTTGTCGAGAACCGTTCACAGCGTACCTCCAGATAGCAGGGCAGCGCCATTTTGTCTATATTACTCTATGAAGTTCAGTATTTCAGTAGCCACACACATGTCTTCCCACAAATTGTCAAGCTACTGTCAGATATTTTGATGCAGTTTGTTGTATAGATAAAAAGTCACAAGTGCATAGAAATTTCTTGCTCAAATTTCAGCCCTCTCACTTGTAGGGTTCATGAAATGTGGAGGACAGGTAAATTGAAGGTAAAGGGTAAGGTAAAATTGTCCCTGTGCTTAATTAAGCGTTGTGTGACATGAACATGTATAAGCGAGCGGAGGTGTAGACTCACATATTCTTAAAATCGACACGAGATAGAGATGAGCAAATTAAATTTCGATTTCCAGACAGTCCGGGCCCCAGTCTAACCACTACACTTCCTGAGCTACTAAAGTTTACAGTTGCACTTAAATAATGATAGGCATGATACAAAGAAAGTATAGAGAATAGTATAACAGTTCCTCGAAATACATGCCAGGCAGCGAATGACATGCAGTGCAGGTTGCAAATGCAGAGGGGGCAAGTTAATTTGTATTACTGCTGTTAGTCCATTAGCAGTGAGATCCGAACCATGATAACAAATATGACATGACTGAACCATTTTCTGTTCACATCACGTTTTTCGTCACGATGGGGGGAGACGAGGTAGAGATAAACGTGAAGCGAGTCAGTATGAAAGCCGAGACATTTTAAATGGCTTTTAAAGACACAAACATATTCTACGATAAATGGACATACGTAGGTGGGACATGTTTATCTAAACGCCATAGTGGTACATAGTGAATGTACATTACATAATGACACAGTGTGCCAATTCTTAATAAAATGTTAATTCTATTTCTACAAACAGCCACGACTACCACATATATGTACTCAAGCAAGTGGCGGATCTCAGTTTACATGTGTTTTGTCTCTGTTCAGAGTGATTAACCTTCAAGCCGAGGCTTGACCAGTCACTGCGTAAATGGGAATATCACTTTAGGAGGTATAAATAGTATTTTAGGAACCAATTCAGCGTTGGTTCTATACTTATCACGAATTAAGGTTTTGGCTTCTTCTCTGTAAGTGACCGTCCGGTGTGCAGGTGCACACCGGACGGTCACTTACAGAGAATATTATACCAGATGCTGCATTAATGCAATTTGACCTCCTGGTGATGAGCAAAAAGTGGCTCGAAACATGTAGAGGATTATAATAATAAACGTATTATATAACGCAATTGTGTATCAAGTTGGTCATTTACCCAGAGTCCTACCAGGATGCACGGTCAGAAAAACGTAAAAAAATGTAGAGATTGATAAATATAAATATACTAAGAATAAATTGTGCAACAAGTTGGTATATTTACAATATTGTGCAGAGATGCATGGTCAACAAAAAATTAAAAAACCCCGGTTGTTTCTTATACTGTTTTCAGTTTATTTCTTATCGTCGTTGTCTTTAAGTCAGAGAGGAAGAGATGCGAGACAATATGTTGGTTGATGCTGACAGCGTGACCGGCTTATGTATTTAATTCATTGGCCACGTCGATTTGTGATGCTGAGGACATCGGAATACTGTCGTGCGAGACCCATTGCTCCGATAATGGAAATGCCGGACCTACGGGCCGTGAGATCTATGTTGCTGTTTTTTTTATTAATGTCGCAGGATCTTTTGCAAAGGTTGACAGGCATAACAGCGAGCCCTGATATTTGTAGCATTGTTACACCATTAATTTTCAGTTGAATGTTCTTTATTAAGTTCTTCCTTGCACATTTTGTGCTCGCTCCTAACTTCTGACATAATTCGCTTTTATATTTCGCCCATTTCCACGTTTCTGAGCCGGGATAGCTCAGTCGGTATAGCGACTCGCTACGGGTCGGACGGTCTGGAGATCGAATCCCGTTGGAGGCGAGATTTCCCTCACCTGCCCAGACCGGCCCTGGGGCCCACCTAGCCTTCTACATAATGGGTACCGGGTGTTTCTCGGGGGTAAAGCGGCCGGGGCGTGGCGTTGACCACCTACCACATCTAGAGCCGAGGTTAAAGAGAGAGTAGAGCTGTACCTCTACTCCTCCTCTGGGCCTTCGTGGTCTGTTCTACGGTGAACTGTACTTATACCTTTACTTTACCATTTGCACTTTTGTCGATATCGTAATGGACTATGCTATTACTTCTTGCTTATTTACTTATTCCTTACTTAATATGGTTAAAATTAGCCCTACATAGCGCCAAATGAAGGATTTTAATTTTTTATAATATTAGAAAGGAAATGGAAAGAAGTGGACATCGCCAACTCGAGACAGTAATCCAGCATCACTCTGGAAGGATGGCAAAAATGCTTTGAACCCACGATGTCCCAAACACGAAGCAGTTCCAGGCGCTCGAACGCTACATTCAGTAATAATTATATTGTCAACATGGTTTTGCGCGTAATGTCTCAAAGTAGCTGTATGTAATATTAGGACGGATGGAGCGGCTGATACACAACGGTTTGCTTACTAGGAAGTCAGAGCAGAATATTGAGTATTATGGTTGTGAACCCTAAACTAAACTCCTCTTTCGTGCCGAAAAGGTCAGACACCCGAAATGAAACGAACTCACTCGCGGTACAGCATTAGGCCTTTCAAAGGCAACCCACGTTCTAATGACTATTTTCGAACATCAGTGCGTTGACAGAAATCCTATTCAATTGTCGAGACTTGTACAAATTTAATACCCGTGATGGTAGTCGGTCTGCTGTGGACATGGCTAGTTTTACAGTCTCATGCACAAGTGACGAGTAGCAGAATGAAAACAGAGACTGATGGGTCCTAGATTAGGCACTAGCGGGTATCAGACAGCTTAATATTTATGTCTTCAGAACTGTCGTTCCGCAGTGGGAATACAGGAATTTCTTCGATCCTTAACGCACTAACTACTGTAATTACGAACATGTTCGTATGCACTGATCTGTTTCACGCATCGCGTGTTTGGGTCTTAAGACATATCCAAAAATCTTCTCCAGAGCCATGTTGGCAAATTTAAATAAAGCGGAATTTCTACAAACGTGTAGCTACTTCTCTTTGTCCCTTCGTCTGCAATAAAGTAAACCTAAGCAATTTCGCAACATACGTACGTACATCATTATTGCTACATTTCTCTACTATGGATACTTGATTGCAGTAAATTCGCCACCAAGTTATATGTTTCCTTTATTTTATAGATTTCCTAATGTACGGGGCCATATGTCACGAAATAGAGGGGTTTGCAACATACCTGTAAGACAAAGTCCTCTTTCAGACACTAATCGCTCTCTCTCTCTCTCTCTCTCTCTCTCTATATATATATATATATAATTTTATTTCTTAACTGGTATTTGCCCACCAAGTAAACTCTAACAGCGAAAAATGGACATATATAAATATGGTTGAAAGGATACAAAAGATAGGAAAAGCATTAAGAACAATTTGGAAATAACTAATACAGATCACTTCCACAACTGACAACTAGTTACAGATCTAAGGGACGACGAGAACTAGAAGGACCAAAACAAAGATGAAAAGACCGAGATTTAGTTTCACACAATCAGCCCTAACGACCCACACCTAAATATTACGTGCTGGTAATTACGAAGAATTGTAATTTTTCCCTACTGCTAACTATATGTAATATTTCGTCTGTCAATTAGATTAGTCTCAGATATTGTCAGAAGAATTCTCATTTCACTTTTCTCTCTTCTTCTGTAACTTACAAAGCATATCAGTAAAGCTTTTAGATTTTAAAATTTCGTTAGAAATTCAGCCCTTTCATTCGAGAGTATCTAAAATGACACAATTAATTGCCACAGCCTTCCTGCAGCTCTATTGAATTCAGAGGGCGTACGGAGAGAGAGAAGCAGTCAAATGTAAGGCGGGTCAGTAGGGGAGGGTAGAAATGCACTTTGACGTTTGTTGGTGTCGTACTTTGAAGATTAGCTGAAATGCGTAACGTACATATGCTGACATATTTTGTGAACATATTTAATAAAAGCAGTACTTATCGTATATAAAAATGTAACTTTTCTGTTCCCTGTTTCACACCAAAGATAATATGAAATTCGTTCAGCACTCTTGCCAATGTATATGGTTGACACTACTGTTAAAGCAATTGGTGCGCACAACGGTACAACACGGGCAGTTGATAACAACTATATTTTGCACTGGCCTCATATACATCATCACGCAGAAAAATGTACATTAGGACACTGCAAAGTAGAGCTGTTATCGACTGGTCCTATTCCTCTATGTTTGCTTGTATATCATAATTGGATGTCACACGTAAAGCTATTGAGGTAGGTTTTTTTTTTAGTGTTTTGCGGATTTTCATTTTAAGACCCTTCAATATATAAATATATTCTAATTTTATATTTACAGTTTCTTAATTTGAGTGTTAATCTTCGTTGAAAATTTTAACCGCCACTCGTTGCATCACCGAAAACATAAGTACAGTCCTGCACATAACTTATACTTCTGGTTGTAGAGTATCAAATGTATTTTACTTTCTTTCCCTTTCCGTCTTCAGATCAAAATATGAAGCAGATATAACGCTAGAATTTAATAACTTTAACTCCTTAAGCAAAACAATTAGGTAAGATATATAAGGACTCGAATAGCATCGAAACTTGTCACCACAGTACAGGGTGCGTATGAATTTTCGGAAGATTTTGCAAAACCATATTTTCACAAATACTGAACAGAAATACATGATGTTATTACCATTTGAAAGAGGAATGTTTGCAGTTTCATACTGACCTAAACGAACACCTACCAGTTCGGTTGGCTGGTCGTGCAGCGGACACAAACAACACTTTCTGCACCTGGCCACTTCGGTCACCAGACCTGACAGTGTGTGATTTCTTCCGGTGTGGTTTCGTCAAGGACAATGTTTACGTTCCACCACCTCCAAAGACATTACCAGAATTGCGAAAGCGCATCAACACCGCAATCGGGAATGTCACACACACAAGACATGCTTGAGAGGGTTTGGCGTGAAGGGGAGTATCGACTGGACATCTGTCGTGTCACACGAAGGGCACACATCGAATGCATTTAAGGTCAATATGAAACTGCAAAAATTCTTCTTTCAAATGATAGTAACATCATGTATTTCTGTTCAGTATTTATGAAATTATGTTTTTGCAAAATCCTCCGATAATTTATACTCACCCTGTAGTTACAAATCACCTTAACAGCTGTGGCTGTCGTACAAAGGGACAAGAATATGAATAAAATTCATAATATCTTCGGATGTTTTCTATTAGGCCAGCAGTATGAAAGATAAACCCCGACAGGAAAATTACATCACTTACATAAAAAACGCGAATGATGCATTTACGTGTTACCACAGCACGCTCATTCATGTATGGCAACTCCATACTTACTACTCCGTGGAGCAGAGTCCTTCTTGAGAAGCTAACCGGTTTACAGCTAGTCAAGAAATTCCCCGCATTTTATGGAACCCGAAGATTCATTACCGCATTCACAAGTGGCCGACACCTGTTCCTATCCTAAGCCAGCTCAGTCTATTCCATACCCCCACATCCCACTTCCTGCAGATCCATCTTAATATTATCCTCCCATCTACGCCTGGGTCTCCCTAGCGGTCTCCTTCCCTCAGGCTTCCCCACCAAAACCCTGTACAAGCTCCTCCCCTCTTCCATACGCGCTACATGCCCCGCCTGTCTCGTTCTTCTCGATTTTATCACCCGCACAATATTGGGTGAGGAGTACAGATCATTAAGCTCCTCATTATGTAGTGTTTTCCACTCCCCTGTTCCCTCGTCCCTCTTAGGCCCAAATATTCTCCTCAACACCCTATTATAAAACACCCTCAGCCTACGTTCCTCCCTCATTGTCAGCGACCAAGTTTCACACCCATACAAAATAACAGTATCCGTATGCAGGTTGAGGCACTAGTGCCTCAGCCTGCATACGGATACCACACCACCAAAGCCAAACCACAACGTAACACCAACACACATCGAACCAGAGCAATACAACCCATGAAATAACTCAACAAATAAGTCGCAAGCTCCTGAG
>Ga0123357_10007464_pt1 | contig 13519 bp, 7 predicted proteins | sample TergutEmb28metaG_FD_89873 | JGI IMG/M metagenome (GOLD analysis project Ga0123357, IMG submission 89873) | Embiratermes neotenicus P4 segment gut microbial communities from Petit-Saut dam, French Guiana - Emb289 P4 | ecosystem: Host-associated > Arthropoda: Insects > Digestive system > Gut ...
GGTTGTGGTAATATTTGGGTGAGGTGTGAGGTGCTGGTGCAAGGTGGGGGGGGGGGGGGGGTAGGGGGGGGTTTGTGTGGGGGGGGGGGGGGGGGGGGGGGGGGGGGGGCAAGGGGCCTGAGGATGGACAGTGACCAAATATCAGTTATTTTAAATATGGTTCTTTAGCCAGATAGCAAATTTTCTTTTTCCTTTGTGCATATGTGTTTAGATACTGAAAATGAATGGGCTGCCTACCTTTATTCTAGTTTCTTGATGTTCACTGTGGTGTTGATTGATTGGGTTCCAGTGCTTTTTCCATCAAAGAGTGTGGATCATTCCATGTCGTATGGTGGTCAAACCACTGCAAATGAAATTAACTACGGCTTCGTGTACATCGCACACCCACGGGCAGTCACAAACTTATCATGGAGGAAAACTAGTAAATATATGCCAAAGTGAGTACTTCTGTCAAAATGTTTGTGATTTGGTGCATGTTTAAGTTTTCGGGTGTGGTGTGAAAACTTACTGTCTGTGTTGCCATAGTGACCATCTTATTATTGTGGACAACACTTAGACTTCAGACTAAAGTTTATTATATAAAATGGATTATTCTTCTTGGACATCACTAAAGATAGAAGCAGCAAGCTCCTCCGTAACAAATTACTGCATGACACACACTCATATCCCAGAAGACTGTAATGCTTATCAGTAGCACGTGAAAACCTCACAGTTTTCAGCTGAGACATCCCAGTTGTGTTCGGCGAACAGTAATAAATAAATATATAAAATATACAGTCTAACACAACTCTCTATTAAGCAGTTATTCATTCATTCATTCCATTGGCATATGCAGAATATGACAATTCCTTGCCATTCGCAGGAGCTTCTTTCATTCCTCTCTGTTATGTACTTTTTCCTGCAACCCTTCTCCAGCACCTGTTCTTCCATCTCCTCTCACCTCTATTTCTTGGTCTCTCTCTCTCAATCTTGTTGTTCCCAGATTATTAAGCAGTTATTATTAAAAGATATTTCACATCATATTTCACAACTACATGCTTTGGCTCATTTCTTTGGAGCCATCTTCCCAGGCTGAGCTTTTAAAAAGGCATCGTGTACAATACCCTTTTAAAAGACTATATTTTATATATTTATGTATTACTGAAACCTCACATCATACAAATGATTATATATATATATATATATATATTTTTTTTTGTATGTTACGGCTGGGCCACTGCTTGTGCTAAAGGGTGTATTCTGTTCACTGTAACTAAGTAGATTTATTTATTTCAGTAATTAACGAACTTGGTACACAAAATTTTTGTTTTACAATAAGTTTATTTCATGAAATAAAAACTTACTGTAAAACAAAAATTCTGTGCATCAAGTTGGTTAATTACTGAGATAAATATACTGAGATGCACTGTCAGCAAAACGTCAAAAATAGGTAGATTTAGTAGCAGACTGAAGTTATATATCAGCCTGTTCAAAATATTGTTGGAAAGTTGTATTGTTTTACCAACTAGTTACAAGTCATTAGCTCTCCCGAAATTAATTTATGCCTCTAATATCGTTATTGTGTTTTTTTTCCCCCCCTAGTTATTTTGTGTGTCACGTACTTTTTGTTGTAGAATGTGTTACTGTTTTCACTCATTAACATTTTTAAGATAATCTCAATTCATTTGGCATGGATTCTGCTGTGTACATGGACCTAATAATTTCAAGAATTTATCTTACATTAGTGATTTCACTCATAATAACGTAGGAAGTGCTCAGCTGTGTTTCTGATATATGGTGTAATATATTACCATGTTTTTATGTTGTTCACATTATGATCCAGGTTTTTTCCAAAGCCGGAATTGTTACTGAGATATTAAACTGATACTCTTCTATAACTTCCATATTATTAGTTTCCCTAGATTAAATTTTTGTTTAGCAAAGTTTTGTGTTGTTTGTTTACTTACTGATTGTCTCTTCAAGTCTGTTGCACTTAGTGTTGGAGCTCTTTCATGTTTTCTTGTAAATTACTGTTTCTGTGACTTCATTTGTGCGTACACATGGTTGCAATCTAAGGTATCGGTGTTCCCTCAGCACAAGATGTTTTTGTTGTGGCTGATACATAATTCTATACTGTGGTGGCTGCAGTGCTCAGGGGCACAATAAAATATACTGTCTGCTTTGAGACACAATGAATCTGATTATGTTAGGGTCTCATGAAGAAGGGTGCAAGTGTGCTTACAAATGTAATGATGTGGGAATGTTAAAACCCTTGATAGATTTTTTTTTTTTTTTACTTGGCAATCTGATCATGCAGTTTCATTATTCCAGTGCAGTTTATTGTAAGAAGAAGTGTAAAGAATGGATGCTTTTACTTTTGCAGAATAAATTTTGTCTACATTTGACACTGTGTGTTGCTGTGAAAATACATTGATTACAGGTTTAGCCTTTTGGCGCCGGAATTATTTTTTTAAATTTTAGCACACACTGTATATAAAATGTGAATAAAACAGGAACCAAATACATTAGAATTTTGAAACAAACTGCATTTTGAAGAGAAAAAAACAGAGAGTATATACCATGTTAAAATATTCAGTACCTGTATTTGTTGAATAAATAAATAAAATGCAAAGTTTAGAGGTTAGCGGTGCGGTACGACCATTATAGGAGTCGTTAGGCGTCAAAGGGTTAAAAATCCTGTAAAAATGTTAAATTTTTAATACATTTTCCAGAGAGCAGCACACTCCAACTTTTCTGTTCATTGTGAGTGTTGTTGTTCCATTTTGTAACTTCATATTCATTATGAGAGTTGTTCTTACATATTGTGTACTAGTGTTTTAAAGTCATGCTTAACTAGACTGTCTAGTGTCAGAGCAACACTACTGCCATTATGCTGTGTGTTACAGAGGCTCAGTCTCAAATATGCTAGTGACATCTTGTCGTGACAACATCTGCCGACTGTGGGTTGAGACAGTTCTTCCAGACGATGGCCTTGTCAACATGAACCAGTTTGATCCTCTGGCTTCACAGAACCCAAAGTTTCGCACCCACCGTCACAAACACCGTTTTATGCAGCGGCTCAAACACATGAAGTAAGCAGATTTTTGGTAATCTTATGTACTCCCTGAATTGAGATGCAGCTAATTAAAATAGAGTGTATGTTCTTGTCTAACACAACTTATTTTATTTGATGGTAGAGGTGTGTTTACATTACTACCTAAGGTACAACTACATGTTTTGGCTCTTAACAATAGCCATCATCAGGTTGTACATGAATCCTGAAAGTAGTTATACGGGGTGGCGCAAAAAGAACGCATATTTTTCAAATGGGTAGTAGTTTGCGGTTACATTAAATTTATGGATTAACATGGAAGAAATGTGGTTCCAACAAGATGGAGCCACAGCCCACACGGCAAGGGCTTCGATGACAGTTGTTCGACACATGTTTCCGCAACACGTAGTCTCGCGTTTCGGCGATGTCCCTTGGCCCCCACGCTCACCAGATTTATCTGCCTGTGATTTCTATCTTTGGGGTTACCTCAAATCAAAATTCTACGTTCGAAAACCTTGTACAGTTGATGATGTGAAAGTTTCCATTCGCGAAGAAATTGCAACTGTGCGACAAGAAATGTTAGTAAATGTGATGCAGAACTTTGAAGAGAGGCTCCGGATGTGTGTACGGCAAGAAGGACGCCATCTTTCCGATATAATTTTCTGTAATTGAGTAATCAGTGTAAGTAATCAAAACTTCATTTATTACAGGTTGTTTTGGTGTTAACATAATTTTTTTATATTGAAAATAAAAAAAGTTACACTTATTTGAAAAAAATGCGTTCTCTTTGCACCACTGTGTACAAGATTTAATATGGGCTGTGTGCAGTGGGGATGTGGGGGATGAGGTGGGCACAAGATCTCGTACGTGTCATTGAGGTTGGGGGTGGATACATCGTGCCCACCTCATCCCCCACATCCCCACTGTACACAGCCCATACTAAATCTTGTATAACTACTTTCTAAGGGTTCATGTACAACCTGAAGTTGGCTGTTGTTAAGAGCTGAAACATGTAGTTGTATCTTAGGTAGTAATGTAAACACACCTCTACCATCAAATAAAATAAGTTATGTTAGACAAGAACATACATTCCACTTTAATTAGTTTATTGAACACGACGGGGATGACGAACCTTATGATTGAGAAGCAGCGATTTCTTGCATATTTTCTGTTTTCTCCATACTTTTTTTTTTTAAGTGTAGATATGTAATACTGAAAAGTGGAGGATGGAATGTGGGTTCAAAGTTACACTTGATGCCTGTTCTTATTAATAATTATGAATATATATATATATATTGAAGTAATAATCAGCTATTATATGCTATGTTAAAAGTAATTGAATTGGCATCAGTATTAAGTGTATACATATGCATTAGTGCCTTTATTTGAATTTTTTATTGGTTGTTAGGATACAGTGATGTTCGGACCAATTTTATGTTTTACGATAGATTTGCATACATTGACATGCAGTCAAAACTTCAGAAGTGAGTAGTATTGATGTGCTGTGCATTTATGTGACAGTTTTGGTAATGTAGTGGCTACTGTTCTGTTGAAAAGTGAATTAGTAGAAATGTAAAATACTTGTTATTTGGTGACACAAAGCAACCTGATGCATGTCATTCTCCTTGTTTTATGTAATCGTTTTGTTCTTCTGTCATCCACAACATATCCATTGCTGTATATAACACTATGTACTCAAGAATACCCTTTAAAGCACTGGGAGGCAGAAGACCGGTATCCCATCCTGGCCCAATTTAACCTTTAAACAACTGAGTTGGTATTTAAAGTTTAGCGCATAGTTTATAAAAAAACGTATCATTTGAACAGAAAAAGATTAAATTATGACATGAACGGTATTCTTTGGCAACTGAAACAGAGATTATATATCATGTTTTAAAAAGCAATAAATTTCCTTATTTCCTAAATAAATAAAATGAATTTCTAGAATACATGTTATTCACATGTTAAGTCCAAATGTTGTGCTAGGCTGTGTCTTTTGTTGCATAGTAGACCAGCTAGGGAGAGGGCCTACCACTGCTTTGGCATGAAAGACACAGTGGGCCCTTGAAGGATATACAGTAGTCACTTCAGAAATAAGCCATACATGTAGCATACTGAACTGTTTCTTTGGATTTCAGAGGCTTTATAAAGTCTGGTAACAATAAAACATGCATCAGGTGAGGAAAGTGGTTTGCTTTGTAATAACTACTAATTCACAACAGCACATACAGATAGTGTACTGAAATTAATTAATGACTTAGGGTGCGAGAAGTTCATAAGGCAAATTAAGATGAGGAAACCAGAAACGTAATCTAAGGGAGAAGCTTATAATTGTAATTAGGATATAGTTGATGAATTAATATTTTATGCAGAAATTAAGAAATTAATGTTATAAAATCAGTTATTTGTAATTGTATAATTTATATAATTTTGTTTTGCTGTGGTTTCAAGAGGGACAATTGTGCTGTTATTACTGTTGGACAGCCCTGTTTCTTCTTATCCCAGTTATCCCTGACTGATTTATGATCAGGTATTGATCTTTATATTTTCTCTTGACTGGCTGCTTTAAGCTCAGTTTATATATTATCATTAGTACACTGTGTGTGTTAAAAATATATGTCTCCTGTTGAGAGGTATGTGTGTGTATTGTTTGGGCCTGTAGGAAGGTATGATATGCATGGCATACATTGTGATATGAACTTAACTAAGCATGCGTTCAGTTGCGTTCATATGGCATTTGCTAGGGAGTAAAGATTGACATTGTGGGTTGGACCAAGTTTGGGGCTTTCTAATTTGAGCACAGTCAAATGCTAAATGACTAAAATGCTGTTCTGTGAGTCTTGAAATCATAGTTTGCAAGAATGAAAAAATGTCTTCTGAAGTGGAGAGGTTTTAATGTCGGTGGTTGAACACGTCCTTCTAGCCACATATAACGATGAACTGAAGTGCTCATTATACATTGAATGATATAACTGTAGAATGTTTATTGAACTGAATTCTTAAAAAACTAAAGTTATTGCTTTTAGAAGACTGGAACCAGTCAGAAACTAGATAAATATATTAGTGGCAGGAAACTGGAACACATTAATACCATTAATTTTTTAATAGATATTGTATAGGTCCTGTGAAGGAGAGAAGGATTTGGTAAAGATTATAGTCTTTTGGAATGTGAATTTGTGTTGACTTGTAATTCCTTCTGATGTTTTGGAGGTGCTTGCTGCTTCCATCTTCAGGGTAGTCCAAGAATAATAAGTTACTTGGGAGAATAAGTTGCATTCTTCTTGTATTATGCCAAAAATGGAGCAGCACACTCCATGTTGATTGGTAAGAAATTGGCAGTCGACATCCCACATGAAGTACACTGAAAACCGCAGGTCATGCGGAAGTGTTTGTTCTTGCATGTTAATATGAGTAGACTTTGATGAGCTTGGGCGAGAGTTTTAATGTTTTTCTTTCAACCCCTTTTTATGACATTAAAACAGTGAGCTTTATTGTTCATCCATTGTAATTGTAGGGATTCTTAAGTAATATGTGGAGAGCAGAGATGTTATATGTGCTGAATTCCATTAGCTTTTCTCAAAAGCAGTATATCTCAACTCCCACTTCTTGTGCCTCAACATAGGGATTGTTTTTACTTGAAATATTATGTTTTGTAAACACAGATTATTTCATTGTCCTTACAAAGCAGCTGTGTCTTTCCATGCACTGTTTGTGTTCTGTAAATCTGGTCATTAAAATGATATAATGTGCTTGTATTAGATTGTTATAGAATGGCTTCTTGTAGGCAGCAGTATTTAAAGAATATAAGTAAACTGGAACTGTGACAGTGATGCAGCAAGATTTCTAGTTAGTGAATCCTTTGGGAAATTTCTTTCTTTCATGGAATTAAGGTTTACACTAAATGAGGGTTTGCAAACTTTACACCAAAAAACTGTTGATCTTCATCTTCGTCTGAGACTTACTACGTATGTAATTTACATACAATTAATTTGTTTACATATATAATTAAAATGAAACTTGCTACACAAGTAAATACAAGTGCATAATGTCAAATTCATGTTAAAAATAGTGAATTATCTCTTTAAAGCCTTGTGTGGTTTCATAATGTACCGCCAGTTTCAACACTTATACACTCTCCATTCTACCCACACAGAGTATTTTTGTGTGGTGTATGATTTGTGTAATGAAGGGGGATTAGTTCCCTTTACTAAATTAGCTGACTGGTTCCACTGGTGGAAACAAACGGCCTGCTGTGGGGTATGAACTGAACCTTTATATGCATCGTACATTAATTTTGGTCTTTAAATGGCTAGTTATAGGTAACATAAATGCTGAAACAACCACACTTGTGAATCCTAGTGCAAATGATACCACAGGCAATGTGGCTTCAGATTATGTTCAGTATGGAATGTCGCATGCCCCAGGTTGCAGATGTGTGGTAATGATTTCCAGTGCAGACAAGTGTGTGAATATTGATTGTCGCTTCTACCACAGTCACGTGGTATAAACATACGTGTGGAGAAGGGTGAACATAACACCAAATATGGTGTAGTATCTAAAGCAAAATTCACTGATTACAGGTAAACAGTGCTGTGTTGATGTAGGGCTGCAGGTGTGACCACAAAAAATGTTCACTGAGAAACATGTTCATGAATTGTTGAAACATAAAATTTGGATATATTGTACTAAGATATTTATAACTTTAACTTTGTAAGTCACTAGCTCTAAAGTTGACTAGGCTTCCATATAGAGGATCTGTGTGCTTTTTGTATTTCCTTCGATTCTTGTGTCCCTCTCCTGATGCGTTCTGGATCCACCACAAGCTTTACTTCTGTGTTTAAGTAGCATGGACAGAGAAATTGCTTGTTACAGGTTGTGGTTGCTGGATGTCTATTCCAGAGAAGCATGGGTATGCATTATTGCCTGACTTAGTATATTGTGGGATTTATGTTAATAAATTCAAGGGAAAGACAGTATGCTTTTAAAATGATGTAACCAGCAACATCGGGTCATTGTATCCTCAGTTTTCTTGGAAGACCTAGCCATATGTGAGAGGATAACATTAGAAACATGGTAGAATGGTGCTGATGGAATTCACCTGACTCAGGTCGGACCCCAAGTGGTAGGCTGCTGTGAACACTGTAATGAACCTTCTTGTGAGGTTCCATAAAATGCAGGGAATTCCTTGGCTAGCTTAAAATGTATTAGCTCTGAAGGAGGACTCTGCTCTGTGGACTTAGTTAAGTAGTCAGTCTTCTGGGATGTGACATCATGTAATCTGGCAGCTGCCAGAAGGTTTTGTCATGCACCCAATTTTATTCTCAGTAATACGTTGCTGAGTTAATCAGTAATGTGAACTCTGTCTAGTGATATTCTTTTACTATTGCCTTTTTGGCTACTTGTTCTGGGAAGAAGGTGTTTTGCAATTTCTAACATCTATTTTAAGCTCTTTATCAGCATTTTATTAATAATTTGAGTGTTCCCAAGTCTTGTGAACATTTGTGGTTCTGTTCATAATATCCAGAAGTTTTTTTAGTGGACTGTTTGTGAGAATTGTGGTTTAAGCTAACAGTTTGCTGAAACTAAAATTAAATCTTTTTGTTACTGGTGTATCTGCAGGTTAGAAACTGATATTTTTTTGCTGGGTGCATGGCATGTTTTAATCATGCATACAGATAATTACATATTACTGTGTTTAATAAAATAACTTTCTTAAGGTGATGTCTTATTAATAGCTATCGTATTGATTAACACTTTGACGCCTAATGACGACTATAGTGGTCGTACCGCACCGCTAACCTCTAAACGTTGCATTTTATATATTTATTCAACATATATAGGTACTGAATGTTTTAAACACGGTATATACTCTCCGTTTTTTTCTCTTCAAAAGGCAGTTTCATAATTCTAACATATTTGGTTCCTGTTTCATACACATTTTATATACAGGGTGTGCTAAAATTTAAAAAATAATTCCGGCGTCAAAAGGTTAATTACAAGTTATATATTAACTGTATGTGTGGTTGGATGTTACTCACCTCATTAATAATCACAGTTTTTACAATTCAATAATTTTATTAGGGGTTTTTTTTAATTTAATTTTAATTCAGCATCTAGCAAATTCAGTATTACGACTTCACGGACCGCTTCGTTCATTTTGAGCATATTTTATATTCGAATACGATACTCGTTTGCTGTGATGTGTGAGTATGTGGACACAAGTAGTTGTTTCATTGTGAGGTAAGGTAGTTGATGGTATTGAATGTGTTTTTGAAAAAGGCATTATTCCTACAATTTGGAATATCAGCAGTCTCATATCACATATCAGTTTTACATAAAAGTATTTGTTCTGTTGTTTAATTGAAGCCACATGTAAATACCTTCTCTTGCTCTAAATTAGTTGCGGTTTTGAAGAAACAGCGTGAATCATTCAGTTTTCGGACAACGCGGCTACATTTATGTGTATCGGTATGTAGTCTGAAATCTAGGACACGTATTTGAAGACCTTGTTAAAAATTGATTGCTGCATTACACACATCATAGCTGCGCTCCTTAAATAAGTTTTACCGCACTGCCGTCTCTTTATAAATAGGCTTTAGGTCTTTGAAGATTATATGCCTGCTGTCATTATCACAGTTTGGTATGTTATCACAGGGTTTGGTGTTGTCTGTGGGTGCAATATATAGAGGGTGTCACTGTAATGAATGGAGGTGTTGATTTAGCTTGCAGATCATCATATTAAGCTGCATGCAGTTGTGGGATGTATGCAATTTGATTAATACAGCATAGTATGTAGGCTAATGCCATTGTCCACTGTGTGCTAACTAATTGTTGGGTGGATTCCAGAACGTGTTTCCACATCCGTCGCCACGCCAAACATCAGCAGAACCAAGGCAATAATCTCCTTGCAACTGGCTCTCTCATTCCTACTCTCCCTTCCACATACAGTGTCCATGATTTCCACAGCTATGGGTACCATGGAACAGGCGTCACACCGGGCCTCCACTTCCATCTGGCTGCGAGCATCAATGCAGAGACAGGTTAGTTATGTGACAGTGATGCTAAGTCTTCACTTATTCTGAAATAACATTTGGTTTTGTCAGTCATTGTAAATATCTTTATAGATCAGGGTCCTTCTTGAGAAGCTGATAGTTTCACAGCTGGTCATTGAATTCCTTGCCTTTCTTGAAACCAGCAGGTTCATTGCACTTCTAAGCCATCTGGTCATTGAATTTCTTGCGTTTCCTGAAACCCACAGGTTCATTGCACTTCTAAGCCATCTGGTCATTGAATTTCTTGCATTTCCTGAAACCTACAGGTTCATTGCACTTCTTCTAAGCCATCTGGTCATTGAATTTCTTTCAATTCCTGAAACCCACAGGTTCATTGCATGACCTCTAAGCCGTCTTTCTTTTAATGATATCTTTTAATAATATTCCCCCATCTGTGCTGCATTCCCAAGGGATCGCTTCCCTTCAATCAGTGTAAGATGTGTGTGTATCTCATGTCCATATTTCTCCATCTCCTAGCCCCATCTCTCCCATTGGTTTGATGATCATCAAATCTGTTCATTAGTATGAATTAGGGAGTTCTTCATTGTGTGCAGATTTACTTACATCATTATTGTGTAGCGGCAAGTATGCGAGAGTCTCAAGTTTTTGTGGTGTGTTTATTGTGCATAAATGATCAACTAATTATTCACAAGTATCAGATCATTAAAACTCGGAATTTTGGCCTTGGAATGCCATTCGAGCTGCTGTGACATTAGTGTGGTAATACTGCTTTTAATTTGCATGCTTGATTGGAGTAAAAACCAAAGACAGTGTAATAAAGTAATATGCTGGGCACCATTGTGCACTTAGAATAACAGAAATAAATTGAGATGAACTGTGTTAAGATTCAAGGAGAAAAGTCACCTGTTTTTAAGAATCCGCATACTCTGGCATAGGCATCATTCTTCTGTTGGTTTAATTGTTGTCACTTAACTAACTAGCTATTAACCCTTACCCTGCTAACATGGAGAATATGGTGAGCTCCTTATAATGCCAGCAAATGGCAGATGGGATTTAACTCGGCCTTTAAAGGGTTAAGAAGGTTTAAACTGTGCTTGTATGCTCTCTGTAAACATACTGCGCAAAATTAAAGCTTATCCTAAAGCCTTCAGATTTATTAATCTTACTTATTTCTCAGCAATAGTAACTTTGTTCTTATAATATTGGCATGACTGTTACAGACATTCCTCTTGTTCCAAGCCTGGTAACTGGGGATCCAGATCGGGAACCGAACTTTATCCTACATTGGCTTAACAACAAGGAAATGCATTTTTCACTGCAAGCAGAAAATATACTGCAGGTAAATTTGAACATTCATTGTAGCCTGTATCTCTGACAATGTGGTTACTTTGTTAAAATTATTTTGCAGTTTAAATGCGTGGAAAATTCAGAAGCACTTCTGTCAACTTTTGGGGTATCTTGTAGGAGGTGAGCACAAGCAAACAAGTTGTGCTGTCCTGTGTATTTGCTAATTTATATAGCCTGTTGGTCTGAAATGTTTGTTTAAGTACATAAAATATAATTATTTATAAATGTTTTATGTACAGGAATTGACTAGAAAAGTTGTTGAGAAGGAGGAGAGTGGCGAGTGTAATCGTGAAAATGTGGAAACACACGACTCTGAGCATGATGACCATTCACCACGTATGTAGAATCAGACCTTATGACAAAGTTTCTTGAATTCAGCACGTTCTGAAATTGGAACTTCATGTTAACATGTCGTATTATGGTGTTGCAGGAAAACGTCCAGTCAAGATTGGCAAGTCACAGTCACAGGAGGAGAGCAGTGATGAACAACACCATAGTAGTATTCCCTCAAGCAGTGCACACAGCCACCAATCTCTAAGGTGTGTCATTGATTTTCAAACCTTTCCCACTGCCAGTATTATTTTCACATTTATCTGTATTGCATAGCTGTTCTTTTGCGCAAGGAATGGTTATTTTCTCATTTGATGCAAATTGTTTGGTTGCAACAAAAGAATTAGCTGACACAAAGTGATTGCTTGTAGTTCCTGGGGAGAATATGTGAGCTTCGAGTAAGTGTTTGCCCAACAAGTAGTGGGAAATTAAAGTGATTGGTTGGAGCGACAGTGTGTCAACACAGAAGTCAGTGGAACTTAGCGGATATACCCACATGTTGTTAATGTGTGTGTGGGAGGAGTTAAATTTATTGTATAGCAGTAATGAGGGATAGAGGTGACAGGAAAATGAGGAAGAACAAGACTAATGTATCTTATATACAGGGTACCAGAAATTGAAAGAGGATGCAGTAGATGTTACTGTGTGGAGAACTCGCTTTGGTAGAGGGTGTGGACCTGTCGTAATACAGATTACAGAATGAATGATTGAATGAGTGAGCGAAAAGCAGTAAAGCCTTTCTCTGGCCATTCGAGTCTGTTATTAATGCGCTTGCTTTCGGTCCGTTGTATTTCTTTCCCTTTAACCAATTACATTACAGTTTTTACCTTTAATGTAATCTCTGTTCAGAAAGTATTGTGACTATTAATTGATATAGTTTCATAGTAATTTGCAATTTTTGTTAATTGAGAACTATCAGACAAGTGGGGAATTTGTTTTTATTGATATCAAGCATCAGTGTGTGTTAAATGGAGTGACTAACGATTCTGAGCAAATTATCTCGCCGTTAGTTGGCAGTACTTTGAAACTGTTGGTCCATATATCGATGTTACACACTGCACATAAATTTTTGTTTTGGTCATTGGACTGCATAATGTTGTGATACTGTATCACTGAACTGCTCTGGGTGTGATATTTACAGTTACTGTGTAAGTCCCCTTTCTTTCGGAGGTATTCACAGGAATTGTTGTAATTATTAACTTCATGTTATCTATTTGTGATGCATTCCAGTGCCACAACATCTATCAACTCGCTGGCAACAGACTCTGGACCAGCCATGGGTCAGGCTCCTGACTCTCTTGACACAAAAATAGAGTGTTTGCTACGGGATTGGCACCATAACCCCGACCTCCTATTTTCTATTCATCCCATAGATGGCAGTTTCTTAATTTGGTAAGTTGCCTACATATGCATGAATGATTCTCATGTTTTGTGTTGTGGTATGTGTTGTATGGTCAGATAAATGAGGGTTAACATTCAAACTGAAAGTGACAGTTGTGAACCTTCACTAAACTGAATTGTACAATGGTGTTTGCTTTTTGAGTAATGCTTAACCTTTTGGCGCCTAAATTTTTTTTTAATTTTAGCACATTCTGTATATAAAATGTGAATAATACAGGAACCAAATATGTTAGATTTATGAAACAAACTGCATTTTGAAGAGGAAAAAACGGATAGTATATACCATGTTTAAAATATTCAGTACCTTTATTTGTTGAATAAATATATAAAATGCAACGTTTAGAGGTTAGCGGTGCGGTACGACCACTATAGGGGTCTTTAGGCGTCAAAGGGTTAA
>Ga0123357_10007465_pt1 | contig 13517 bp, 14 predicted proteins | sample TergutEmb28metaG_FD_89873 | JGI IMG/M metagenome (GOLD analysis project Ga0123357, IMG submission 89873) | Embiratermes neotenicus P4 segment gut microbial communities from Petit-Saut dam, French Guiana - Emb289 P4 | ecosystem: Host-associated > Arthropoda: Insects > Digestive system > Gut ...
AGATGAGGAAGAAAACATAGGAAGCTACTGGATGACCTTAAGGAAAGGAGAGGATACCCACATTTGAAGGAGGAAGCTCTAGATTGCACTATGTGGAGAGCTCGATTTGGAAGAGGCTTTGGACCTGTCGTAAGACAGACTACTAAATGAATGAATGTTAAATGGTATACCTACTGTAAAGTCTGTATAATCTCAATTGAATAGACCAGAAAGACTCTACAGGTAAGGCTAATTAGAAGGAAGCTGTTAACTGAAATTTAGTGTTGTTTGATGCAGATGTGCAAGGCTTTTGGGATATGCCAGCATGTTGATTTGAAAAATAGTTACCGGTGTTTTATTAGAGGAGCTAGTCAGCTCCATCTCAAGGTTTCAGGTAGCCAAAAAGAGAGATGTACTGAAAAAGTGGCGCATTATGTAAGGAAGGGTGATTGGCATAGTGAAATAGTAGGAGTAGATGTATGCATACTAGATAGGGCTTTAATTAGTACTAAATGAAGGTTGAGGGGAGTCAACAAGGGTTGGGTATGCAGTACACAGGGGAAGTAAAGGAGGTGTCAGTTGTAGGTGTTGGTAGAGTCATGGGAAGTTAAGCAAGGGTGGTCTCATATATATGTAGTCCGTGGAGCTGTCAGAAGTTATACAACATGATCAGGAGAGGAAAGATGCTAATACATGGACCATATCATCAGGAATAGAACTGAGACTGAGATTCATCCCAACAGCATGATCACAAAGGATGACCTTATCTTGTCTTTGTTTGTAAAATGTCTGCAGATGTTTGTAGCAGTAGAGAACTGGTGCTAAGATGCTGAGGTTGTAGTTTTATAGCTTGTTACTGTGGTTGCTATCAGGAGGATGTCAAGTGTGTGTTTTGGTAACCAACACTGCAACAAATGAATTTTATAATATATGCAGACATTCTAAGGACAAATTTTAATGTATTTGATAATCCATCCATGTTTTTATATATGCTTTGTTGATATAAAGTTACTCCCTAAAGATGATCAAGATAGACTGAAACATGTCGGAGTCATGACAGATTTTGTGTAAAAATGTAATTTGAACATTAGTGAATTTGTTGGATATATTGTATGAATTGTTTATTAATGCATGGCCATGAATAACATTAAGACTATGTTTTTATATTTCTGGCTGGTTGTGACCCCATTGGAAAATCTCTGACATTAAGTTGTGTGTCATCCTGTTTAAAATTCCAATTTCTGGACTCACATATAACAGCACATTTACCAGTACATGATGATATACACTTTTTGTTCCTTCAGTTTGGTCCTGGTGTTTAAGAGCTGTGTTGTTATAATTGGTAATTTCCTCATTAAGCAGTTATGAATTCAAAAAAAATTGTCAGTGTGCAATACATTAATACTGCAATAATGTGGAGTACGCTTCTTTGTTTCTCTCTTCTTCTCCTCCTCCTCCTCCCCTCCTCTTTCTCCTCCCCCTCCTCCTCTGCCTTCTCCTCCTCCCCCCCACATCCCACATTTGTGTTTGTCATTCACTTAGTATGTTGACATGTACTTGAATTCCAGTAGCTGATACACCACCACTTAATACAGTAGTCATTCATGTATTACATTCTTTCATTACAGGATGGAGTTTTGGTCGATGAGTTTGGTCTGCCTCAGATACCGGCTTCGTAAGAGTGTGTTGCTTTGTTCAGAGTTTGTAAATATTGTACCATCGTATGTTTTAAGGTTGAAAGCTAATTGAATGAGAGAACCATTAAAACACATTATTAACTTCCATTTCATGCAGAAATATGAAAGAATATTATGTCCTAGTTTTTGAAAAACATTTTGTATGAATTGTTATCTGCGGCCATTTGTCCACACTCTGAAGATTCTTGCAGTCCTGTCTAATTGCTTGTAGGCTGTGAAGACCATATGTAAGATTCAGTCTGTACATATAATTGCTTATTTTTCCTTCTTACTTATGTTATGTATATATGGATATTGTACTGAAACAGTGTTTTAATGTGAATAATTTTGTTATGCATAATTTCTTTGACACTACTTTTCATACAACAGCAAATTCATTCTTTTCAGTTTGGCTTAAATTATAACATACAACAAAATCAATATTCAATAGTCCACAGTGTAACATCCTATATGTAGTACTTGTTTCTTGGAACATGCAAGTCATACTTGCAAGGATCAGAACTGGCCTTTGATGGATAACTGTTTTGCCATCTTTGTGGTCAAAGAGTTTGGAACTGCACTGCCAGGTAGAATGCTTCGGTTGTGAACTGCATGTGACTGGCTCTAAAACCAGTTCTGTAAAGTACCTGATTTTATATTTTGATTTATTCCATGTGTCTTACTGAATAGTATTCCAGAAGCTATAACTGTGGATACAGACAGTGGAAGGAGAGGCTAGTTTTCATTCACTCCATGACATAATTAAAGGTGTTTTCTCATTTGTATTATGCCTATCTGTCTATGTACTGGATCTATTACAGTATATTCTTTAATTTAGTTTCTTGTGTAACAGAATCTCATGAATACTTTTCACTCACAGCAGGGAGAGAAAAGATTTGACACAACATGTTTCAAAGGTCTGTGGAATGAAGTCATACTTCTTACTGACCATTCCAGCCATCAGATTGTTAGGTGCGTTCTCATATTTGTGAAAAGCAACTATTAGCTTTGTTATGTCCATTCATCTTTCTCTCCGCTTCCACTGGATAGATTTTCATGAAATTTGATTTTTTTTTTAAGTATTTTTAAGAAATATGTCAGGAATATTCAAGTTTCATTAAAATTGGACAGGTACTTTACAGGAAGACAGTGTACATTTCTGATCATATCTCGCTCAGTTCTCCTTAGAATGAAAAATTTTTCAATGAAAGTTATAGAGAAAGTCGAAACACACGTTTGATGTTCAGTTACTTTCTTTTGATAATTGTGCCATTTATGAGATATTGTAGAAAAATATTGTAGAGTGGGGCAGGCCACATGACAATATGGCACATGCACGTTGTATGCTGGATACCTAGGGCTACAAATACTCACTCAGGTTGTGTAATACTTATTGCTTTTCCACTGCAACAATAGTTGCATGAATGTGCTTCAGTGTTCGCTATACGTACATTGCCTCTCTTGTTACAGAAGTTTAGGGCAAAATTTAAATTACAGTTACAGCTTCTTTTCTTAGTACAATTCGTACTTCCCTTCTAATGATATTCTATTCATATATTTGAGTTTTTTCTCCAAGTATTTCTTAAGTTATATATTACAATTTATGGCTTTGATGCTGAATCATGCTGGATTGATAATGAATACCACATGTGATTTGCCTCACTATGCAGTAGTACCAGTTATGTTTCACACCCAGAACATGCAAGTAAAGTGTATAGGATTGAATTTTGTTTTTTAATTTATTACAGTGTTAATGCTTTCCATTCTTTCAGATGTAAATAGTATACACACAATGCATGCTGCAGTGCATAACTTTAATAATGGTGACTTTTGTTTGAACAAAATTTACGTGGTAGATTTATTGTACATTACAGTATGTGAAGTTAATATTTTGTGTAATAGTCTTCTAGACATTTGTTTCCAGAAGAAAAAGTCTTCAGAAGGGGAGGATAATTTATTCCTTCAATTTTGCTCTGTCTTATTCACAGTATTTTGCAAATGATGTTTTTCTTCCTTTTAATTGTTTTGTTATTAGTTCCAGCAAAGCACTCAGTTCATTTTGTCATTAGCCAGTTCTGATTCCAGTATCTCACTCAATGCATTTCAGCATTAGCCAGTTCGAATTCCAGGAGTTGACTGAGTGCATTTCATGTTAGCCAATTCTGATACCAGCATGTCACTCAGTTCCTTTCATCATCAGCCAGTTCTGATTCCAGCAACTTGCTCAGTTCCTTTCGTCATTAGTCCTAATTGCAGGAGTCTACTCAGTTCATTTTATCATTAAACAATTCTTATATCAACATGTCACTCAGTTCCTTTTGTCACTAGCCAGTTCTTATTCCAGCATCCTGCTGAGTTCCTTTCATCATTACTCTGTTCTAATTCCAGGAGTTCACTCAGTTCATTTCATTATTAGCCAATTCTGATACAAGCATGTCAGTCAGTTCCTATCATCATTAGTCATTTCTTGTTTAAATTATGATGCACCATGTCAAAATTTGTCATCACCATGTTTATCTGTTACCAGGGGTTTGTGAGCTTTGCTTTCAAAATTTGTTTATGTGTAATTTTAAAGTGGGTTGTTTTCAGAATAGCTTTTATTTGTACTTTTTATTCTTTTGTACCAGTTATAATGATTTACAAGATTTTGGTTTTTAGTGTTCTGATATATTAATATTGTTTTTCCCCATATCTGTGGTCTTTATGCTGGCCCTCTTGCAATTTGCATTTCATGTGACATGTCTGGCCCTGTTAACAGTACTGAAATTGCACACTGAACTGACTTTGTTCGTACCACAGGTTTTCCTGTGTCTCGTGTTTTGCTAATATGTACCTCAGATGCCTTGAAGCCATCAAATTCTGTGCAGGGACCTAGTGACTCTCTCCCCCCCTCCCCCATTAAAATTGTATTAAAGAAAATTATCCATATGTAATTCCATTAGATATTGATATGAACAGAACACAAGCTAGCTGATAGCCATGAAATCTGCTCCCCACACTTCAGTTACACTTACATTGCAGTTTCAAAAATTAAATACTAATTAACAGAACAGTGTGGCAGATTAGGGATTTTATATCCAACCCTGGGTTATATCACTGATTTCCAAACTCTGTCAGTTTATGGAGCCCCAGGATGTTATGCTGCCATCTGAGACCAGTGTAAACAGTTATCTTTTATACCATAATTTGAACTAGGAACATTATCACTGATGGTACATATTTGTATCAAAGATAGGGAGAAAAGTGTAAAATTAAGAAAATTCTATCCATTAACAAAATTTCTTATGCTCATTATATAAAGAATCTCACTACTGAATTCTATTGGCAGAACACGTTTGTTCAGCTTACAGAACACGGTATTCTGCAGGAGCATAGGCTGGAAATAATTGAAATATGATGTACTTGTTCGTATATGATGCGGAGTGTTACAGACCATGAATATACAGTTGTAGTGGTCTTTTAGTTGGTGCATAGAGTAAAGGCTGCAATGCATAACTTTAATAAAGGTGACTTTTGTTTGAACAAAATTACCTGTAGCTTAGTTTATTCTGTTATTGACAGGTTCGGAAATATTGGAAATTTGAACTTGAAGCAAAGTCTCCATTACTTCTTATTGGGCACTTTGGAACAGGTCTTATGATAATGATATGCATTTGGAGACATTTTAAAATGTATCTGTCCTACAGAAGGATCCTACAGCTTGGCCTAAAGGATTCAAGTGCATGAACATTTTACTGGATGACAGCATTTATCATATTCTGTTTTGGTCATACATATTGATCATCATCAGGTAGAATAATACAGGTACAAAGAAAAAGTGCTGAAGCAGAGGCCTCTCCTACATAATCAATCTGCTAAAAGTATATTAGATATTATTACTGAAAGAGGAATAATAAAAAGAAGCAACTAAGACGTGGAAATGAGTAGCATTTTTCCATAAAATTTGTCCTTAAATCCAAACTGTCATACATGAACCTCGTACTAGAATACTGAGGATAATAAAAAACTATGTGTATCTGTTTCATATCTGTTTCATAACAAAGCCATTGTCTAGAGCGAGGAGTTGTTTGCACCTCGCCCAACCCCCAAGGTGGAGAACCATCCCTTGTCGTCTGTCAGGGACTACTTATTCAATATGGTTGAAGCTACCCTCCACATTGGTGGCTGTTTCTCCATCCGCATCTGAGGACGCATTTTATTGCCATTGCTTTGCAGCTTTGCTTGAGAGTATGCCATTACAAGGGTTCAGGTAAACCAGAATGGCTTGGAATTAAATGGTACACATCAGCTTTTGATTTACAATGAAAAAATATTGGGCAGAAGCATACATTCTCTTTTGAAACATGCATGATTTAATAATTGCTAGTAAGTGGATTGGACTAGAAGTAAATACTGACAAAACCAAGTACGTGGTTATATCTCAAGATTAGAATGAAAGATGAAGTCACAATATAAAGATTGATAATAACTCCTTTGAAATTGTGGAACAGTTGAAATACTTAGGAACAACCTTCACAGATCAAAATTCTGTTCAGGAGGAAATTAAGAGCAAATTGAAGTCAGGGAATGCTTGCTATCATTCCATGCAGAATCTGTCTTCCAGTTGGCTATCCAAAAATATAAAGATTAAGATATACAGAACTATAATTTTGCCATTTTATTTGGGTGTGAAACTTGGTCACTCACATTGAGGGAGGAACATAGGCTGAGGGTGTTAGAGAATAGGTTGTTGAGGAAAATATTTGTGCCTAAGAGGGACGGCATAACAAAGGAGTGGAGAAATCTGCATACTGGGGAGCTAAATGATGTGTGTTCCTCACCCAATATTGTTCGGGTGATCAAATCAAGAAGAATAAAATGGGTGGAGCACATAGCACATATGGGGGAGAGGAGAGGTGCATACAGGGTTTTGGTGAGGAAACCTGAGGGGAAGAGACCACTTGGAAGACTTGACCATAGGTGGTCAGATAATATTAAGATGGATCTACAGGAAGTGGGATGGGAGCATGGACTGAATTGATCTTGCTCAGGATAGGGACAGGTGGCGGCTACTTGTAAAGGTGGTAATGAACCTTTGGGTTCCATAAAATGTGGGGAATTTCTTGACTAGCTGAGGACCGTTTGGCTTTCCAAGATGGACTCTGCTCCATGGAATAAGTAAGTAGGTAAGAAAAAACTACAGACCAAAAGGCAGAAGGCACCAAGGGAGGCCTTTAAAGAGACTTACAGATATGTGAGACCAGAACAGGTCAACAAGTGGCCCAGCTAAATGTTAGCTACATGATGATAATAATAAATCTAGTTAAAGAGATGTTTCTGTATGTTGTACTTCTACTGTAAGTATATAAACATACAGCTGGCACTCATCAAACAACCTCAATTATCTGTGTGTTTGAATTACACACGGTTTGAAGTTATTTTCTGTTGTACAGCATATTAACTCGGGCACATGAATACCCAGACTTACTGAGCACCCTCTACCTCTGGTAAAAATGTCAGATATTTGCTGTTTTACATTATCGTATGTCAACAAGAGTAGTTACAAATGAATTCGATTGTACCACGTATAACATACAGAGGATGAGTTGTGCAACTATAGCACTATATGTTTCATATTCTGTCACTACCTGACAAATATGTATGACTGAAACATGTAGTAAAAAAAAAAAAAACGAACATGCAGAGTTAATGTGATGTGTTTGTGTGGACTGCATTACTAGTGCTTGAGTTGGACATATAACAGTATCTCCAACATGTTGTAAATAAATAAATAACAGCTTTCAAGTGGCGATTAGCGTCTAAAACTAGCATTTTATTCTCCGTGGAGATGGTATGCTTGTACCGAAACATGTTGGAGATGCTTTTTTAATGTTTGTATTGATTAAGAATGTACATTTAGTTGTTGTAATAAATGATGTACTTTGACATAAAAAATACATGGAATGGACAACCTTAAAACCCTAACAGTATATTAATTTGTGGCAGTGTCATATGAAATGTCCACAAGTTTGGGGCTTCCATTCTTTTGAGGTGAGTGAGAAATGACATTAGATGCTTTACATTACATTACATTTCACTGATCCAACAATTCGCCCTATGCCTGTGGATGTGAAATGTCATATATCATATTTAATGATTGATGAGCAGTCATGTCATAGGAGCACAGAACACACTCATTAAACAATAAAACTCAGAGTATGATAACATTTATCAAGCAACCTCAACATTATGTACAGAATATGTTATTTGTTTGATTTTCTTTTTAATGAAAGAAAGTGGGGTGTCATAATTTATAACAAGAAAAACTTTGGTAACTATGTGTAAAAAGTGCCTGCTATCAAATAGTAATGTATCATGCATAAGTGAAGTATGTAAAAAAGGAAAGTGTACTGTATTTGCTTCATGCATTGTTACTTCTTTGACCTTTGATTTACATATATTTAATTAACTGGCTTTGGAATTCATTGCTACAAAATGTAGCCAGAAATATGAACAGAATTTGATGCTTTGTATGTACTCGTAAAATTTGTGTTTAATTTCAGAAATGGTAAGTAAATTATACTTTGTAAATAAACGTATCAGACACATTTTGTGTGCTTTTATGTTTCCTTTAGCATGCCCTCCACACACCGTCTATTTGTAATGATATGGTATAGCAAAAGGACAAGTCTTACTAGTTTTGATATGGTAGTTTACAGTATTTGTATGCATAGACAGGGAACATCCAAGAAAGCTGCAAGCATATGAACTGGTGTGGGTTGGGATAGCATAGTCGGTATAGGGACTTGCTACGGGCTGGACGGTCCGGGGATCGAATCCCGGTGGGGACAAGATTTTTGCGCACCCCTCCAGACCGGCCTTGGGGCCCACCCAACCCCGAGCCTTTCCCAGGGGCAAATAGGCCGGGGCGTGGCGTTAACCACCCATCCCCATTATAGTGCCGAGGTTACAGAACGAGGAGAGCTATACCTCTACCCCTTTGGGCCTTCGTGGCCTGTTACAGGGTGAACTTTACCTTTATGGAAGTGGTAAGCTTAGAGGAGTGGGAAATCTCTTTGTTGTTCAAAATTCTCCTGCAAACTAAACGTGGATATAAGATATGCTTTCTTGCATTAAATTGAAAATGAGTTTTTTATTAAGTACTTAATGCACAAGTACGTCAGTTATGTCATTAAAGTTAACTGGTTAGCGGTCTGTGCAGTCTAATGATTAAATATTAGTCAAGAGTGGCACATAATGCAGTGCAATGGCGTGGTTCTAGATGGCATATGCAGTAACTTTTAACTGGAGAGGAGTTCCACAAGTGGTCACAGATGGTAGGAGATGTTCACGTGTGGCGAACAACTTATTTTTGATACTACGCACGAGATTGCGCAGAAGTCAACGCGAAAGTAATGGAGTGAACGAAGGAATGGAAACTGAACCAGTTGATCAAGTTAAGTGAAGGCAAGATGGCAGAAAGTAAGGGAGCGTTACTCGCAAAATCTGTACAAAAACATGCTGGAAGAGCGAAGGAAAAGGTAAGACTCGTTGACAATTCCATAAAATTACGAATAATACAGTTGCGTGTACAAGTTTAATTTTAAACGCTGTTTAAACCATGTTTTAATAAGTACAATTGTATATTTCCGTATGAGGCCTGCCGCTTGTAAAATTATTCTACATGTAAAAAACATTTAGTGTAGCGTTTATTTTGCCTATTTTAAGGTGCGGTCAAGTAAAGAAATATATACTAATTATGTGCATTTAAATTAGATTGCAGCAGAGTATTCTGCCTGTGGCGGTCGAATTAAATGTAGGTAATGTGCATTTTTTACGTAAATCTCTGAGCAGTTTATTTTGCCAGAAGGGTTCGGCGAAAGTAACTCGATATTTTGAAGTCTTGTGCATAATTAGTTTCATATTTTAAGAAATGTGAAAGTAACATTTATGGCATATATTTATTTCGGCGCATAGAGCAAAAAATGACTACGTTCCAGAATCAGGCGGTATAATGGACATGTGTGGCTAATCATATTGTGTTTACGCATTTTAGTCCGTCTCGTTCACAGTAATTTCTGTAATTGGATCCGTCACCGATATACGTCTAACCGGCGACGAAGGACCTCTGTTCACTACAGTGAAAAAATTACAAATGAAAAGCCTCGCAGTATATCTGCGTACCTCCTAGGACGACATTTACTAATCCCAGGCTCATCAAAGAATAATATATCCTGTTGTAGGTACATAAAATGTTCAATTTTATATTTGTAGTTCCGTGCATCGTAATTATAGGTTGAAGAAATCCAACAAGATGCAACTGTATGGAGATATTTATTTACAGCTAAATTACTCTACATGTTTCGGGCGTCCGTCGCACCCATCATCAGGAGTACATAAAACTTCTTCACTTGAAGAAGCTTGCTTCCCAGATAGTATGATCTGTACCAGAGGCTGCAGCTGCAGTTTTATGTACTCCTGATGATGGGTGCGACGGACGCCCGAAACATGTAGAGTAATTCAGCAGTAAATAAATATTTCCATACAGTTGCATCTTGTTGGATTTCTTCAAACATAAAATGTTCAGTTTGCCTCTTCATATCGTCACTAAGGCCGTTGAGTGTAATTTATTTTTAGGTGCTGCCTAGAATTCCATTAATTCGTTTACGTTTGTAGTAGGAAAGGGGCTTGAATGTGTCTTAATACATGTACATGCCATGTTTATGACTGTGACTGCCTCTGTCATGTGGGAGTGCTCGTAGTGTCATCATATATTAGAACTGTGACCATTGCTGTTGCTGCTGCAATTGAAATTCGTGCCGTGTTCTGTCCATCCGTCGTTACGATTTGCCATATTGTGCGTTGCCGTTTTTTGTACGTAGAAAATTAAAGTTGTATTTTTACAGCAGGCATCTTAAAGAATAGAGAGTGGAGTAGGATGTGTAAGTAGGCCTTTCAGAATGTTGTCTCGCAGTTGAGTTCGTATTACAATTTTAAAATTAAAATTGCATCCACATGTTTTCGTTTAAAAGTTTCGGGAACTTTCGAAAGCGTCAAATAACGCGTTATGAATGAAACATTTCGTGAGTGACGTTGTTAATGCCCTACGAAATTGTTTTGTTATTGAGCATGGAGAACGGAGAAATTCTTCAGCTATCGCATGTTCGTCGACTGCGGACAGGAAACGCAACGTGGACTTGACCTTAACTGTGCTGGTCGGTGGTTGGGGTGGTTAAATCAGGGGGAGTATCCAGAAGCTAAGGTCATTCTTACGCAACAAGTATTCACCTGTACGTGTGTGTTGGCGGTATTTCATCGTCTTTACCTTAATTATGTGCTTTCGCATGGTATTTGTTTGTACAAACTTGAGGTTATCGATAGACAGATGTAATGAGGCAGCAGAACTTAAGTACGAGAAATTGTAGTTCGTGCGGTTTTGCGTACTGTTCACGCGTATGTGCATGAAGCCCTAGCAGTGTATCTGAAGTGCTCCCTGGAAATCGTTACCGAAAAGCCTGCAAACCGTGGTTACGGCGTGTAGTATTTCCAAGTCGCCTGTTTTAAATAAATTGTGGGTTTCTTTTCATATCACATAACATTTGCGCCATCGTGACATAGAATAATGTAGGCAGTACATTTACTATATTCAATTCAACGTCTGGAATTTTTGACATTGCAAGTGAGTTGTTTCCTTCTTTTATTTTAGTATCGATAACCGACTTACCTTTCTGACTGGTTTGCATTTTACAAATTTAAACACGAATACACGTCGCGAAATGCTTTTCTGACTGCGGTGAATATGAATAGTACTATTTTGTGGGATATGACGCCGTGTATCTCTGTAGGTGAAAGGTGGTGAGGCTCTTTTCACGCCATGAAGACGTACAGGGGGAGAATAGATATAGTTCTACCCCTTCTTATCGTCAGCACTAGATTGGAGTGGTCAGCTTCACACCCTGGCCGCTTTACCCCCTGGGAAATAACCCCTGATACCCATTAAATAGCAGGCTCGGTGGGTCCCAGAGCCGGTCTGGACGTTATAAAGAAGAGAAGAATCTCTTGCATTTGCTGGAAATCGAACTCCTGATTACCCATCTATCCGGCTTCTAGATTTTTCGGTAGAGGGATGCCTTTTTCTTAAAAGCCTGCGGCCGCTTCATAGAGTAGCTCCCCTTTACGGTAGGGGTACACAAATCTCCCAGAAGTCTAGTAGTCATCTCCAGTTCTAGGCGCCTGAAGTGTGACATGCAGCAGATTACGAACTGAGGACCCACAGTTGTGGAGTGGCCCGTGAACCTGACTGTTATCAGGCACTTTTTGTTTGATGTATGTGAACTGGTACTCATGACGGCAAACATATTTTGCACCATAGTACAAAATTTGCTTGCCCACGTGACCAGCCTGTCGAGATTGGTCCACCTCTGCCGTACGAAGTACTGTGTGAGATCTGAAGGAAATTCTCAAGAAGGAAAGCCGGCCGATTGAAAATAAGAGAGAGATTGTGCTCGAAATATTTAATGGAATTCAGTTGACGTTCGGACAGTAACCGACGTGTGTTGCACAGTGTACTGGATTAAACTGGCCGGAATATGGCGCTCATAAGCGCGGTAAAGAATCTTTGATTTCCGTAAATGATAGGGAATATTTTTACAACTGACCGACTTCGTCTTTACAAGAAGTTCCCTTCATAATGTAGGTATTCGCGACAACGAAAATGATTTGAAGCCATGTTGCCCACAGTCTTTCTACACGAAATGTTTTAGGTAAATATATGCAGGGGTAATAAGAGATTTTCCCCTGTTCCACAACGAGCAGACAAGCTCCGAAACCCACTTAGCCTCCTTTTAGTTGGGTGCTGGTTGGGCTGTCCTTTGAGATAATGCGGCCGGGATATGAAGCTGACCACTTACCTCTGTCCAGTGCCGAGGTTAGGAATTGATGGAGTAATATCTCCATTCCTTCGTATACTTTAATGGCGTGCAAAGGTACTGGCGTAGCTAGGAATTTTGGCGCCCGGGGCAAGTGATAACAATGGCCGCCCCTAACAGAACCTGTTAACTTTAAAAAGTCACAATAATTTACTGAATTTTCCGTCATTTGGCTCAATAACCTAAAAATTCTTAAGCCCATAAAATCAATTTTTTTTTAGATTTAATAATGCTCATTTTGTCGCTGCGGGCTGCCGCACTGTTGTGCCCCGCGTCCTCCTAGCTACGCCCCTGCAGAGGGACGGTTTGGAAGTCGATTACAACTTGTAGTGCCGCCTCTCCCGCAATATCAAAGTTTGTCGAAAACCCGTTCATGATTTTGAAATTTGTAGGCCCAACATTACGACGGACAGACACAGCGTTACAGCTGTATGTAATGCACTTCGTGCAAATAGTGCATTATAATGCAGCGACTGGAACCTATTTGTCGTGTGTGTGTATATACAGCAGGTTAATATACTACATTTTGTACTGTCACGTTCGCAAAATTGCGCAAAGCGACTATTCGTCATATTTGTCTGCCTGTCCGTTCGCATGGAACAACTCGGCTCCCAGTGCATGGATTTTCATGACATGTGACATTGGAGGATTTTTAGAAAATCTGGCGAGAAATTCAAGTTTTATTAAAATCTGTCAACAATAACGTGTACTTTACATGAAGACCTATGTACATTCCTGATATCTCGCTGAATTCTTCTTAGAATGAGAAAATTTCCAGGCAAAAGTAGCAGAGAAATCAAAATACATTTTACGTTCAATAACTTCCCCTCCCCCCCCCCCCCCCCCCAAAACATCGTTTCTTATTGTAATTTGTAGAAACACAAATGGAGAGCCGAACCACCCAAAATATCATTTTGGATCGCCACGCCAAACTACTTTATACTCATTCGATATA
>Ga0123357_10007466_pt1 | contig 13517 bp, 13 predicted proteins | sample TergutEmb28metaG_FD_89873 | JGI IMG/M metagenome (GOLD analysis project Ga0123357, IMG submission 89873) | Embiratermes neotenicus P4 segment gut microbial communities from Petit-Saut dam, French Guiana - Emb289 P4 | ecosystem: Host-associated > Arthropoda: Insects > Digestive system > Gut ...
CTAAGAGCGTGTTCCAGTCACGCCACCTGCACGCGGTTCCACAAGTCTCGAACCCCGAGATCATCGAGCCATCGCTCGATGTATAGCCGATCGAGCAAATCCCCTTTCGCTCTCACAAGCGCGCGCACATCTCGGAGCTGACGCTCGGACTCGCCAAGTTTGGCCCATTCGAGCTTCGCCAAGATTGTGTCCTCGACGGTGGCCACAAAGACGCTCACACCGAGAAGCACCGCAGGAACACGACGCGACATCTCTTCTTTGCTGAACGGCCGTGGCTTGCGAAAGATGACATCGACCTTCCACGCCGTGGATCCATCGATGATATTGAACTGGCCGCGCCGCCTGAACTCATCTCGGGCAACATCGCGATCGAAGTAGACAACGTCACCTGCGAGGGCATCCAGGAAGCGATCGAGAGAAGCGAATGTCGGATCGACGACGATATCGATGTCTTGCGTTGCGCGCGGTGCGCCGTGGTGAGAGCCGGCGAACGAGCCCGCAAGCATATAAGGCACGCCAGCACTATCGAGAGCACCGATGACACGAGCGAGGAAGCCCTCGATAACGCTCACGGTGCCGGCACCGGTTCGCCAGGCCAAATCTTCAACGCGGCGTCCTTGCCGTAAAGAAGCGCAACGAGCGCCCGACGAACTTCATGCTCGGAGTACTCCGGGTGCCGCTGCTGGATCCCCTCCGCAGCGATTCGCCGAATGTCGTCACTCATCTGAGCCGCGAGCTCCGAACGCTGCGTGGCCGTCATTGCACGGTACAGACTCATCTGGAGCTCATATGCCTCTGGGCTGGTGTCTCGAGATTGCATCACGCACCCGTGTTGGCTTCGTACATGGTCTGCTGCGCGCCCATACTTTTATCATACCATTCGACTCCGAAGTGTCCGCGACAAGCGCGTATGCCCACCGCCCTTGGCGGTGGTTCCAACCCCTGAGAACGAAGGAGTGACGATGACAACGAGTATCCCCGGGCTGCTCATCGCAGCTCCCGAGCCTGCCCTCGTCGCGCGCGCGGCAGCCTCGCGCATGGGAAAATTCATCCGCGAAGCCATCCGCGATCGCGGGATCGCTCATGTGGCGCTCTCCGGCGGTTCGTCGCCGAATCCAGCCTACGAGCTCCTTGCGAAGGAGCCGCTCGACTGGTGTAAAGTACACATATATTGGGTCGACGAGCGCGCCGTGCCGCCAGCGAACGATCGGAGCAACTACGGTGCGGCGAAGAAAGCTCTCCTCGATCGCGCGGAGATCCCCGACGCGAACGTCCACCGAATGCGCGCAGAAGCATCTGATCTTGGTGAAGCCGCGGCGGAATACGAAACCATCCTGCGCAAAACCATCAACGACAAGGCAGACGGGGGGATCCCTCGTCTCGATCTCGTCGTGCTCGGCATCGGCGACGACGGACACACCGCGTCGCTCTTTCCGGGCGAGCCAACCATGCATGTTACAAATAAACTGGTTTGCGCGGTTGCTGCGAATGCCGCGCGCGGACGCGAGGCGCGCATGACGCTGACTTCTCCAGTTCTCGAGAACGCACATGCGAGCGTCATCCTTGTCGTGGGCAAAGCCAAGCACCCTGCCCTGTCGCGCGTGTGGCAATCGAGCGGAAGCCTCGATGATACGCCGGCGCGAATCATCCGAAGCTTCCGCGGACAGACGACATGGCTCATCGATCACGAAGCAGGTAGTTTCGGTGAATGCAAAAATTGAACGGGAAAATATGCGTCATCACTGGCGCTGCGCGTGGCATTGGCCGAGCCATCGCCGCACGCTTCAATGCAGAAGGTGGCAACGTCATCGTCACCGATCTGGATGAGACTACCGGCGCGAAGACGGCATTCGAGATCGGTTGTCGATTCCAAAAGCTCGATGTTCGGCAAGAGGCTGATTGGTTTCGGCTTGCTCAGCGATTGCCAATCGCCGACGTCGTCGTCAACAATGCCGGCGTCACCGGATTGGAACAGGGCCCGGTCACCCATGATCCCGAACATGCCAGTCTCCTGGATTGGCGGGAGGTGCACCGGGTCAACCTCGATGGGACTTTTCTCGGCTGCCGTTACGCGATTGGAGCCATGAAAGCGCGGGGTACGGGGTCGATCATCAATATTTCATCGCGCTCTGGTCTCGTAGGGATCCCGGCTGCGGCGGCATATGCTCGGCACCGGCCCCGATCGGGAAGCGAAGATGCAAGCATTGGTGGCAGACACACCCCTCAAACGGTTCGGAATGCCTGACGAAGTTGCGGCCATCGCCGCGATGCTTGCTTCGGACGAAGCCACCTACATGACAGGAGCTGAAATCAATATCGACGGCGGCTTGTTAGCAGGGTCGGCCGCATCGCCAGGGTGACCGCTTTCGATTTGACGCGATGTCATCGTTGGGGCCTGCGGTGCGGTCCTCAAAGCCTTCAAGGCTGTTCCGGTCCGCTCCTCGGCCCCGCCTCGACCTCGCGTCAACTTGAAAGCGGTATGGCGATTCAACTTGAAAGCGGTATGGCGATTTCGGTTAAATCCAGCCCTCAATCTTCTTCATGACGGCGTCGACCGTGAGGCCGAACTTTTCGGCGAGCACCGTATCTGGCGCGCTCGCTCCGAAGTGATCGATACCGATCGACAGGCCACGATCACCGACCCACTGGCGCCACGGACCCGTCACGCCGGCTTCGATGGACACGACGCGCACACCCTTTGGCAAGACGGCATCGCGGTACGATGCATCTTGCTGCGCGAAGACTTCGAGGCACGGCGCACTGACGACGCGCACCTTCTTTCCCGCCTTCTCGAGCCGCTCGCGCGCGCCCACGGCGAGGTGAACCTCGCTGCCCGTTGCCATGAGGATGATCTCCGGGTTTCCGCCCGTGGCTTCCTGCGCGATGTATGCGCCGCGAAGAACGCTCTCTGGATTGCACCCCGCGTCGCGCTTGATAGCCGGAAGCTTCTGCCGCGAGAGCGCAAACGCGGTCGGCGCATTCTTGCGCGAGAGCGCGATCATCCACGCCGCCGCGCACTCGACGCCATCGGCGGGACGCACGAGCGCAAGATTCGGAATGAGACGCAGCGCCCAGTAATGTTCGACGGGTTGATGTGTTGGGCCATCTTCACCGAGGAAGACCGAATCGTGCGTGAAGATCCACAAACACTGAATGCGGCTCAGCGCCGACAAGCGAATGCTCGCGCGCATGTAATCGCTGAAGACGAGGAACGTGGCGCCGTACGGGATGATGCCGCCGCTCACGGCCATGCCGTTGCACACTGCACCCATTCCGTGCTCGCGGATGCCGAAGTGCATGTTGCGTCCGGCGAACGCATTCGCATCGATGCTGCCGCTCTTCTTGATGAGCGTCTTGGTGGAGGGCGCGAGATCGGCCGAGCCGCCGATGAGCGACGGCACCTTTTCGGCAACCACCTGCTGAATCACGTTCGACAAGGAGCGCGTCGCGTCGTCTTTGGCAGGCACCGCTGCCAGGAGATCCGCGAAGAGATCCGCCGGAACGTGCTTGGCTTCGAAGTGATCGAGATCGCGCGCGAGCTCGACGTTCGCCTTGCGCCACGCTTCGTACTTGGCGATCCACGCTTGCTTGTCCTTCGCGAGATCGGCGGCGCGATCCTTGAAGAGTGCATAGATCTCCTCGGGCACGAAGAAGGTCTTGTCCGGATCCCAGCCGATGTTCTTCTTCGTTGCTAAAATTTCGTCTTTGCCGAGCGGTGCGCCGTGAGCTTCCGCGGTGTCGTGCGCGTGGGGCGCACCGTTCGCGATGTGCGTGCGCGCCACGATGAACGACGGACGCGTTGTCTCTGCCACGGCCTTGTCGAGCGCGGCGCGGATCTGTGCGTGGTCGTGGCCGTCGATGTGCTGGACGAACCAACCGTAGGCCTCGTAACGCTTGCCAACATCTTCGTTGAAGGTGATCTCGGTTTTGCCCTCGATGGTGATCCTGTTGTCGTCGTAGATGGCGATGAGATTCGACAGACCGAGGTGCCCCGCGAGGCTCGAGGCTTCGCCGCTGACTCCTTCCATCATGTCGCCGTCGGAGCAGATGGTGAAGACGCGCACCGGCGCGAAAGGCTCACCAAAGCGAGCCTCTTTCAACTTCACCGCGAGCGCAAAACCAACCGCGTTGCTGATGCCTTGACCGAGCGGCCCCGTGGTCGTCTCCACGCCAACGGTGTAACCGTACTCGGGGTGGCCTGGCGTCTTGCTCCCCCACTGGCGAAACTGCTGAAGCTCGCTCATGGGCAGGTCGTAACCTGCGAGATGGAGCATCGAGTAAAGGAGCATCGACGCGTGCCCGGCCGACAAGACGAAGCGATCGCGTCCTATCCAACCGGGATCGGTCGGGTCGTAACGCAGGGTACGCGTCCAGAGCTCGAACGCGATGTTGGCAAGACCCATCGGCGTGCCGGGATGGCCGCTCTGGGCCTTCTCCACGGCGTCGATGGAAAGCGTCTTGATGGTATTGACCGCAACTTCGATCTCTTTCGGTGCGTATTGGCGCGCCATGGGCTCCTCGTAAAAGAAGCACGCACGTTACCACGGTTAAGTGGACCCCACCGCGCGTTTCGCTCGCTTCGCTTCGCTCCTCGCGCGTGCTCCCCTTGGGCTGGTGCTCGTCAGGCGTAGGGGCGCAGCATGCTGCGCCCCTACGCCTGACGAGCACCAGCCCAAGGGGAGCCCCACGGATGCTAATTGCATCCGACCAGGGACTGAGGTGAGAATCGCCGGGTTCTTATGGCGAATGCCTATTTTTCATTCGCCGGGAGGAGACTCAAGTGAATCACGGTCGCGGGATTGTTTTTTTGGCATTGTTCGCTTTGGGGTGCACCGGGGTCGACCCGCAACTTGGCCCGAGCTACATGGTCTCGACACTGGCGGGTACGGGCGACGCGGGTGCTGACAATGGCCTCGCCTCGAAGGCGACTTTCAACCAGCCGCACGATGTCGCCCTTGGACCAGATGGCAGCCTTTACGTTGCCGACTGGAGCAACAACCTGATTCGCAAAATCGCTGTCAACGGCACGGTCAGTACCTACGCAGGCACGGGCGCTCAGGGCCTAACCAACGACGTTTGCACGAAAGCAACCTTCGCTGGCCCTTTGGGCATTGCCGTGGACGCAGCCAGCAACGTTTACGTGACCGAAAACGCAGGCAACGCGATCCGCAAGATCTCCCCCTCGCCGTGCACGGTCAGCACATTGGCTGGTTCCCCCAGCGCCCCCGGCACTTCCGACGGTGTGGGTACTGCGGCAAGCTTCCATGCCCCGGAAGGGCTGGCGTTCGACGCTTCGGGCAATACTCTCTACGTTGCCGACTTTGGCAACCACAAGATCCGAAAGGTGACGATAAACGATGGCACCGTTACCACGGTCGCCGGCACTGGCACTGCAGGCAACGCCAATAATGACCAGCCGCTGGAAGCAACTTTCAACGCCCCGCGGGGAATCGTTGTGAATGCTGCAGGTACGCTGTACGTGACCGAAAGCAATGACATCCGAAGGATCACGGCTGATGGGCAAGTCACCACGCTGGCCGGTTCGGTTACTGCGAGCCTCATCGATGGTACAGGTCCCAATGCCGCATTCAAGGGTCCGCGTGGCATCACGATCGACGCAAACGGCAACCTCTTGGTGGGCGACAGCACCAACAACGTGGTGCGCCAGGTGACGCCAGACGGCGTAGTCACAACCATTGCAGGGCAACGTAACGGAAACATAGGTATGGCCGGCGACATCGACGGTCCTGCCGATACAGCCGCCTTCTATGGCTCCGGCGGCGTGGCAGTGGATTCCAATGGTGTGATCTACGTTGCCGATTCCATGAATAACAAGATCCGCAAGATCGAATGGGTGCAGCCGTAACCACTCCATGTAGCTTGCACACAGTCTTACCGCGATGAAACAGCCGCCTGGATCGCGTGGACGGCGGCGCCGCGCAGCCCCGCAAGCGGCTCGGTCACGACGGCAACGGGAATGTTCTCGAGCAGCGGACGCATCCGTCCCTTGTCGAGAAATGCTTCGACGAACGGGCTCGGCGCACGCTGACCACCAGCTCGGCGACGCGATGGCAATCCCGCGGCAAGCACCTTTGCGAGGCGCGCAGAGACTCCCCCGCACACGTAGACGCCGCCCGTTGCAAGGCACTTGAGCGCGAGATTCCCTGCTTCCGCACCGTAGACGCTTGCCCAGAGATCGATCGCACACATCGCAGCTTCGCTCGATCCTTCGAGAGCGAGCTCGACGACCGCCACATTCGGATCCGACGCGGTCGCAACGCGCGCGGCATTGTCCTTCGACTCGCCGATGCGCTGATCGAAAAGATTGTATATTGCATTGATCGTCGAGCCCGACGCGACGCGCTCGTAGCTCACGTGACCGAACTCGATGGCGAGCTTGTCGCGAAGCTCGCCTTCGATCGGCGTGCGCGGCGCAAAGTCGACGTGCGAGCCCTCGGTGGCGCAAGGCACATGTTTGGATCCGTCCCAAACAAATGCGGCCTCCCCAAGTCCGGTGCCCGCCGCGATCGCAGCGAGGTTAGCTCCCGTGCGCTTGGGGCGGCCACGATGGATAACCGAGAGCTTGTGCGTTGCCATGGCGCCAAGGCCAACAGCGACGAGATCGTTGAGGAGCGTGACGTTCGGTAGATTGAGGTCTCGTGCGACTGCGCGCGCGTCGATGCGCCACGGCAGGTTCGTGGTCCTGACACGCTGATGGACGATGGGGCCTGCGATGCCAAAGCTTGCGGCGCGGATGCGCGGTCCGCGCGGGGCTTCGCTCAGGAAGCGGCGCAACGCCGAGTCGAACGACGGATGCTCTTGGCTCGATAAGACCGCCTCGTGGAGAATCTTCTTGCTCTTGACTTCAACGAGCGCGAAACGCGCGCGCGTACCGCCCACGTCGCCCGCGAGGACAGCGTCGACACGCGCGCGAGGTGCCTTCCGCATCACGGGCTCCTCAAAGTATGAAAAGTATGAATCAATGTGAGTCTTGCCACGATGCAGCAGCCGCGGGCCTTCCCCGTCCGTGCGCAGGAAGGGCCGCTTCGGCCCTGACGAGCACGTGACAAGGGGAAGGCGGCCACGGCGAAGCCGTGGCGGATGGGGCCCCAACTGAGCGTGACGTTCGGTAGATTGAGGTCTCGTGCGACTGCGCGCGCGTCGATGCGCCACGGCAGGTTCGTGGTCCTGACACGCTGATGGACGATGGGGCCTGCGATGCCAAAGCTTGCGGCACGGATGCGCGGTCCGTGCGGGGCTTCGCTGAGGAAACGACGCAACGCCGAATCAAACGAAGAATGCTCGCGACTCGACAAAACCGCCTCGTGGAGAATCTTCTTGCTCTTGACTTCAACGAGCGCGAAACGCGCACGCGTACCGCCCACGTCGCCCGCGAGGACAGCGTTGACACGCGCGCGACCCGTGGTGCGAGAGGCCTTCCGCATCCCCCTCTTATAGTCGCTACGAAGTGTCCGACGCCCGGCAACTCTGTAGCACCGCCGAGTCACCTGCCGACTTGTACTTCCGAAAGGAGTACATCACGCAAAATCGACAACTCTTTAGACCATCTGTGTACTCTTCCTGGGAGTATACACGGCACGCTGTCAGTCTTGCCACGATGCGGCAGCCGCGGGCCTTCCCCGTTCGTGCGCAGGAAGGGCCGCTTCGGCCCTGACGAGCACGTGACAAGGGGAAGGCGGCCATGGCAAGCCGTAGGCGAAGCCATGGCGGATGGGGCCACAACTGAGCGCGAAACGCGCGCGCGTACCGCCCACGTCGCCCGCGAGGACAGCGTCGACACGCGCGCGACTCGTGGTGCGAGAGGACTTCATCCCCTTTTATACTCACTACTCTGATGCGCGCGTGCGCTCGCGCAGATCCTTGACCGCCATGTTGTGCTCATCGAAGGTCTCACTGAATGCGTGCCTGCGGCCGTCACGCGTGACGAAGTAGAGATACTTCGTGTTCGCGGGCGCGAGCACGGCCTGCAAAGACTTGATGCCCGGGTTGGCGATGGGCCCCGGGGGCAAGCCTTCGTGAACGTACGTGCTGTACGTATTGAGCGGATCGGCGTTGACGGCGTGCGTGATCTTGCCTGCAAAGCCCGCGCAGCCCGGCACGCGATCGCGCAAGACGAGGCACCCGTAACCGGCCGTTGGATCGCACTGCAAAACGCGATGTTTGAAGCTCGGATCGCGCAGACGATTCAGAAACACGCTCGCGACGACGGGCCTCTCCTCGTCGACGGCCGCCTCCTTCTCGATCATCGACGCGAGCGTGACGATCTCTTTTCGCCCCCAGCCGAGCGTGTTCTCGAGCGCGGCGCGTCCGGACCGGTAGTTCAGATCGAGCACGGCGAAGCGCTTGTCGAATTCGCTCTTCATGCGCCGCACGATCTCGCGCGGATCGCTGTCTTTCGCGAACTCGTAAGTTGCAGGGAACAAGTAGCCTTCGAAGCTGTCGCCATCGACGGCAAGCTCGCGAAGGAGCGCCGCGTCCGCGGTCGCGTCGAGGAACGCGCCGTAGGTTGCAACCTGCATGCTTTCGAGCCGCTTGGCGATGTCAAAGCGAGTGAAGCCCTCGGGGATCGTCACCTTCGCCTTCGAGGCATGGCCGCGTCTCTCGAGGCGACGAACGATCTCCTCGCCGCTGGCGTCGTCGGTGAGAAGGTGCAGGCCGGGCTCGGCGACAAGCGCCACGAGGCGCGCGTAGAGCGAAAACAGGCGCGGCGATCGAAGGAGGCCCGCGCCTTCGAGCTTGGCCACGACGGACGCGAGGGGTTCATCGCGCTCGAAGGTCAACTCCACCTCGCGGCCGCTGCCCGGCCCCGCGGAGGCCGGAAAGATCACGAGCAGGTACGTCATCGCGGCCGCGACCAGCACCCCCACGGCAATAAGCAACCAAAAAGTTGCATGGTAACGGCTGGGCGGAGTCTGCGGATCCGCGCTCTTCTTCTTCCCGCGAGGGCGGCGCTTCTCGCTTTTCATCGCGAACTCCGCTTTTTTCCGCGAGCGTCAAGCCAGGCTTGAAGGAGGATGACTGCCGACGCCTCGTCGATGTGCGCGCGCGCCTTCGCACCTTTGACCTCGCTCGCGGTCAGCGCCCGCTGCGCCTGGACCGTCGTGAGTCGCTCGTCGAAAAGCTCGATGTCGACGTTCGTGGCGTCGGCAATGGCCTGCGCGAGATCGCGGGCGCGACGGGCCGCCTCTCCTTCGACGCCGCGCATGTCGAGAGGCAAGCCAACGACGAACCTGCCAACGCCTTCTTGCTGGACGATCTCGCGGAGCCTAGAGAGCAGCTTCGGGCGAGGCTTGGCCGCGAGAAACCCGCGGGGATGCGCCATGAGACCGAGATCGTCGGAGAGCGCCACGCCAACGCGCGCACCCCCGAGATCGAGCGCGCAAACTCGCTCGCCAGGCTTCACGAGCGGACTTCTCTGTGCCGCTCGATCCACACGCCCCAAAACGGAATCAGCCACATCGTGAGTGCCATGGCGGCGACGGTCTTTGCCGACGGTGGGGGTGGTCCAAGCACGTTCGCAACGTAGACCAAGAACAAGAACCCGACGAGCCCGACGAACGCCCAAGTGCCCGTGCGATCTTTGGCTTTGGTCGTTCGCGCGTAAAGCGCGACCCCGACGACGTACATCGCGATCTCGACGATGACAGTGGCCGGCACCGACCACCACAAGCCAAGGCCGAGGTGCGGTCCTCCCATTGGCCAGAGCGGCATGTCGGGGCGGTGACTGATGACGTCGAGCACCCAGTGGCTCACGACCAGAGCGGCGACGACGCCCGCACCGCGGAGAGATGCGCCCCGAACCTTTGCGACAGCAGCGAGCAAGACACCCCAAAAGAGGGACATGACGAGGCTGTGCGACCAGGGGTAGGAGACGAAATGCAGCGGCGTGAACGCCGTGTCTCCGGGGGCGACTTCGACGCGCTCGATGCCCGCGAGCACCAAGACGGGCCAGAGGAGATCGAGAAATTGTGGCGCAACGAGCAGCATGGGAAGTGACAAGCGCGGCTCGACGCGTTTTGCAGCAAGGCCAAGAGCGTAGTGGCCCAGGAACATGGACCGCGCAACCTACAACAATGGGCGCGCAGCCTACAACACGGGCACCGCCGGCCGTCTCCGCTTGACCCTGCATGCCAAGCGAGGCGATAAGCCCCTCGTGAGCGAACCGCGCCGTGAGGGGAGTCCGAACTCCGTGCGTGCCGTCAAAGGCATGAACGACGTGCTGCCGAGTGAAGTCGGCCGATGGCATCGAATCGAAGCCGCCTTTCGCAGAGCGATGGAGTGGCTCGGCTACCGCGAGGTGCGCACGCCCTACGTCGAACCAACGCCGCTGTTCGTGCGAGCCATCGGCGAAACCACCGACGTGGTCGAAAAGGAGATGTACTCGTTTTCGCACCACGACGAGCCTCTGACGTTAAGGCCCGAGGGAACCGCGGGCATCGCGCGCGCGTACGTCGAACACAAAATCTACAACGAAGAACCCATCACGCGCTGGTACTACCTCGGTCCGATGTTTCGTGCCGAGCGGCCGCAGCGCGGGCGCTACCGGCAGTTCAGCCAGCTCGGCGCCGAGTGCTTCGGCGACGCGGGCCCCGGCTGCGACGCGGAGATGATCGATTCGCTCGTGGATTTTCTCCGCGACATCGGGATCGCGAGCCCCGAGGTTTTCATCAACTCGATCGGCTCTGGTGATACGCGTGCAAGATACAAGCAAGCGCTCGTCGCGAAATTCGTGCCTGTCAAAGACAAACTGAGCGCCGAATCGCAGCGCAGGCTCGTCACCAACCCGCTCCGCATCCTCGACTCGAAGAATCCGGTCGATCGAGAACTCGTGCAGGATGCACCTAAAGTCCTCGACTTCCTCAGCGACGAGGATCGCGCGCATTGGGACGCGCTTCGCCGTCACCTCGACGCGCTCGGCACGCCCTACCAGATCGACACGAGACTCGTTCGCGGGCTCGATTACTACGGCCGCACGCTCTTCGAGATCAAAGGCGCGTACGACAAGCTCGGTGCAGGCAGCACGCTCATCGGCGGAGGCCGCTACGACAGCATGATCACGGAGCTCGGCGGCCCGCAGGTGCCCGCGATCGGTTTCGCCGCGGGCATCGAGCGGCTGCTCATTGCGAGCGAGATCCAGGTGCCGACGAGCGTGGTCGACGTCCTCGTCGCTCCGATCGGCGAGGAAGCATTCAACGCGGCGCTCGTCCTCGGCCGCGACATCCGACGCGTCGGCATCCGCTGCGAGGTAGACACGCGCAAAGCGTCCATCAAGGCGCTCTTGCGCCGAGCCAACACCCTCGGTGCGCGCATCGCGCTCATCGTCGGCGAGCGCGAGCTGCGCGACGGCGTCGTCGAGATGAAGGATCTTGCGGAGCACATGCAAGAGAGGGTCGCGCGCGCAGACATCGTCACACGCGTTGCAACGCATGTCGCGATGCCGTTCGTAGCCCACAAGAGGGCTCCGTGACCGACCCAGCCTGCTGCGCGAACCGATGCGTCGGTTGGGCGCTGCGCTCCGGTCCTCAAAGCCATGCAAGGCTGTTCCGGTCCGGTGCTCGCGCCCGCCCTAGCCTCGATTCGCTCGCGACGGCTGGTAAACACGCTCTGAAAACGCGTGTGATACTCGCAACACTCACGCTGCTGTTTGCTGCGCGCGATGCGGCGGCTCAGGGACACGGCCAAGGACCCACGCAGTCGACGCCAACGCGAAACCAGCAAGTGGGCCCGCAACGCGGCGGCTCGCCCGACGAGGAGCAGGGAGGTCCTACGCCTTCGTCACCTTCGGCGCGGCCAACGGGCGAACCCACGGTGCAGGCTCCGGCCGATCCACTCGTGATTCCCGAAGACATCCGAGAGCGCATCGGAACCGACCACGACGGCCGTCCGCCGTCACCCGAGGGCACCCTTCATCAGTCCTTTTTCCCCGTGTATGAAGAGCGGCGCGGCGACTACCGCCTGCGCCTCTTGCCGCCGCTGTACTTCGAACACACGCGCGGCCTCGATCCCCAGACAGGTGCCTCAACGGAAAAGACGGACACCGAGAGGCTCGCGGCGCTGCTCTTCTACCAGCGCCGCTCGCCGAACCTGGACGCCGACGTCCTCTTCCCGATCGCATGGCGCGTGCGCGAACGGCAAAATCACGTGCTCGTGCTCGGCCCGTTCGTGCATCGCGAAGCCCCAAAGGAGCACGACAACTGGCTCGCTCCGCTCTACTTCCAGGGCTCGCGTGAACATGGTGGCTATTTCCACTCGCTGCCCTTGCTCACGACTTCGCACTGGGACGACAAAGGCGCATTCACGATTGTTGGCCCCTATTTCCGCGACCGCACGGGAAGCGACATCGACTGGGGCGTCGTTCCGTTCGTTTTTCACGGCGACAATGGCGATGAGAATGGCGCGCGCAAGAAATCCACGCTGATTCCACCTTTTCTTTATTACAGCCGCTGGCGCGAATTCGATGAAAATCGCTTTACGGTGGTGGGGCCCGTCATCTCGGAGACGAATCCGAAGCGCTCGATGCTCCACGTGGCGCCGCTGTTCTATTCGATTGCCGGCCGCCCCGAGACCGGCGGCGTAAAAGAGGCGCACTACACGCTCCTTCCGTTCTTTCATTATGGCTACACGCCGGAACAATCGCTCTTCATCCTTCCCGGCTATCTCCGGCGCGTGACGAAGACGACCGACACGCTGCTCACACCACTTTTCTCGCGCACGACAACGCGCAACGGAGCAACCTCGGTAACTGTGGCAGGGCCTATCCTGCCTATTTATTACCATGAGACAGACACGGATATTGGATATAAGGCGACGGGCATCTTTCCATTTTACTTCGGCGCGGAGAGCCCCACGGGCAGAACCTTTGCCACTCCGCTCTATGCGCAATTCGAAAATTACAATGTCTCGCGCACGCACTGGATCTTCCCCACCATCGTCTACCAGCACGATATCAAAGGCTGGGATATCGACGTTCACCCCATCGTTTACGTGGGCCGCAGCGGAGACTCCACGCACACCGTCGTAGCGCCGTTCTTCTGGGATTTCGCGAATCCCAAGAGCCGTACCACCATTGGCTTCCCGGTCTATTGGCGCTTCGCCGAGACGGTGAATGATTCGGTCTTGCAGATTGCCGGCAATACGCTCTATCGGCAGAAGCGCGTATCGGGCGGGCTCGACTGGGAATTCCACTTCTTGCCCTTTTTCTCTTACGGAGAAAACCCGGCAGGATATTTCTGGAATGTCCTGCTCGGCCTCGCGGGCTACACACGCGAGGGAGCCAACGCAACCGCGCGAGCGTTCTGGGTCCCGATCACGGTCGACGGCCCGAAGCGGGCAGCTTCCAAGTAGGGCAGGCACGGGGGCCTGCCCCTACAACTGACAACGCATTCGTAGGGGAACCGACAACGCATTCGTAGGGGAACCGACAACGCATTCGTAGGGGAACCGACAACGCATTCGTAGGGGAACCGACAACGCATTCGTAGGGGAACCGACAACGC
>Ga0123357_10007467_pt1 | contig 13516 bp, 10 predicted proteins | sample TergutEmb28metaG_FD_89873 | JGI IMG/M metagenome (GOLD analysis project Ga0123357, IMG submission 89873) | Embiratermes neotenicus P4 segment gut microbial communities from Petit-Saut dam, French Guiana - Emb289 P4 | ecosystem: Host-associated > Arthropoda: Insects > Digestive system > Gut ...
GTAATATGTTTCTTTTTCATATACAACGTAAAAGTAAGAATTTTTTCCCAACTCTTTATCATTGGCATATGCCAATGATAAAGAGTTTTTCTACTTTAAGTTGCATTTATTAATTGAAAGTACAAATAATAATTCGTATTTTTTTCATACTTTTGCAAATATTTTATAATCAAAAATCTAATTGAATTTTTTAATAAAAAATACAAATGAATAATTCACTTTTTAAATTTGCTGCACCGAAAAATGAGGCAGTTTTGGGCTATGCACCCGATTCCAAAGAGCGCAAATTGCTTACGCAAGAGATTGAACGTCAATATAATATGCAAGTTGAAATTCCGCTTATCATTGGTGGAAAAGAAATCCGAACAGGCAAAATCGGCAAAGTTGTAATGCCTACCGAACATTCGCACGTTCTTGCTACCTATCATCAATGCACCGACAAAGAGGTACAAATGGCTATTGATGCAGCAATGGCTGCGCACAAAGCCTGGTCTGAATTGGGATGGGAAGAACGTTGTTCAATTATGCTGCGTGCTGCGGAACTGTTTGCTACAAAATATCGTTACGTAATTAATGCAGCATGTATGCTTGGTCAAGGGAAGAATCCAATGCAGGCAGAAATTGATTCTGCATGCGAAACTATTGATTTTTTGCGCTTTAATACTTATTATGCTGCGCAAATTTATACCGACCAGCCGTTTTCTCCTACAACCGATTGCATTAATCGAGTAGAATACAGACCTTTAGAAGGATTTGTTTATACTATTACACCTTTTAATTTTACTTCAATTGCTGTAAATCTTAATATTTCTCCTGCTTTGATGGGCAATGTTACCGTTTGGAAACCTGCTACAACTTCTTTATTATCAAGTTATTATGCGATGAAAATTTTGCAGGAAGCCGGCTTGCCTGATGGAGTAATCAATTTTGTTCCCGGTTCGGGAAGCATAATTAGCAATATAGTTTTAAATCATTCTGATTTTGCAGGAATTCATTTTACAGGTTCTACATCTGTTTTTCAAAGTTTTTGGAAAACTGTCGGCGAAAATATCTCAAAATATAAAACCTATCCAAAACTCGTTGGAGAAACAGGCGGTAAGGATTTTATTTTTGCACACAAAAGTGCAAAACCACGTGAACTTGCAACGGCAATTGTGCGCGGCGCTTTTGAATTTCAAGGACAAAAATGCTCGGCGGCTTCGCGGGCGTATATTCCAAAATCGCTTTGGGAAGAAACTAAAACTATTGCAGGACAAATGCTTGCAAAAATTAGAATGGGAGATGTGCGCGATTTCTCAAACTTTGTTAATGCGGTTATTGATGAAAGTTCGTTTGATACTTTGGAACAATATATTCTGCGGGCAAAACAAAGTGCCGATGCAGAAATAATTTTTGGCGGAAAATGCGATAAATCAAAAGGTTACTTTATTGAACCAACGGTTATTTTGGCAAAAAAGTACGATTATGAAACGATGCAAATAGAACTTTTCGGACCGGTGATGACTATTTTTGTATATGATGATAATGATTTTGAAAAAACTTTACAACTTTGCAATCAAACGTCTCCGTATGCTCTAACGGGTTCAATTTTCAGTTACGACCGTTATGCTACAATGTTCGCTTTCAACGAATTGCGTTTTGCTGCCGGTAATTTTTACATCAACGACAAGCCGACAGGTGCTGTTGTTGGGCAGCAGCCATTTGGCGGGGCGCGTGCATCAGGAACAAACGATAAGGCAGGCAGTTATCTTAACCTTGTGAGGTGGATTTCACCACGTGCAATTAAGGAAAACCTTAATCCGCCAACAGAGTTTGAATACCCATTTTTGGGATAATAAAAACTAAGATTATTTCATAAATGAAAAAATACGCTTTGGTAACCGGCGGTTCACGAGGAATCGGCAGGGCTGTTTGCATAAAATTAGCGCAAATGGGTTATTTTGTTTTAATTAATTATAAAACAAATATTCAACAGGCGCAACTCACTTTGCAGATGATAGAAAATCACAGCGGAAGTGGTTCGCTTATGCCTTTTGACGTAGCAAACCCCAAAGAAATTGATATGGCTCTGACAAAATGGCAGCAGCAAAATCCTGAAAATTATATAGAAATTTTAGTGAACAATGCAGGAATTCGCCGCGATAACCTGATGTTTTGGTTGAGTAATAATGAATGGAACGATGTGATTTCTACTAATTTAGACGGCACGTTCTACATTACTCGTAATGTAGTAAAGTTTATGATGAATAAAAAATTTGGTAGAATTGTTAATATTGTTTCAATTTCGGGCATTAACGGAATGGCAGGGCAAACCAATTATTCGGCGGCAAAAGCGGGTTTAATCGGGCTTACCAAAGCGCTTGCACTTGAAGTTGCAAAAAAGGGGGTAACGGTAAATGCTGTTGCCCCCGGATTTATTGAAACTGATATGACAGCCGATTTGCCAATTCAAGAATTGAAAAAAATCATTCCCGCTCAGCGTTTCGGACAGCCAGAAGAAGTTGCAGAACTTGTCGGTTTCCTCGTTTCCGACAAAGCGAGTTATATTACAGGTCAGGTGATTGCCGTAAGCGGCGGTTTGTAAATAAAAACCGTAGCATAAGCGGCAATGCCTTCCTCACGCCCGATAAACCCCATTTTTTCATTGGTTGTGGCTTTGATGGAAATATTATCGGGAGTGGTTTCAATTATTTCGGATAAAATTTTTTGCATCTGAGGAATGTACGGATTTAATTTCGGCTGCTCGGCAACAATCGTACAATCTGCATTGCCAAACTCGTAACCTTTTGATTTTAAAAATAATACAGTTTTTCCTAAAAGGATTTTACTGTCAATTCCTGAATATTCTTGAGAATTGTCGGGGAAATGAAAACCTATATCACGCATATTTGCCGCTCCCAGCAAAGCATCACAGAGTGCGTGAATAAGCACATCGGCATCCGAATGTCCCAACAAACCAAAAGGATGAGCGATTTTTAAACCGCCCAACCATAATTCACGCCCATAAACAAAACGATGAACATCATATCCGAAACCAATTCTAATATTCAATTTGCTAAATTCTTTAATCCGTTCAAATCGAATGTAACCGAAATACGCAATGTTTGGTCAAGCGGATTGCTTTGATTAACAGAAATAATATAACCTGCATCTAATGCAAAAACATTAAGTTTGAACCCCAATCCTGCCGAGAAAAATTTGCGATTGCCTTTGTATTTATTTTCGTTGAAATATCCGGCGCGAACAAAAAACTGATTGTTGTAGGCATATTCTGCGCCCATTGACCACATTATTTCACGTAACTCACCCTTGAAACCAAGTGGTTCATCGGAAAACGATTTGAAAATTCCCGCTATTGATGAAGTGTTGTAATAATCCTGTAATCTAGGTTGATAAATTGAATCCGGTTCATTTATTGCTTTTCGTGGGACAGACGGTACAAGTAATTTATTTACATCGGCACTAACAGAAATACGGTTATATTCGTCCATAGGATAATCCAAAGACACCCCCAAACGCAAATTGGTTGGGATAAAAAACTTTACTCCTTCCTGATAAGAAATTTTTGAGCCAATATTAGAGATATTCACACCGGCGCCGAAACGTCCGTCTCCAGAACTAAATGTTACCTGCGTGTTGTAATAAAATGCAATATCAGCAGCAACAGCATTCCCTGGATACATGTCTTGTCCGCCATTAACATTTATGCCCTGATTAAGATCGGAATGAATATAGCGAAAAGCCACTGCGCCCGAAAATTTTTCGGAAAAAAGTAATGACCATGCTGCATCCAAAGCCATTTCGTAGGGCTTAACTGTTCTTATCCTCTGTCCTGTTGGATCGGTCAGCTCCAAATTTCCAAGAGAAAAATATCTCAAAGATGCACTGATAGTGTTTCGTTCCGAAAAACGCCAATAACCGGCAACATTGCCTAAATTAATATCAGGGACAAGTTTTCGCAACCACGGAGTGTATGAAAACGAGAGACCCGCTTCGCTTTCCATGAAAGCATATTTTGCAGGATTCCAATATTGTGAATTTTCGTCGGGCTTGGTTGCAACGCCGACATCTCCCATACTACCTCCGCGCGCATCGGGAGTGATATTCAAAGTAGGAACAGCGGTAAGAACAGGATTTGGTACATCATCGTTGTATTGCCAACTTTGAGAAAATAGATAACTGCTTGAAAATAATACAATTACTAAACTTAAAAATATTCTCTTCATTATTATTTTATAAAAATTATTTAAATGTTTAAAGATTTTTTGAAAGTGATACCAATCATAAATAATTATGCTACTAACATGATTTTTTGTTAATTAAATGGGTTTTTATGAAAAAAACTCTTGTTATTTGAAATTGGCACCAATTCTTTATAAAATTATAAAACGATAAAAATACATTCTTATTGTTTTTTTATTATTAATTTATTTGATTTATATGAAGTTCCGCTGTTTAAAGTGCTTAAAGTCAAACGATAAATATAAATTCCTGATGACAAATAAGTTCCGTTTGACGAGTTTATATCCCAACGGATTTTGTCTGTTGTTTTTTGACTGAATTCCCAGATTTTTCGCCCCATCATGTCAAAAATTTCAATTTTTGCTTGTAATACATCTTGCGGACGGTCAGTTACAATTTCGAAAATAGTATAATCGCCAGCAGGATTTGGGTAGTTGTAAAGATCAAAAATATCTGGTTTCAATCCTTTTTGCACTTCAAAATTCAATTGTGCCTGAGAAGAATTATTTAGCAAATCCCAAACTTTAAAGGATAAAGAATATTTTCCGTCTTTTAATTCTGGCAATAGATATTCAAAAGTACCAGACTGATATGTTCCAAAATCAGCAATAAAATAATCATTAAGAATAAAAATTTCTTGTGGATCATTGTTCAAAATCAGCGTAGCATCGTGTCCAATTCCATTTCCTATTGTGTTTATTCCGTATTCATCACTAACCCTTACGACAAAATATGGTGTCTCATTTACTTTACTTCCGTCTTTGAAATTAGGTGAATTTAAGTACATATTTTCAATCACAGGACCTTCTGTATCAGTAATTAATACATCAGAACTTCCACCTATAACAAAATCTTCAAAATAGCCTTGTGCTTCGTTATCAGAATCCATTTCAGCATAATAATTTATGCGTCCTGTCCCAAAATTGTATTGTATATCTTTGGGTACCATAAAAGTAAATTCAAATTCACCATCAGTTACAGATGTTTTACCCGAAAAAATCTTATTTGGGCGGTCAGGGAAAGTAAAAGTTTTTCCGGCAGAATAAGGGTCGTTATTTAATGTTTTAATTGTTTGAATTTTATCATAAATATTAATAAAAACATTTCCTGTAAAATATTCAACTTTCATACCATTCTCATCAACAATTTCTCCTTTTATTGTATTGATAGATAATGCTTTAATGGTATCATTACCAGCTAATTCGGTATTATCATTGATTTGAGTAGTAATTATGTGGTATTTATCGGGGTAATTCAAAATAACAGCGGGGTCGCCCAAATACACATACGAAAGCTTTGTTTCGCTTCCGCCGATTGCATTTTTTGCCAAGATAAGAATTTCTCCTACCGTATTGTGTGAACCATCTTCCATTTTATCGAACAAAATTTTATTAAAAGCTGTAGATAAAGAGTCGTTACCATCAGCAAAAACTGTTCTTGATGCTGATAAAATCCCAATAGAACCTCCAACAGGATTGGTGAGTAGGTATTCACCAGCAGACACGCGAGGAAGATCAAAATGAATAAAATCGCACGTTCCTGCAAAACAGAGAAAGAGATTTTTGTTAGTCAGCCGTTTGATATCGTCTGTAACAAGAACTTGTTCTCCTGTAAGCCCACTGCTACCTGCATGCCCTAAATAATTGAAAAAGAAAACACCGCTGTTGAATAACCCTAATAACTTTGCTTTGGCATCAGGATAAGTATCGCCACTAGCTGAACTTACCTGTTTGAAGGCATCAATATATATTTTATTTATTTGATATTCAGGATGTTTCTCAAAAACCATACTTGAGATTCTTTCATTAGCTTTCATATATATATCATAATCGCCTGCATTATTTCCGTCGTCAGCCATATACAGAATTTGATTTTTCCAAATTGACCGCTGTTTATTTTTCATATACTCAATTGTCTTATTAACAACGGCTTGCGCATCATCTTTTGTTATAACAGGAAAACGACCGGTAGCAACGGCAATTTTATTAGAGACCAATTTTTCATCATTTGCGCTATCAACCATCATTCCCACATAATCATCAGTTACATAAGAACTTGTAACAGACCCTGAATTTTTTGCCTGAAAGGTTAAAATCAAATTATTGCCAGCGGTTTCACGCAGCAGCCCGCGATTATCATAAGATCCACGTCCAAAAAGCAGTAAATATTTAGGTTTATGATTCACTGAATCTCTTTCATACTGCATTCTCATAAGTTTTCTATATGCTGAAATATCGGGCGTTCCGGACGAAAATTCATTATACACTTGTTCTGTGGTCACAACTACAACGTTCATTCCGTCAATATCGCGATGCGCTTGCGCAAGAGTATTTGCCTCTTCCCAAAAAGCAGGATGTGTAATAATTGTAAAATCAATGTCTCTGAGATTGTGCAAATTTTGGTTAGTAATTGTTCCAACTGTTTCGGGTTTTGGAAAATTGGCAGTAGGGTCTATTGCTAAAAAATATCTGTTTTCGGCAGGAGTTACAAAACTCAAAGTTTGTTCGCTGCGCTGAGTCGACATCTGCTTAATATTTGCGAAATCGCTTATGTCCCAAACAATTACATTGTTATTTGCATCGGAAAGATTATATTTATAAAAATCGGCAGTACTGGAGTCAAATTTTTGAAAACGCATTTGTGTACCAGTCATTTTCAACAAACGGTTCGTATTGATTTCAATAAAATTTAAATAAGCCGTCCATGTAGATTGCTTTAAATAAGTCATTTTTACCACAGAATTTGCCATCGAAGTTGGAACAGTTATATATTTTGACATTTCTACAAATTTTATGTCGGTGGTACTTGCGTTTGTCTTAGTTGTATCAGCAAAACTTCCGAGCGAAGTTATCATCATCGAATTTGATACATTTGAACTTGTTGCGTATGCAATACACAATTTTGTAGGTGCTGTTGTAACCGCATTGGGGAAATTGAAGGTAAAATTGTAAGATGTTTGAGTATCGAATTTTTCGCCGTAAAATTCTCTACCGCTTTGAATCAACGACACTTCATCTTTTTCATACACTTGAAAATCGGTAAATTCATTAATTTCTTGTACATTTGAATTTGGCTGTTCCGCCTGGGCAACAGTTATTTTTTTCCCAACTCCCGCGTCTGATGTTACAAAATAATAACCTTCTGTTGCATAAGGATTACCATTATGTTGAAACATCTTATTTGCTGTATTATAACTCCATTTTACAATTCCCTGTGCATAAAAGAGAATGTAATCGTTGCCTTGCCAAACGGCAATTTCCGGCAAATCGTCAGGCGAAGGGTTCGCAAAATTCTGGTCGATAACTCCACCACCATATCCGAAGATCCTAACATTTTCAGGGGCAATGCCCATATTTCTCAAATCGTTGTATGTAAGTTTGTATATTCCTGAATCTTTGATTTTTATCTTAACGAATTTTCCGTTAGCAAGCGCAGAATTATCTGCATAGGCAGTTGGAGTTTGCCCATGAACAGCACCAAAGATGAATAACGCAATTGAAAGAATATGTAAATGTTTCATTTTTAATATTATATATGTTATTTATTAAATACAATAATCATTTTATTTTTTGTTCTAAAATTTTGTTATTATTAAAAAAAATTGATATTTTATCTCCGATTTTAATTTTTTTTTGGTCAAAATTTAATTTTAATAAAAGCAAATCGCCTGTTTTTAATGTGCAAAATTTACTTGCATAAACAATTAGTTGATTAATATTATCAATAAAATTATCAAAATTTTTAATTATATCTATATTTTCATTAAAATGAAATTCCAATTTAATCTGTTTAAAATCAATATTTTTTATATCATAAAAATTACTCAAAGCAGTTGAGCCGTCGAAAGAAATTGCTAAATTTCTCATTTTTATGTCTTTGACCAGGTCGTTTGCAGTAAGACAAATAACAAAGGCAAATTTGTTATAATATCTGTGGGCAAAACGCTCTTCTATATTTTTTCCCAACTTACTAACTTCTATTGCTACAAATATTTGCGCCGAAAAATCATCAGAAAACTCAGGTACAAAAAACGGCTTATTCCCTTTTGACAACGTGGAATCGGGTCGAAACGAAATCTCAATATTTTTTGTTAATAACGTTTTTTTATCAAAAATATTTTCAAAGACAATAATCTTCATTAAAAAAAACTTTGCGAAATTAATACAAATTTTAAGAATATACAATTATTTGGAGATAATTTTTGCTAATTTTTTAAAATTAACTTCCCAATGGCTTTGCGAGGGGCGGGTTTCACCACCGCTCGGACGAGTCAACAATGCAAAGTTACACAAAATTTCGGACGAGACAAGCCCGCCATCTCGCAAAACCGCCCGTTAGCCGTTAGTGCTTTTGTCCTTCTATTAATTTTGTTGCCTGTTTTTCAAACAACATTTTTTTTATTTTTCTTTTTAGTGATTAAACTTTTGTGATTTTTTTCAGTCAAAAGCACATAAAATTTTTAAACAATGAAACAACTTTTTATTTGTTTCTTTTTTTTATTCTCATTTAGTCATAATATTGTAGCACAAGAAGATACTATAAGAGCAGATTATCGTTTTTCGCTCGAAGATTGTATCACTTATGCCTTTGCCAACGGGTACGAACGGCAGTCAATGAAACTATCCGAACAATCAGCAAAAGAGATTTATGACTTATCAAAGTATCTACGCTATCCGAATTTATCCGCTTCGTTAAACGAGGGAGTATCTCACAGCAATGGTAATTCTGCCAATTGGAATGGGACATACGGGCTGAACAGCAGCGTAACGCTTTATCAGGGAGGAGCGATTTCTAACAGTATTGAGCAAAATAAATTGCAAGTTGACCGTGCAATGCTGCAAACCCAACAGTATGACCAGAATTTAGTTGTTCAGATTCTTCAGGCGTTTCTTTCGGTTCTTGGAAATCAGGAATTGCTGAAATATCAGGAGGCTGTAGTAACTACAAGTGCAGAGCAATTGTTACAGGGCGAAGCACGATGGAAAGCAGGTTCAATTTTAGAAAGCGACTATCTACTTTTGAATGCACAGGATGCAAGCGCCAAAAGTAATGTAGTAAACACGCAAATTGCTATCGTTAACAGTTTGCTTTCGTTGAAAAGTTTGCTCTCAATGAATCCGCTGGCTAACATTGAGATTGTGTATCCTAACGACCAACAAATTGATGAATTAGCGCTTTTGCCATCGCAAGAAATTGCTCTACAAAGATGTTTGGATACTTCACCGACTTTAAAACTAAGTCAAAGCAGTATTGATATTGCCAATAACAGTATTCAGTTGGCTAAATCGGGATACTATCCTGTTTTGAGTTTGAGCGGCAGTTTGGGGACAAATCATGCCCCTGATTATACCAATTTCGGTACGCAACTTTCCGATAATTTCAACCAGCGGGTTGGATTAACACTGAGTATTCCGATTTTCGATAATTTTAGAACAAAGTCGCAGGTTATACAAAATAAAATTGCTTTGGAACAAGCCCAAATAAGCAAAAACGAACAGCACCTTTCTTTATCACAAATGTTAATACAAGAGTATCAGAATGTTATTTCTTTTTATACTCAATACCGCGCAAACAATGTAAGTCAAGATGCCTATTATAAAACTTATATTGCTTACAGAGCAAAATTTGATGCGGGCGCGGCTACGGTTGTGGACTTGCTTCAACAGCAAAATAACTATTTGAATGCCTTAAACGGATTTATTCAAAGTAAATACGGATTCTTACTGAATCGCAAAATATTAGATATTTATATGGGAGAAAATATTAAATTATAATTTATTTATAATTATTATGAAAAAGAAAAAAATTATATGGATAATAATTATCGCAATAATACTTCTGGCAATAGTTGTCATGGTATTTTTTAAAGATAAAAAAGTGGTTGATGTAACGACATACAATGTTGATAGCGGCAAAGTCAGTGTAACAGTAACATCAACAGGATATATTCAACCGGTGCAGCAGGTATCGGTCGGTACGCAGGTATCGGGGGTGATTGAAAAGATTTTTGTTGATTTCAATAGCGTTGTTAAGAAAGGAGATTTACTCGCTACGCTGGATATGTCGGTACTTAATGAGCGGCTTTATCAGGCAAATGCAGCCTTGTCGGCAGCTCAAAGCGCCTTAACATTAGCGCAACAAACTTACGACCGCACAGAAGCATTATTCGACCAAAAAGCCGAAACGCAAACTAACATGGAAGCGGCAGCCAACAGTTTGTCGCAGGCAAAAACAAACGTGGGAAATGCAAAATCGAATGTAAAACAGGCAAATATTAACTTGTCGTATGCAAAAATATATTCTCCTATTAATGGGGTTATTTTGAACAGGGCAGTTGATGAGGGACAAACAGTTGCTGCCTCTTTCAATACGCCAACTCTTTTCCTTATTGCAAACGATTTAACAAAAATGCAGGTGCAGGCAAATATGGACGAGGCGGATGTTGGCGGACTTGCCAACGGACAAAAGGTTTCGTTTACTGTTGATGCTTACCCTGATTTGACTTTTGACGGAACAATAGAACAGGTCAGATTGAATGCCATTACAACAAACAATGTTGTAACTTATACAGTTATTGTAAATGCTCCCAATCCCGATAAAAAACTTTTCCCCGGAATGACGGCAAATATTACCGTTACTATTGAGGAAGAAGAGGGACTTGTTGTTCCAATGGAAGCATTGCAATTTACTCCTTCTGCTGATGTAGAAAAACAACTGAAAATTACTCAACCTCCGACTGCTGAAAATAAACAACAAGCATTGCCAAAAGGAAAAACAAATAAAAAGAGAAATGGAGTATGGATTCAAAATGATGATGGTTCTCTAACTTTTACTCCTGTAGAGACCGGACTTTCAGACGGCTTTAATACTATAGTTAAAAAGGGATTGAATCAGGGACAAAAAGTGGTATTGTCGGCTATGTGGGGAGTAAAATCTACAAAAAATGAAGCAGTTGCCAATCCGCTAATGCCTCAACGTCCTCAAAGACAAAGGCAACAAAATACGGGAACTCCACCAAGACAATAAATATTAAAAGTTGATAGATTTAAAACAAATTCAAATGCCGAATACTATTTTAAAAATAGAAAATCTTCATCGGGTTTTTCAAGTAGGGAGTGAAGAAGTACACGCCTTACGAGGTATTTCATTCGTTGTCAATCAGGGGGAATTTGTAAGTATTATGGGCGCAAGCGGTAGCGGAAAATCAACATTATTGAACATATTAGGATGTTTGGACAGACCAACATCCGGAGAATATTTTATTGATGGAAATCCTATCAGTAAGTGTTCCAAAGACGAGTTATCTACATTACGTAACAGAAAAATAGGTTTTGTTTTTCAATCATATAACCTGTTATCGAGAACTTCAGCATTGGAAAATGTGGAATTGCCTTTGTTGTACAATAACACCGTTTCCAACAAAGAACGAAGAGAAAAAGCCATTTATGCTTTGGAACAGGTAGGATTAAGAGATAGAATGGGACACATGCCAAATCAATTATCCGGCGGGCAGCAACAACGGGTTGCAATTGCAAGGGCTTTAATCAATGACCCGGTAATATTATTGGCTGACGAGGCAACGGGCAATCTCGATACACGCACTTCATACGAAATTATGAACCTTTTCCAAGAACTCAACCAACAAGGAAAAACTATAGCCTTCGTTACGCACGAACCAGATATTGCACAACTTACGCATCGAATGATAGTTTTGCGTGACGGAAATATTATTAATAATCAAGCCATAGAACAGAAATCGGCAAAGGAAATGCTGGATGCTATTCCGCCGTCGGATACACAATAATTTTTTATCATGAATTTTTTAAATTTACTAAAAATAGCATATATTGCCTTAATTCGCAATAAAACAAGAGCAGGACTTACTATGTTGGGCATTATCATAGGTATTACCTCGGTTATTGCTATGGTTAGTTTAGGGCAAAGTTCGTCATTAAGTATCAATAATCAAATTTCGCAAACAGGCACGAATATGATTATGGTCATGCGTGCTTTTCAGCGGCAAGGCGGTGTTAATATCGGTTCTGGAAGCATTCAAACGCTTGTTGTCAAAGATGCTGAAGCAATAGCCGAAAGAGTATCTCACATTGAAGCCGTTTCTCCTGTAGTTTCTTCGTCGGGACAGTTAGTTTATGGTTCAAATAATTGGCCCGGCAGCATGCAAGGAGGTGATGTCGATTATTTTTCTATAAGGAAATATGAAGTGGCTCGCGGTATTAAGTACACACAATCAGATGTACGTTCTGCGGCAAAAGTTTGCCTTATCGGTCAAACGGTTATAGATAATTTATTCCCTAACGGTGAAGAACCACTTGGAAAAACAATTCGTTTCGGCACTATTCCGTTCAAAATAATAGGAACACTCGAATCCAAAGGACAAAATGCTATGGGGCAAGACCAGGACGATATTATTCTTGCTCCATATACCACTGTTCAAAAACGAATACTTGCCATTCCTTATATTCATCAGATTGTTATTTCTGCCGATGACCCAAGCAATGTACAAAGTGTTATGGACGATGTTTCAGCATTGATGCGCACACAACATAAAATAAGAGCAGGCAGCGAAGACGATTTTATGGTGCGCTCGCAGCAGGAAATGCTGCAAATGATGGATTCTATTACAGGTTTCTTGACAATATTGTTGGCTGCAATTGCCTCTATTTCGCTTATTGTGGGCGGTATCGGAATTATGAATATTATGTATGTTACCGTTACCGAGCGAATCAAGGAAATTGGGTTGCGCATGGCAATCGGAGCAAAAAATCGTGATATTCTGCTCCAATTTCTCACCGAAAGTACTATTTTGAGTTTAATAGGCGGAATTATCGGCATTGTTCTCGGATTACTTCTTTCATATATTGCTTCAACCTTGTTGAAATGGCCATACGTTGTTAGCGTTACTGCTGTGGTAATATCATTCCTTGTTTGCGCAGCCACAGGTATTTTTTTCGGCTGGTATCCCGCCAAAAAAGCCGCCTCACTTGACCCAATAAATGCTTTAAGATACGAGTAAATATTGATAATCAATGTTCTGCCTCTAAAATTGCACTGACGCTCTGATGCCAAGAATTTTCTTAAACTGAACACGCGGTTCTTTTCTGGTAATGATTGTCCCATCCGCCTGCTGATAATTATATAAATTACATTTTTAGATTACACAAATAATTATTATCTTTGCATCCAATAATCATAAACACTAATTATCCTTATGGGACGCAAAGTCAAACAACTTAAAAATTACACAACCGAAGAA
>Ga0123357_10007468_pt1 | contig 13514 bp, 8 predicted proteins | sample TergutEmb28metaG_FD_89873 | JGI IMG/M metagenome (GOLD analysis project Ga0123357, IMG submission 89873) | Embiratermes neotenicus P4 segment gut microbial communities from Petit-Saut dam, French Guiana - Emb289 P4 | ecosystem: Host-associated > Arthropoda: Insects > Digestive system > Gut ...
AAAAAAAAGCAATAAAGTATGGATTGCAAGTGAAGTTAAATGTAAAAAATGTAACTGTAAAATTCAGTTTGCGCTTTCTTACGCACGATAAAATGAAGTCGTGTGTGGGAGTGGATATACAGATTCACTCATTCTTAACCATGACACTAGACTGAAGTAAGTTTAGGCTACCAAAACTTGCAATCCTCCCGATATGATTCTATGGTATGATATCTGTAATACTACAACCTCCACATTTTGCGAACCAGCTGCGCCGCTACAACGAATTTCATAATATCTACAGCCATTTTAGGACAAATTTTAATGTATTTAATAATCTATCCATGTTATCGAAACACGTCGGAGTTATGACAAATTGTGTGTAGAAATATACTTGTAACATTGGTGTATTTCTTGGTTTAATTGCGTGAAAAGTCTAGGTTATTAAACAAAATATGTAACTGTTCGAAGCTTTGGGGTATGTCTGGGAAAGTTCAGGTGGCGGGAATCCATACCAGTTGGAACTGTGGACATAAATAAGCCACTGAATTTTGTCGTTATTAATGTACAGGTCGTGCTAGCCGCCCTGTATAGGTGGGAAGTATTTAAACAAAGTGGGCTTCCTAAGCCCTTTGGGATCCCCAATGTGCACAGTTACTTTGTTAACCTCAATGTGGTTTTAAAGTAGCCTGATGATGACTCTTCCGAGTCGAAACCTGTTGCATTAAAGCATAATTGATATTATGTGTTGTGTGTTGACTGAAACCTAAATTAAATTAGTGGGCTTCGTAAGTTTTCTACAGTACTTCTGGTTCTTGTTTGCTGCCGTTCTAAACGTCAATTCCTTTTGTACATTTCTGAAAATATACACCAGGTGGCGCAAAAATAACACGTCAGGTAGTTTTTTTGCATGACATCTTCTCCTCCTCCTTCTTTTTCTTTCTTTCTTCTTCTTTCTTCTTCTTCTTCTTCTTCTTCGTCTTCTTCTTCTCTTCTTCGTCGTCGTCTTCAGTGGCGCGACAGCCCGCATCGGGCCATGGCTTCTTCAATTGTCTCGCTTGGCATACAGTCTCTTTTTATAGCCCGATTTGCATCTACAAGCCGTATCATGTTCGCCAGTTTGAGCACTCTGAAAAAAAAAAGTGGAATAATATGGCGACGGGACACGCGGTGGCGCAGTTGTTTGAGACACTGCGCTACAAGCCCGGAAGGTAGCGGGTTCGACTACCGATGGTGTCATTGGAGTTTTTCATTGACATAATCCATCCGGCCACACTATTTTCTTTGGGCCGATTCAGCCTCTAACAGAAATGAGTACCAGGAATAATTCCCGGGGATTAAAGACAAACTTACCACCTTCATGTGCCGCTTGTCTTGAAATCTGGGAGTCTTAATCTTCTGGAACCCTCAGGGTCTGTCCAGGCCTGTACAGGAATAGCTTAACCGCCATAATAAGGCGACAGAAAAAAAAAAAATTCAGAATAGCGCACGAGTAGAGGTGCCATTTGTTTCTTTTACCTTTACTCGAATTTAGTTTCGAATTCATCAGCACGGAGGTATCTCCTGCACTTGCTGGCACGTCGCACTCCCTTGATTCTTAAGTGGACCTTACAGGAATAAATTTACCCCTGAAACATTTTCCAAGATTGGCGATTTCTGATTTTAGTATGCTATTAATTTCTCGCCGTTATTCTATTGATTTTGAAATTCCTATAAATTCTAAATGTGAACTGAAACGTTTTCTTTATTGACGTGTCACGGGGAGTTTATGGGTCTCGTTCGCTCTTTTATAAGCTATTAATTTAGCAGAGTTGGAGGTAATGCGTAGGGTGGATTCGGGCAAATCGAAAACGAGACTCATAATGCTAGATATGTATTTGTGAGAGATTTGAGGTTCTCAGAGTGTTGTTGTTGAAGATTTGTCTTCTGGCATGTTAACGCCGTCGTTGTTCAGTAGGTACCCACATTGCGTAGGATCGTAGTGCGCTTTTCATCAGGGCCATGTAATCCTAATTCTTGAACTGGGTAACCCAAAGACTTCGGACACTTCACTCTGAACGTTAAGGCACTGCAACACTTGCAAACGTCGTTAAGTATTCGCCTGTCGACTCGGCGAAAGGTTTGAATCTTCAGATATGTTTTTGTTGAGAAAATGTAAGACATTTAATTAGTGAAATAAATTGCACTCTTTATGTTTATTGTATTTATGGGGTTAGCTCCATCCCTCTGCTCTGAATTTTTGCTTTCTGCTACAAGCCTGCCTGTAATAGATTTCTTGGTGTTCAGGAAGACAGTATGTGTCTTACTTAACCAGATGTGTTCGTTTTCATACAGGATGCTTTATAAAATGGAAGTGCAAGGTCAGAATGTGGCCTGGAAACGGAAAATTGTGACAAGTGTCGTGAATTTTCTAATTTTTCCATGAAAGTACTGCGACATTCTGATAAAGTTTAGACTTCTACACAGCAGCATAGAAAACCGGTCGGTTTCCCCTGCAACTCGATGATCGGTGTCCTCGTTCCCTCCTATAATCATGAGCGCAGTTACTCCCAGTTTGCAAACAGGGATTCAGAATACTGCCGTCTGTCAGATGCATGGAATCCAGTTTGAAAGAACTCGCAAACAATTTTTAGTATTCAGTACATATGGGGGGAAGAGGCACCCTGAACCACGGGGTCCTCCGCATTTCGACCTTGTCTGTGTCCGTTCAGCCCACATACTTTAAGTTCTTAGTCGTAATGATTCTGTTACTCCTTTCGATGCGTAGACAAGTAATGTTATTCATACACAGTCTTACAAATATTTACTTAATAAATCATATCTTTTAGCAGATATTTGCACATACCTGCGTTTTTGTGTGCTATCAGGTACATCTGTCCGCTTGAATCACTACATTACAGAAGTGCTCGTTTTATATGTTGCCTTGACTCTGACAATGTCAAGGTTTGGCACATGAAACTTTCAAGTCATCCCCCTTTGCTCTTCATTTATCATTCTTTCTTTACATCCTCGTTCTTTGCTTCTCTGAAAATTACAGAATGTTTCAAAAGTAGTGCTAACACCATTTGTAATTTTATATACTGATTAACTTGTTTACACCTCTTAACAGGAACAAACGAACTGATAAAAGTGCCGGATCCTTTCAAGTACAGCAGATAGGATTTCCGAAGGATAATCTTTCCCATGTAATCTAAATGGGTCGTTCCAACATCAATGGATATGTAAACTGAAATTAGTTTCCGTCAAAATCACTTCACCTTAACAAATTTGTACCAACGCCATAATTAACCATATGATTGTCCAACTTTCATTTCTAGGAAAATAGTTGTCTGTGAGTAAAATGGACATTTGTTTTAATGTTAGAGTAAGCGGTACCTATAAAAACCATAGCTGAATGATTTCTCGATATTGGAATAAATGTTTGGGAATTCATTGAACGGTTAGGTACATGGAAAAACGACTTCCGCCGCAAAGTAGATGCGAACTGCGCGCTTCTGGGTTATCAACCAGCGAGTAGTGGTAATTTCTTACTAAAGTTGCGGGACAACCTATCGGTCCCATCTTCAGGGGTCGATTTGACGGATAGGTTGTGCCGAAATGTCGGTAAGAATTTACCACTACTCGCTGCTTAATAACCCAGAAGCGCCCAGTTCTCATACAAGAAGGATGTTTAATGTGGTTGGAGGGAGAGGACAGACGCTTTGCGCCTTTTCGTCACATTTTACATGCTATGTGAGAATGATACTTCGATCAGAATCTAGCCCTTTCCTTCAAGATGGCATAACCAGTGATTACAACTCACCATACGTTTTATTCATTTTACACCAGCACGGCCAAGTAGCTATAATCCGCCCTGAATCATTCCCGTGTCGCACCGGCCAAGTTCGTTGCAAGTCCTGTGGTGTCTGTTGTTCCTGTAGGCCTGGCCCACTTGTTTTGGTACACGTTAGTGTCCGACATACCGTACCGAATTATCACCTTATTTAAATCCATTACAATAGGTCAGTAATTAGTGACAGCTTGTAGGCGTATTATTTCAAAACGCTTTTTCGTATACTGCTCCATGAATGTCTTTTTTTTTTTTTGCTTTGGAAGGCTCACTGTGTTGTTTAAGAAAGTGGCATGGAGTTTTCCCTGTCAAAAATGACGGTGTAAATAATTCCTTTATTCTTTTATGTTATTCGTTTCCCTATTTCCTTCCGCCATTTCTCCCGTATTGGTTCCCCGTATCTTTTATTTGTACATCCTATCTTCATTCCTCTCCCCATTCTGTCCATCCTGTTCGTGACGTTAAAACAGTTCCCTGAACCCAGTCTTCTGTTAGATATAGGTCTCCTTTATCTGTCTTACCTTATATGTCCCATATTCCTTTTCCAACCCTTTATGTGCCCATGCTGCCCCTATCCCTTGCCCTTCATCCTAACAACAGTCGCTATTGTAGGATTCTCTTAGTCCCAGCTACGACACTACAATATAGTGACGGGAATTAGATATTGTTTGTATGCAGATTATTACGTACGTGTATTGGCGCTGCTGTTGCTACTGTGGCATTACGGTTACTGCTGCAGTTACTGCTGCTACTGCTATTACTGCTACTACTGCTACTACTACTGCTACTATTGCTGCTGCTGCTACTACTACTACTACTACTACTACTATTTGCACTATGCCATTTGTCAGCCGGAATGCACAGTAAAGTGGCCATGAAATGAATCATTTCCGGTTGGGTCGCGGAATATTACACTTCGCCAGCGCATGCAGACTGTCCCCCAGATCCATACAGTTTTACATTAAACAAGTATTCTACCAATTACTCGTTCCCGAAATTAAAATGATCTTAGCGTGAAACTGTTTATTCACCTCCATCGGGGTTCGAAATGAAGAATGCGTAGAGCTGTACCTCCACTCTTAGTATTACCTTCTTGACGCAGTTCTTAGGCATATACATCTTCACTCTGCCTCTTCGGCATGCAGTCCAGATTAAGGTTAGGAAGTTTGACTTCATAAGAAATGTAGTTGTGTGGCAGTGACTTCCTTAGCTGTGACGTGCTGTAAGGTAGAAATGAAATGGGTCCTTGCGGCTGGTGCCGTCATACCGCACAGCTGTGTTCAGCTTGTAAGTCTAAAGAAAATCACGTCAAAAGTTTCACAGTTAGCCCCTTGTTGCTTAAGAAAGAGGCAACAATATTCCTTGTACAGGAACCACTTAATTAAAGGTAGTGTCCACTAATAAGTGCGGAGGAAGTGCTTATCGATGTGCAGAAGCGGATCCAGCCATTTGTGCCATAATACAATACGCGTCCTATGCTGGAGGTGTTTTTAACACACTGGGTTGCCAAATTTTAAACAGTCATTTTTCTGCTTTTCTTCTCCTAATCCTTGTTCGAGTTTTTCTTACTTGCGTAGTTTCTTTTTACTCCATAACTCTTGATCATTCTAGTTCCCTTTCCATCAATTTTTACATTCTCTGTTATCACTCCTACGTATTGTGGATAGTTGCCAATAATTTAGCTATTTCTAGTCCTTCTTCGTTCTTTGTACATGTCCATACCTGCGTAGGAGTGTGGGATACTTCCACTTGTTCCTAACTTCGGCAGTACTGTATTTAGGTGGCCAGCTTAACACTCCAGCCATCTATACACCTGCTTTAAATACGACTCTTGTAAATCTGTTTCTTTGTTATATTTATCGAAATGTTTATCGACGGATTATGGAAATATTCGCTATAAAAATGTAAAACATTGTATGCCAATATTCATAATTTAATCCGACGGTCTAATGGAAATTTACTTGCTTGTGATAGTGACTGATTTTATAAAAGGCCCGTCAGCCTGGTCTAATAAATCACGTAGCAAACACTGTATTCATAAAATGAACAGGATTTATGTCGCACTGCCACCTGATTTTTCTGCCTTTAAATATTTCCGAGATAACAGTTCGAAACCCGCTTTATGTATGTGGCTGTGCATTTGGCTCCCACAGTAGAAACAGTGGACATGTAATTCTGGTAGTTGACAATTTAGAGCACCGAACATGTGATCAGAGGGTACATAATATAAAACGTACCATGTTAAAGCGTCGATAAATAGAATAAAAAACAAGCAAAGTTTGTAGGTTGCATCGATTTAGGTAATTTTCAGTCGATTATAATGAGCAGTTGTCGGTGAAGTAACCTGGCTTATTTAAAGTTACTGTGCTGTTGTGAAGTGCGTGTAATTTGTTAATTACCACGCCTTAAGGAAGTGTGAGGAGTAGTAGTAGGTTTATTGTTTCTCGCATTTTTAACGCTGCACTTAATAGAAGTGAGAGCTTAGCTTCAAGGCCCGACCACTTTACACCTAATAAAAAAAAAACCAGGTATTCGTTGGGTAGGGGGCTAGGTGGGTCCTAGGTATTACGATGGCGTCGAGGGAGAGAAAAATCTCTGCCTCTGCTGGGAATCGAAACCGGAGTCTCCGGTTGTTCATCCCATATTCCAGTGAATAATCTACTAAGCTAGTCAAAAACTGAGCTAACCAATATAGTGAGTGAGCTGGTCACTAAACTCACTGAGCTTGTCACTAAATTCGGTGATCTGATCACTAATGAATGAGCTAATGAATAAACTCGCTGACGTAATCACTAATGTAACTAAGCTAATCGAGAACCTGACAGAGCTAAACACTAAATTGAACTAATCAGTAAACTGAGCTGGTAGGTAAACTGACTGAGCAAAGCAATAAACTTACTCAGCCAAACCATAAATTGACTGAGCTTGTTGCTAAACTGACTTAGCTAATCACAGATCCGAGATACTTGACTCAGTTTATCACTAGTCTAACTGAGGTATTCAGTAAACTGATTGAAAAAAAATCACTGATCTGGGAATTAAGTGAGCTAGTCACTAATGTAACTGAGCTAGTCACTGAACTGACTGAGCTGGTCACTGATCTTAGATAATTAACTGGCTGAGCTAATCACTAATGTGAGCTAGTCACTACACTGACTGAACAAATTACTGATTTGAGATAATTGACTGAGCTAATCGGTAACCTGACTTAGCTAGTCAATAAATTGACTGAGGTCACTGATTTGAGATAATTAACTGGCTGAGGTTGTCACTAAACTAATTCACTACTCCGTCTTAGTCACTAAGCTGACTGAGAAAATCGGCCATCTGAGATAATTAACTGACTGAACTAGTCACTGATTTGACTAATCTAATCACTAACCTGATTTCGCTAGTCACTAAACTGACTGAGCTAGCCAATAAACTGAGCTCTCCGTGCTATTACCACCGTATTGTAAACTAGGCGAACCAGGAAAAGCTAATCGATACTTCAGTGATGATAGTCGGCATATCGATCGAGGTTCGAACCGGGCACCTTTTGACTGCATGCCATTTGCTTTGCCACATAAACAAGACTGCTTTACTCAGAGTTTATTACATCCCGTGGCGTTTGTCTTGAATGGAGAATAAGCATTGTACCAAAGTTTGCTCATCCATGCTCTGTTGATGGCGTTCCTGAGCTGTCCAGCTTGGTTGTAAGATTCACAACTTCGCGAGGAACTTTACATTGTGCTAATTTATGGCATGTTTAGAATTTTCATTTTACGGTCTATTAAAGAGAGTCCCATTGTGAAACCTACGTGGGGTTTGAATTTTGAAATATCATGCGATGTGTATCAACTGCCTGCTGACTAACCAATTTAAGTAACTAATTAACTAACTTACCTAACTGCATGGAGCAGAGTCATCCTTGAGAAGCTAACAGTTCCTCAGCTTGTCAAATTCACCGTTTTCGTGGAGCCCGGAGGTTCTTTACCACGTTTACAGGAGCCCCCCTCCTGTCCCTAAGCTGAGCGAGACCAATCTAGTCCACGCCTCCGTCATATTTCTTGAAGATGCATTTTAATATTATCCTGCTATCTACTCCTATGTATTTCAAGTGGAATTCGCATTGCGTTACTTTGTACGTAATTCTGTAGCTTGAACTATTCAAGGATTACAGGCAAGTCGACGCGCTTTGATTGGAACTTTATGTACATATTTTGTGGAATGAGTTTTGACTAGGAGATATTTTGAAGATTAACGTCTTATGGGAAGTGATGCCTTGCAGTGCGGTGGAATTTACCGACTCTTGGAGAATGCTGGTACTGCCATCGTATATACTGAATATTAGTGCAACAGGTTTCTCCGAAACATATGTAGTTTTCTACCAAATTCACGTCCCAGAAAGCTGCAGTCTTCAAAATTACCAATTGTCTTTGATTTTATTTTCTTTCATACCTACCTGTTACTGAATTATGTTTACAGTTTCTAGCTAAATTCTACGTCTGTGGCGCAGAAAATGCCTCCGCGGCGCGGGAGTCCCTTTTGTCAGAGGTACCCCAAGCGCACAGAGTACTAAAATTTATTGTGAATTCTTTCGGACTGGATTCCGATCTGGGGGATTTTGCAATCACTTCGCTGGCATTTGTTATTGTCGATTCGCGAAGTTGCCTACGCCACTGCTCCACACGTGTGATTTTGTTTTCTTTCGTGGCTGAATGGTACCGAATTTGGTTAAGAATGGTAACTGACTGCATTTAGAGGGTCAGGGAACGCGGGACTGGGGGAGATCACATGGTAAGGAGCTTCAAGATCTCTGTTCATCTCCAAATATTTTTTGGCTGATCAAATGAAGAAGACTGAGATGGGCAGAGCATGTGTTACGTGTGGTGGAGAGCAGAGGTGCTTGTAGGGATTTGGTTGAGAAACTTGAGGGAAGGACCACTTGGAAGACGTAGACATAAGATGACATTAAAACGGATCTTCAAATACCGTGATGGGGTGGGTGTGGGCTGGATTTATCTGGCTCGGTATTGGGGCAGGTGATGGACTGTTGTGAACACGGTGATGAACCTTCCGGATCAATCGAAGGCGAGGAATTTCTTGACTAGCTGAGGAACTGTTAGCTTCTCAAGAAGGTCTCTGCTACTTGGAATTAATTTATTGTTATCTACATTACACATGTAATTTTGTGTACCTTCATATGCGATCCGAATTTTTAGAGTTTGGCTAAGAATGGCTGTCTGCATTCCACGAATAATAGAGTATTTTGTTTCTGTAAGACAGCATCTAAATGTGCGAGTCAGGGTAACTGGAGTGCTCCTTCACTCAAAACTTACGCTGTGGCTGTTCAGCGCTGCACACGCGCAGTTTTTATATCGCTTCTTCTTTCTCACCTAAACTCCATTCCCTCTTCCTCTTTTATGACATCAGTCATCTCTGTTGTCCTTGTGGTCCTTCCATCCCAGTCTTCTCATTTTTCTTTGCCTTTGTTTTCTGGTAATGCGTGCTCTTATGTACGTCTCGTTTTCCTGTATTCCGTGTCTAAAGACTCCTCTGAATTATTCTTCACTTAAAACTCATGGTTTGTTGTTCATTGTGTATAATATTCCATAATTAATTCCATAATGAATCTCATTAGGAACTTAGCTGCCATCTTGAAGCCATGAATGTGTTTGCTACGTAACGTGCCAGTGAATTGAAACCTCTGCTGTAATGTTCTTGTGTTTTAACTAATACTTGTGGCTTGTAGACATTGGAAATCATAAGTTGCCTTGGATATATACAAACAAAAGAAGTAAACTTAGATTTGGGTAACATCATCCCGTTGTATTTGTTCAGTCTACGTTTTCTGATCGGACTATAGAAAACGTAGAAGGGAACATCTACGTAAAAAGACCGTACAAGGTAACGGTTAAGCAACGGTTAATTAAACTCATCAAGACGTCCTTTGTTATGTCACGAGGATTCATTGTGATGTTCACAGAACTCTGCCGTTGGGCTGTTACATCTTGAGCTGTGAAACACTGCCTGTATCAGTCCGGTTCACACTAGCTTGTATGTCAGCTCTGTCATTCCAGTTCACACTGTCTTCTGTATCAGCTGTGTCAGTCTATTTCACGCCATTCTATATATCAGCTGTGCCAGTTCATTTCATACCATTTTGCTTATCGGCTGTGTTAGTCCATTTCACGCCATTTTGTATATCGGCTGTGTCATTTCAGTTCACGTGGGCCAGGATAGCGCAGTCAGTATAGCGACTGGCTACACGCTGGACGGTCCGGGGATCGAATCCCGTTTGGGGCGAGATTTTCCGCACCCGTCCAGACCGGCCCTGGGGCCCACCCAGCTTCCTATACAATGGGTACCGGCTCTTTTTCGAGGGTAAAGCGACCGGGGGTGACGTTGACCACCCACCCCCATCTAGCGCCGAGGTTATAGAAAAAGTAGAGCTATACCTCTACTCCACTTCTGGTCTTCCGTGGCGTGTTCTATGGTGAACTTTACCTTCACCTCTACCGTCTGTTCAGTTCACACCATTTTATATACCAGCTGTGTCATTTCAGTTCACACCGTCTCGTATATCAGGTTTGTGTCAGTCCATTTCACACTATATTGTATATGAGGTGTGTCAATCCTTATTCAAATCATTTTTTTCTTTGTAAAATTAATATTAGTATCGTCTTCCCATTCTTTCCCACTTCTCTTAAGATTTTGTAACCGCAATGTTGTATGTTTTTCAGCTTACTCTGACCTGTGCTACATGTCTGACCATTTTCATGCGCGTTCGTGTAATAACTTTAACGCTATTAGCTGGCGTGCAAATTTAAATCTTTGAATTGTGTACATTTTCTTCATCTTCCTTTTATGTCACTTTCAGATATACGCCTGAAAAATTTGCTCTGAAGAAACCTGAATATACATATATATTAACCGTCAAGTCCCAGAATCGATTATTTCGCATTATCTGTCTCGGCCAAATCGCTACACTAACAAATATTTGTGTTAACAGTGGGCGGAAAACAGTATGCCTTAATTGAGGTTCGAAAAGTGAATTGTTGGACATTGATCATATGGTACTACTAGGTGGACGGATATATAGAAGTCACGGTTGTAACAGTGTTCAGTGAGCCTTAGTAATTGATTGCAAATTGGTTTGTATCTCTAAGACAAAACAGTTATGTTAGTAGATTTACTGGTACAGGATTTACATTATTAAACTCTACGGTAAATGTAGCAACCGTACTTTCCGGTTCACATGAGTCTTGAGCCTTTGTCACCACATCTGCTTGTTGAAGGAGGAGACCACCTTTACCCGCCAGTATTCTGACAGATCGCGACGCGAATAAAAGTTTGTGTTAAAAACAGCGGCGTTCCGATCTGCACGGAAGAGACGCACAACTGTAACTAGGATGGCCGGTCCGCCGACCGATGTACGTATCAGAAAATTTCCAAGTGTGAAATAGAAGGGCCAGGTAATAACCTGCAACGTAACAAGGCAAAGTTCACTACCGAATGTGAAGAGGAGTAGACGTGTAGCTCAGTGTACTCTCAACGTTGGCGCTAGATGGAGTTGGTAGCAACCGCCAGGTAATATTCTGGTGAAATGGAGTGTCTTATGATCCACCGGGGTCATTAGTATGTTGGAACGGGCGTGGTAGCAAGCGGCCGTCGTCTGATTTTGGGTACAACCCAGTAATTTGCCTAGAGCGACTTAGGAAAACAAACACCTTATGATATTAATTGTCGCGGACGAGATTGGATTAGCTTAAAAACATCAACGCTTGATCCACTGTCTCGGCAAGATTATATTCATGCACTGAAATAAGTTCATTCCGGTGTCATATATTACAGCCTCTAGATTTCTGGAGAGAACACCGGGAGTTAGGGTGATTCTGACATGAATGATACAATTTCCAGAATTTGATCTGCTCATAATATCATGTCGTCGTGTAGTGACGATTTTCGACAAAAATTCCGAAACGAATTCTATAAGGAAGTCGCGGAGGAAGAAGAAAACCCGCTTGAAAGCCGAGGAATAGTTGGAGTGACGAAGTGCGGAAGGACGGAACCAAGTTGTTCAGTGCTAAAAAGTGACGTAATGCGGCAAAACACAGGAGGGTCTGGGGGAAGAAGAAATGGAGGCCGTGTCCAGGAAAAGGGCCGAAGCGCCATAGAGGAGGAAGAAGAAAGAAGGTTGCGTAGGCATAGATAATTTCCGCTGTCGTCCTTTTCCATTCCAACAGTAGCACATCGAAGGTTTAGGCTCAACTGACTCATCGATCACTATAACACGAAGTGTTTAAAATAAGCAGAGCTGAAGTAGAGGCCAGTTGAAAAGTGGTGGCACACGCGCAGAAACCAGAATTCGTCTTTCGGCGAAACGGACGAGTCCATTTAAATCAGCGGGAGCGTCAGTTCAGTCGACTACTGGCGGCCGAGGTGTGCGCATCAGCGGTAGTAATGCTGGATACACCATATTCCGAAGTAGTGTGAAGGGTACTGGCTACCCACTCCATTCGCCAGTTTACCCTTCACTTCCCTCTCTTGCGTCACCGTATGCCATCACATTTCAACTGGAGTCTGCCACTCAGGCTACCTCGAATAACTGACTTTTTCACTCTTACAAAGCCCATGTCTCGTAAGATTAGTCTCCTGGGACCTTACACCACGTAGGCTGGCTGATAAGTACCAAAGGTTCGGAGGAATCTGCTGCCCTGAAAATGAAGGCAGTAGATGTCTCTAAAACGTGGCAGCCTTCTACGAAACTACCTGTCCGTACATTACAGGAGACTAGGTCGCCGTACTCACCACTGTGAGAATCTAAAATTTCGAACAACACTGTTGTACACTTAGAATGTCAGACATTGTTCCATGTTTGGGTACGTATGCGTCATACCGATAAATACTCAAGTAAAATTTTATTTTTATGGTTCCGTGCATCGCTGATCTATTATAACGTGGCCAAGCTTGGCTACGTTGGAGGGAGGTAGCTGCACATGAAAACATGACCAGTACCGGAGGTTGTAGTTACAGTTTTGTGTACTCCTGATGATGGGTGTGGTTGACACCCGAAACATGCAGAGTGAACTTGCAGAATAATAAATAGACTGCTTTGTTTTGCATCTCGTTGGACAATTATTAATATACTCAATTGAAAGTAATATTTTTTTGAAGGGGTCCATCCCGTTGTGTATCGTCAATTATTTATTGTATTAGTACCGTCAATACACAACATATGCAAAGACCATATGTATTAATACAACTGGGTTATATCTGGCGACATGTTTCGGCCGTTAAACGGCCATCCTCAGGCCAATAAAGAATAGTATTGTTAAAGTACAGTCAAATTGTTTGTCCAATGGGATCCCATTGTTTATCGATTAAAGAAAATATCAACCTTGCGTTTCAGTACCTTTATCTTCAATTTCTTGTATTGGTGGATGGAAGTGCTTGACTGGCTGCAAATGGGATCCCATTGGACAAAGAACTTGACTGTACCTTAACAATACTATTCTTTGTTGGCCTGAGGATGGCCGTTTAACGGCCGAAACATGTCGCCAGATATAACCCAGTTGTATTAATACATCTGGTCTTTGCATATGTTGTGTATTGGCGGTACTAATACAGTAAATAATTGAAAGTAATATATCGATATGTTACAGTGTTGCATATTACAGTGTGTTTATTTATTAAGTCACAGGAATTAAAACCAACAAAAAAA
>Ga0123357_10007469_pt1 | contig 13514 bp, 12 predicted proteins | sample TergutEmb28metaG_FD_89873 | JGI IMG/M metagenome (GOLD analysis project Ga0123357, IMG submission 89873) | Embiratermes neotenicus P4 segment gut microbial communities from Petit-Saut dam, French Guiana - Emb289 P4 | ecosystem: Host-associated > Arthropoda: Insects > Digestive system > Gut ...
CACCCAATATTGTGCGGGTGATAAAATCGAGAAGAATGAGATGGGCTGGGCATGTGGCGCGTATGGGTGAGGAGAGGGGGGTGTACAGGGTCTTGGTGGGGAAACCGGAGGGAAGGAACCACTAGGGAGACCTAGGCGTAGATGGGCGGATAATATTAGGATGGATCTCCAGGAAGTGGGATGTGTGTAAATGGACTGGATTGGTTTGGCCCAGGATAGAGACAGGTGGCGGACGCTTGTGAGTGCGGTAATGAACCTTCGGGTTCCGTGAAATGCGGGGAATTTCTTGACTAGCTGCAGACCAGTTAACTTCTCAAGAAGAACTCTACACCATGGAATAAGTAAGTAAGTATAAGACCAATTTACATGGATAAGGTGATGTGTATAGCACGGATTGCAGCTGTAACCACAGATTACTTATGCTGCAATTGTGCGCGTTCAGAAATACTGTTCATGTGAAAAGTTTTACCCAGTTCTGTAAATTTAGGAGAAGTAAGGTTATGAAGTTCACAGAACTCTACACTGCAGATTCGTAGGAAGTATTTAAAATGCTACGTAACATAATGCGAAAACACTGTTATTTGTGTGGTTTATTGTCATTTGAATGGATAATGGGAGATAATGACAAAGCTGAGTCGCCAACATCGCAGTCGTTTTATCGTCGGAATTTGGAAAATGAGACGGGTTGGGAGAGACTGTATTTAATGTATTCTTTAGAGTAAGTTTCGCGAAGACGTGGCATGGGATGGAGCTTATGAAAAGGTGTAATTAATTTAAAACCCCAGGCACACATTGTAATTAGAATTTGGAAGCTGTTACAAAGGTGAATGGAAAGGGGTGGTTTTTTAGGTTACTGCTCATAAAGCTGCAGTAACACGTGGTATTTTATAGTTCATTTCTAGTTCTAGTTCATTCTAGTTTCATTTGGTGTACCCTCGTAGTTGGGGATACAATTTTTTAAAAACAAAGAACTGGGACTCTTAAATCTGGGCGTTGTGGAATGGTGTGTGGAATGTATGTTTAACCCATCATAACAAGAATTCTGCTCAGGCACACGCAATTAATTTACTGATTTTACTTATACATATGCTGTGTATATATGTTTCTCATGCTTAACAGTCTGAGCACAGAATATAATTACTAATATACACTTCTTGTCTGCTTCCTTCCTGTGAATGTCTAGTTGGTGGAAGACCTACATTTGTATTTGTTTTTCTCCCACCATGTGGAAAACCAAGTTTTCATATGTATTGTCAGACATGTCTTATTTTTATGACTTGAAAAACTCAGAACATTAGGTGTACTGAACAGAATTCTGCGGGACACCAGGAAAGAGTTGTTTAAAACTGATCAAGCCAGAACTGTCCAAGGAAAATGGGGGCCAATGGGATACTCCCTTGTACTAGGTAACCATGTGTGATTCAGTTTTTTTAGTTGAGGTTTAAGTTTCTGATCCTCTTGCAAACCAATCTTGCTACCCTTTCTGGTTTCCACCGTTGTATTCGGTTTTTGTGTGTGGTTTCTATTCTTTATGTAGTATGTTATAATTTATCAAATGTAGGTGGTGTACAGTGTGAAACACATACACTTCTATTTCAGTTCATTAACTTGCCAAAAAACACATTGTGAGTTATTTGTATGCTAGCCATATACCCATTTAATTCTGTGTTTTAGAGCATGTTTACCATGAACATAAGCATAGTTTATATGCATCTTCTTTTACATAAGTGGCCAATGAACCCCTGTGGATTGAATAAAGGATTGAATTAAATTGCTTTTGCACCTAGAATTTGTGACTTGTCATTAAATGGACATTGTCAGCATAAACCAGAAAGTGTTGTGTCCCATCCATTATCAGTCCCTCCTGGTTTCCGTGGGCCTTCCTAATGACCTGTTTTTAAGCGAAGTTTAAAAGTAAGGACAGACGGAAGCATTTTGTTTCAGAATGTTCTGAGAAATACAATAGAAATAATTACATGCCCAGTTGTTACTGTTGATTTAATTTAATCACATTTTAATTATCTGAACTGTTTTTATGGGTATGTCAAATTCAATGAGAATATTAAATGAAAGCTCCCTTTTAACAAATCTTAGGCTTCCTTGAATTATGTAAATAATTTCATACAATTTTTTTTCTAAAGTAACTGGTGAATGCAGAATATGTGACGAATAGTTGATCTTGCCCATGGTCCTGAATAATTTCGTCTACATATGGAGTTTACTGTGAGAGAATAGTATGTTGTATGTTATGCATCCCATTTTGTTATAAATCAATATGGTAAACAATATAAGGAATCAAAATGCCATTCCCAAAAATTGACACATGGTCTTTTGTATTGACACAATTTTACATATTTATATCTAATGATATTAGTATGATGATGACCCGTGATAAGTTGGTCCCTGTCACCACGGTGTGGCGCGTCCTGAGGTCGTGGATGGAGGAACAGCCTACAATATGGAGGGTAGCTGGGAATATATTGAATAAGCAGTCATGGACACCCGAAAAGTGGTGGTCCTCCAGTGTGGGGGTTGGGCAAGGTGCTCAACAACTCCACACTGTAAAAACATATCATGTTACAAAATATTTACAAGGCAAGCCTTGGACACAGACTGGTACTCTGGTATGACCTACGCAACAGAAAAGGGTCTTGAGATTTGGTACTTGGAATGTTAGGAGCCTGTATAGAGCAGTTTCACTCACAGCAGCAGGCAGGGAGTTAGCAAGATATAAATTAGATTTAGTGGATGTACAGGAGGTTAGGTGGGACAAAGGGGGCACGATAAGAGCAGGAGATTATAATTTTTTCAGTGGAAAAAGGAAACAAAAACCATCAAGAACAGGATTTTTTGTACACCACAGAATAGTGTCAGCAGTTAAAGAGAGTAGAGTTTGTTAGAGATAGGGTGTCATATATAGTTCTGAGAGGTCACTGGTGTGATATCTTGTTCTGAATGTTCATGCACCAAGTGAGAAGAAAAGTGATGATTCAAAAGACAGTTTTTATGAGGATCTAGAGCAGGTTTTTGATCATTTTCCTAAGTAGTATATGAAAATTCTAATAGGAGATATACAAAAGTGGAGAGAGAATATTTTCAAACCAACAATTGGGAATTAGAGTCTACATTAGGATAGTAATGATAATGGTATTAGAGGAGTAAACTTTGCCACATCAAAAATCTAGTTACCATGTTCCTGCTCCGAGACATTTGTAAGTACACCTGGACCTCCCCTGATGGGAAGACTCACAACCAGATTGATCACATATTAATAGATAGGCGATGGCATTCAAGTATACTAGATGTACGAAGTTTCAGGGGAGCGGATTGTGATACTGATCACCAGCTGGTGGTTCAAAAGTTAGGGAAAGATTGGCAGTATGTAAACAAGCTGCACAGAAGTTTGTTGGAGAAAGATTTAATCTCAAGAAGCTAAATGCGCTGGAGGTTAGGAAAGAGTATCAGATTGAGATTTCAAACAGGTTTGCAGCTTTGGAGAACTGAAGTGATAGCAAGGACATAAACAGGTCTTGGGAGAACATTAAAGAGAATATAAAAATTTCAGCTAAAGAGATTCTACGTAGGTCTGAATTGAAGCAGCATAATCCACGGTTTGATGACGAATGTTTAATTTTTTAGATCAAAGGAAGTGGGCTAAAATGCAGTAGGTACAGGATCCAAGCCATATGAATATGGATAATCTGAACAATGTAAGACATGAAGCTAGCAGACATTTCAGGAACAAAAAGAAGGCATATCTGAAAGCTAAAATTGTGGAACTTGAAAATAAGAGTAAGATCAAAATATTAGGGCTTGTATAAGGGCATCAGTGACTTTAAGAAGGGTTACCAGTCTAGTAAAGGATGAGAAGGGAGATTTGGTTACAGACTCTTTCAATATTGTGTTTATTGAGTGTACATGGGGTTAATGATGTTAGGCAGACAGAAATACATGCAGCAGAACCACTAGTGCCTGAGCCAAGTGCCTCTGAGGTTGAGGTGGCTACTGAAAAGCTAAAAATTCACAAATCACCAGGTATTGTTCAAATCCCAGCAGAATAGATTAAGGCAGGGGGTGGAACAATTTACTATGAGATCCATAAACATATTGCTTCTATGTGGGATAAGGAGGATTTGCTTGAGGAGTGGATGGAGTCAATCATTGTATCTATCTGTAAGAGGGGCGATAAAACCGATTGTACTAATTATAGGGCCCTATCACTTTTGCCATCTACATACACAATATTATCCAACATCCTGCTGTGAAGGTTAGCTCCATATGCAGAGGAAATTATTGGGGATCATCAATGAAGATTTTGACGCAACAGGTCAGCGACTGACCATATATTCTGCATTTGCCAAATACTTGAGAAAAAATGAGAATACAATGAAGCAGTGCATCAGCTCTTTATAGACTTCAAGAAAGCTTCTGATTCAGGTAGGAGGGAGGTCTTGTATAATATTCTCACTGAGTATGGTATCACCATGAAACTGGTAAAGCTAATAAAAATGTGTGTGAATGAAACATAGCAGAGTCTGGGTAGGCAAGAATTTGTCTGACTTGTTTCCTATTAGGAATGGTTTGAAAAAAGGAGATGCTCTATCACCATTTCTTTTTAACTTTGTTTTACTGTATGCCATTAGGATGGTTCAGGTTAACCAGGATGGCTTGAAATTAAATGGTACACATCAGCTTCTGGTTTATGCTGATGGTGTTAATATGTTGGGAGGAAGCATGCATACTATAAAGGAAAATGCAGAATCTTTTATACTTGCTAGTAAGGAGACTGGACTAGAAGTACTTGTATATGCTGATAAAACTAAGTACATGGTCATGTCTTGAGATCAGAATGCAGGACAAAGTCAAATATGATGATTGTTAATAGATCGTTTGAAATGGTGGAAGAACTCAAATATTTGGGAACAACCTTATCAAATCAAAATTCTATTTAGGAAGAAATTACGAGCAGATTGAAGTCAGGGAATGCTTGCTTTCATTTGGTGCAGAATCTTTTGTCTTCCAGTTTGCTATCCAAAATTTAAAGATTAAGATATACAGAACTATAATTTTGCCTGTTTTTTGTGGGTGTGAAACTTGGTCGCTGGCATTGAGGGAGGAACACAGGCTGAGGGTGTTTGAGAATAGGGTGCTGAGGAGAATATTTGGGCCTAGGAGGGTTGAGGTAACAGGGGAGTGGAGGAAACTACATAATGAGGAGCTTAATGATCTGTACTCCTCACCCAATATTGTTCAGGTGATAAAATCAAGAAGAATGAGATGGGCGGGGCATGTAGCACATATGGGGGAGAGGAGAGGCATATACAGGTTTTTGGTGGGGAAACCTGAAGGAAGGAGACCACTTCGGAGACCCAGGCATAGATGTGAGGATAATATTAAGATGGCTCTTAAGGAAGTGGGATTTGGGCTATGGACTGGGTCAAACTGGCTCAGGATAGGGACAAGTGGCGTTCATGTGTGAATGCGGTAGTGACCCTTTGAGTTCCATAAAATGCGGGGAATTTCTGGACTAGCTGAAAACTGGGTAGCTTCTCAAGAAGGACTCTGCTCCATGGAGTAAGTAAGTAAGTAAGGGTGATGATGACTGATTAAGTTGAAACTTGTTTGGCTAGAGATAAGAAACAAGTTGTTGTTTTTGATGGTGTATATGTACTGTTTGTCAATTGAGAGAAGAATGTTAGATAAAATTTTATATGTTGTTGTTCATAGTCTCATATGTAATACCATTTCTGTAATTCCAGTCTTAGTAACAAAGTTATGGGCATTGACTGGTATATATGTACTTCATGTAGAATGCATTGTAAAGATCAGTTTTGATGCTGTGTAGCCAGAGACACTGACAGTGATGTTAAAACAATCTACAAAAAATTATCTCTGTGAACTTCTTGATGCTTCAGTATATGACTTCTTTTGAAATGAACTTCACATTGTTAGGAGCAAGGTTTCATTTTTTCAGCCATAGTTTGTGAGTGTATGTTATGAAGTTAAATTTTTTTGCAGTGAGTTTGGCAATCTTAGTCCTGAACTTAATGCTGCATGTCAGGCTGGTTTCACTGGGTTGTTTGTTGGTGCATGCTATGGAGGAATTATTAATTCAAAGACTGCATATACAAACTTTATGGAAAGAAATGATGCTACTGTCTTCAAGAGCCATATGGAAGCGAAGGTGTGTAAACAGTAAAGTAAATGAAATTCACAGTACCATAAAAAGGTTAATTATTGCTATATAAGGTCACCGTTTTATCTGACAACTGCTGATTGCCACCTTCTGTCAACTTGTTTATCATATTAATGTAGCCTACTCAGCTGACTGTCCTTACAGGACAGAATAATCATGGGAAATGACAAACAATTGTCATAAAATAAGGACCCTCTGTGTACAGCATGCATTAGATGAAACAAGAAGAGAAGAAAAGGCACTAAACTAATGGCAGACCTGTCAATACAGTAGACTTTTGATTTAAGGGATTAACGAGGTGAAGGGGTGTCTGTCAAACCCAATTGTCTGTTACTTGTGAAAGTGTATTTAAGAACCCATGGAAGTTTCCCCATATTAAAAGAATTTTTGATAGAAAACATAATTTGTTCAAGAAACATAATGCAATATGCTTATAAATGTACAGTATTTACATTGTTATAGGAAATTGTAATAATGTCCCAATCTGCCATAGGGACACTGCTCCTTGACCCAGCTCTAGGCAGCTTTTGTTTGAAAGGCTCAATCTCTTTTCTAGCTTCACAAAATGGGCAGCTGTTTGTGATGCCATGCCTTTTTGCATTTTAAAAATCACCAGAACCAACCATCACTTCCTATAAATTTAATTTTTATATTCTTTGTCATTGTATCGAAAGCAGTTTTGATGTCTGCTTCTTACGTTCCTGCCACATGAACATTGGTGTGTTTGTCCATTCATCACAGCATCATCTAAATTTACTTGTTTTGCTTGCTTTGTATGTTTTCTTGGGCCAGCTTTTCCATAGTGGCTAATGCCTTGTGCATTAAAAAATTATGAGGGTTTCATAAGACCTTTGTTTTTCTAATATCAGACACCGTTTACTTATTCATCTTATGCTTCATACATATGGCTGCCATGCTTTTGCCAGATTCAAGCTTTTCATTTAACTGTAGGTTTTGCTTTACACTGATGAAGTTGAAACGTACGTTGCTAGAGTTAACATAACAGCTATTTGCTTCTAGTAAAGGTTGTGTTTGATAGTGTACAAGAACTATTTTTATAATACAGAAAGCACAACAAGATGCCAAACATCAAAGTTAAAACAAAAATGAGTATTGAAAGCATGCTGTTAAGGTTCCTGGGCATCGTGAAGACAAAGACTAAGATGGGGTTGTGAAAAACAGCATCTCATGTTCTCACCTTAAAGGCAGTAGATACGGTTCATTGGTGTTTAAAGATATTTCCCTTTCAAGAAACAATGTTAACAAATTTTGTGATAATGAATAGGGAAGAAGTTTGAAATTTTGTCACGGCCATTGTGTTCTGGACTCCCCATGACAATAGTGGGCTGGTACAGTACTTTGAAAAGGTTTAGCCCCAAACTTGTTTCTGTTAAATCGAAAATCCCCTAAATGGGGGTCTGTTAAATTGAGGGCCTACTGTACTCTTAGATGTGTAAATCTAGTTTTACTGAACCGAAATGTTTATTAATGTGAATTTCAGTATAAAGAAGAGATGACATACTACAGAGGGAATAAAATATATAAAATGTAAAAATTCAGTGAAATTTGCATTCAAATAGAACTATCCTACCTAACTGAGAAGTGACCTGTTAACTGACCAGTGTTTGTGATTTACTTTTAGAATGTTACCACCATGTATTTTTGTAAGTTGCATTTATAATCTGGCAGATGTAGAATTTCATCGTTATCTGCTGTCAGAAGTCTAGTGCTGTTTTGTCTGTTATTCCCATTTGTGAAGTGACAAATATACAGTGTTGTAATGTTTGAACTTGTGTTACATAATTTCCTTTTAAATTCTAATTCTGTTTGCATGCAAATGGCCATAAATACTGACATACCTAAAAACCAACTTAGTCTCAGTTACTTCTTTTTGAGATGTGAATCAGTCTGTTAAGATATATGCAGTGTTCAGACGTACAACAAGGAAATGCCTTTTCAATTTAATATTGATATTTCCAGAGAATGGATATGTTACAGGAGAAATTAAACATAGTATTTCAATCTTGAGGCTAGATTTATTTATAACGATCCCAACTTCTACTAAAGGAAAGGTCTGGGTGTCTTGTGCCTGTCACAGAATCATATGGGGGGTGGAGTTATATCATCACTCAGTCTTAACCTCTAGACTAGAAAGATTCTTTGGTACCCATTGAATAGCTGGAGGCTGCTTGGGCCCTAGAGCTGGCCGGGATGCGCTGGGGAAGGGAGAAATCTCTTTCCCCTTCTCAAGAATTGATTTATGATTCCTAGGATGTCCAGCTTGTAGTGCAGTCATTGTAGTGACTGTGCCGTCATGCCTCTCTGAAGACATAACATGATGGATTAAAGATTTCATGTATGATTAAATAAAAAATATAAAAAAAAATTGATAGAAATACCAAAGAGTTTCGAATAACAAGGTGGTAGACATGCTGATGCTGTTTGTACACACCAGATCTCCATGTAGTCACCACACATCTAGGCATATGTACCACCATGGCACCAATCCTTTTATCTTGTTGTAGAAGAAACTGGTGTTGAATATCTCTAGCCAGGTGACCCCTTCCTTCACATCAGCATTTAGTGCAAATTGCTTGCTGTCCAGGTGCTCTGTCAGTGGTGCAAAGAGAAGGAAATCACTGGCCACAAGATTGGGATTGTAGGGGCAGTAATTTGTGATCTCCCAGCTATAATGCTGTAACCAGTCACATATCCATTTGGCAGTATGGGGCCCAGTGATTCACATCATTAGACCCCTTAAGAAGTGCCTGACTGGCAAGTAATTTGCAGCAGACTCGAAGTGAAGCACACACTCACCTCCCGGTTACAGACACTTGAAAAATGCTTAAGTGTTAATGGTGAATGTGTGGATGTCTGATGTGTACTGATCTGCTACCTGTATGACTTGTATACATCAAAATCAGAATAAAGTCATGGGCATCAGAGTGTTTCTCACCTTATTTTTTTAAGCTTCATTGTACATTTTCAAAAAAATTGCATTATTTATATATGTGTTCATATATATTTTGTAGAAAAAACTTCAAGATCAGGTGACAATTGCATTTGGTAAAGGAGCTTTCAGATGGGGCTGGAGGTTGGGTCTCTTTACTGGTGCTTACGTGTAAGTATTCAGCTGTGTTATAAATCTCATAAAAACATCTCAGTATATGTTAATTTTTGTATAGTGTTATTGCTTTGAGAAGTGCCAACGCAAATTTTGGCAGCTAGTGGAGCCTGTTCCTTGCTATTAAACGCCACCAAATCAGATTGTATTTGTAGGAATACTAAAATAAGATTATATAAAATTGTAATAGGAAGTATCCTGTGCTATGCAAGTGCAACTTGGACATTGTCTAATAAGATGGAAATAGCCGTTGGAGCCTTTGAAAGGAAAAGTAGTTTGCAGAATATATGGGCCAGTACATGAAAATGCACATGGGGAATCCACTATATTAATGAAATCTGTGGTTCGTAGAAGGGTGTATATGAGGTAACATATACGCCGCCTGTAATTGATTATACTTTTTCCCTTTTCCATAGAAGACAGTATAATTTCTGCTGGTTCAGCACCCATCTGACCTGTACTCAAGTAAATGCAATCTGTATTTTGATAATTATCTTGCAGATGTCATTAATGACCCTAACCTGTAGAGAATCCACACTTTCCAAGTTTCACCCATTTTCCATTGCTTAGGTTGCTCTAAAGAATCTGCCCAAATCCAGTGCCCTGTGTAACATTTTTTTAACATATTGATTTTATATAGTGAGTAGTTGTTAGCCCCACACCCAAAACCCAAACAGGAGGAAGACCACTTGGTGCCTATCTGTAACTGCTTATTCAATATATTTACACCTACCCTGCATGTCTGGAGGCCGTCTGCTTCATCCATAACCCGAAGATGTACCATTCTGTGGTATCAGGGACCCATTTAATATGCTGAAATTACATTGCTCTTTGTTTTAAAAGTTTATATATTGTTGCTGAAACTGATTTTTTTAAAATGTACATTTCATTTCAGACTGCATGAACAACATACCATTAGAATACATGTGATTGTTATACTTCCTATTTTCAACAAGATGACAGACAGCTTCATGTACTTGCGAAATGATAGCAACATGTGGCATTCACTATAAAATCTTTAAGTTTTTTTTGGATGTAGATCTTCCAAAACTGCAATTTTATTAGAATAATTTGTAGAAAGATTGAAAATTGCAATATGACAACTAAAAAATATTTTAATTTGGTGACTGTAGCCAATGAATCACTAACTTGACATATTAGAAAGACACAACTAAATTATTTATGAAACTTTCATAGTTTGGTTTTCTGCTGCATAATGTCCTGGAAAAGTGCAACAGTTTTCAATCAGTTTTGACATGCCATCACTCCCCAAAACTTGAATGACTTCTTGTAGGACAGAATGCTTTGTATGATGAATGTTCATCTTAGAAATAAGTGGTGTAATACTTTTGAATTTTTTATGCATTGTGCCATTGAAAAGTGCTTTTATTGGTTGGTGTTGATTGCTGTTTTATTTTTGAAAAGGTTGTTGACAACATCAATATCAGTGTACAGAGGATATTCAAGCATATTGGAGTATGCGGCTGCAGGTTGTATTACAGGAGCACTCTACAAATTGAACATGGGGCTTGCAGGAATGGCAGTTGGTGGAGGCCTAGGTACTTATAATTTTCTTACAGCATATGTCATTCATATTGGCTGGGTTCATCAAGTCTTGGAGCTCTTAGGCACTCGAAAGCTTCATGTTTTTGGAATGTTCTAAAATACTTTTATGTATTCGGGGCTGAGAGTTTAATTTTTGTCATGCAGGTAGACCTACTTCAATAGATAACATCAATACTATGGGGTTTTCAGCTTTGCATAATAAGTAATTTGATATCAACCATATGCAGTATGTATGTGTATTATTGTAGACACTGTGCCACAAAAACTTGCTGGATGTTGTTTCATACACGTGCAAGAATAAGAAATTAAAAGCTTGTTGAATTTTATGTTACATGTTCATGTTGCAGACTGAAGTATTAAAGATATCTGTAAAAACATTGGGTACTTGTATTTTAAAATTACTGAAAACTGTAATTTTGGTTGCATCCAGGCTTCTAATTTTTTGTGTCAACTTAAATTGAAAGTGTTTTGAGGTGTATCTGCATATGTATATTTATCTCAGAAATTAACTAACTTGATGCATAAAATTTTTGTTATAAATAAGTTTAATTCATGCCTCTACATGTTTCGAGCACATGTGCTCGAAACATGTAGAGGCATGAAATAAACTTATTGTAAAACAAAAATTTTGTGCATAAAGTTGTTTAATTACTGAGATAAATATACTGAGATGCACGGTCAGCAAAACGTCAAAATCTGCATATGTAGTTTGCTTCATGAAAATATAAACACTATTACATCTTCAATGCAGAATGTACCATCATAAATTGATGGTACTTTGCCTTGAATACATTTTTGTCAGACACATTAGTTAATTACTGTGGCCTTGAAGAGCTGTGTACATTGTGAGGGTGAAGGTAAACTTGTCTCTACTTGCCATGAAGGCATATGTTGAGTGGAGTTATAGCACCACTCATTTTTAATCTTGGCACTAGTGGTCAGCTTCACTTTCCAACCCAATTAACCCTGGTAAAGAGGCTTGCCAGTACCCATTCAGTAGGAGGCTGCAAGGACTCTGGAGGCAGTCTGGATTCTTTCGTGTAGACAAAAATTTCTTGCTTTTGCTAGGAATCAAACTGTGATTTCTTCCTTATCCAGTCCAAAGCCTAGTCACTATACTAACCATGCTATCTTGGCTCCCCTTTGTATTTCAGTCCATGAAGAGCTGCTCATTTTTACTGAAAATTTCATAGTATAATAGGGAGTTTAAACTGACTAAATTGCTTGTTGTTGATAGTTTTTCAGAAAAGTTGAAGGATTTCAGATGTGTTATATGAAGTTCTAGCAGTCTTTTTGGATATGATGCTATGTTGCTTGGTAGTAGGTACTGACAGTTTTGAGGAGTTTACTGTCTCCATATCTCAAGGTCTAAGTAGTCCAAGAAGAGCAGCCATGCCAGGACAAATCAATGTGTTGTATAGGTTAAGAGGATTGGGGTATCAAAGTGGTAGGAACAGTGGTGCTGTGCAGCAGGTGGACCATAGGTAGGATAAGCAGGAAACATAAAGAAGTGATTGATTTTAGGATGTGGTGGATAGGTAGAGAATGGGAAGTAAGTTTAGTGTTGTCCCAGTTACCGTTTTTAAGTGAAGTCCTAGGAAATTAAGCTAAGTGACAGGAAAAGAGAGATTGAGGACAAACATGGCTCTGAGCAGGGCCATAATGCTCAAGTTGTGTACCTCCATGAGGAGGTTCTTTGCTGTTCTTTTGGGGAGTGAATGAGAGGTACCTGTGACCTGCTGAAGACAATGCTATACTTTTTGTTCATATTGTTGGGATTGAGCTTGGTATTACCTGCCATATGGCCAATGGGTTGGAATTTGGCGGATGGGATTTCAGTGTTCTGGAACTGCATGTGATGTTCCTTGTTGAAGCCATGTTCTGCCATTTGTGACTTGTCCATTTTCTTGAAGCAGATGTGTCAGTGATGCTCTTCCAAATCTACACCCTCAGCCGCCATATCTCCACGAAACACAGGTATGGTGGCCATCTCTGTCTGTCTCCATGATGGACACTAGTCAGGTGGTCCAAGTACCCTAACATCTTCTGTAGTCATCAGAAACAAATCTTGAAATGTCATCATATAACAAGACCAGCAGAAGAACTTATGGGTCACTCGATCCATTGTTTCCTTTTCATCCTTCATGCGGAAGTCAACAATCATAGCATAAATCAGTGGTCCCATAACTAAACTGGCCACCATTGTTGCAATAGGAAGAGGCTAGGATGAGGCAGAACACTGCTATGATGTCCTCTTCAAAATGTTGACCTCAGAGGTTTGGCCTCCTAATCAGCAGTCTGGTGAAGAATGAGACCACATCAAAATTGTAGATATCCTGCAATTCAGTCCATAGAGAGCTGAAGTAGTGAACAAACTCATGAGGGCTCTGAGCATACCTACCAGAAGCTTGAACAGCTGGTAGGTCAGGGCTGTGCTGTTGCTTATGATCGGCCACACAGTGAATCTGTAAAGCTTTGGAGACCTTAAACCCTTGATTGTGGCAGGGTCTTTGGAGGTTGTGCAAGACTGACTCTGGGGGGGGGGGGGGGGGGGGGGGGGGCTGATGCGCGTCCGGCCCCTCTCCGTCGGCTTCAGCGCTCACCGGCGCCGTCTTCGCAATGAGGAGG
>Ga0123357_10007471_pt1 | contig 13511 bp, 15 predicted proteins | sample TergutEmb28metaG_FD_89873 | JGI IMG/M metagenome (GOLD analysis project Ga0123357, IMG submission 89873) | Embiratermes neotenicus P4 segment gut microbial communities from Petit-Saut dam, French Guiana - Emb289 P4 | ecosystem: Host-associated > Arthropoda: Insects > Digestive system > Gut ...
AGAGGACTCCCGCGAGGGTCGAGCACAGACGTGCCGACCTTGTAAGGCGGCGAAAGATACACTGGGTCGAGGCTGATGTGCTCAGCGATGACGTGTTCGACCTTACCATGAAGACAGAATCCGGAACCTATGTGAAGGAGTTCGTGTCTGGTGATAACGGACGAAGCACTCCGAGCTTCTCTGAAGCTCTGGGCACACAGTGCGTCGTGGAGACGCTTGATGTCCTGTCCGTAGACGAATGAAGGGAATGATATGGTCAAAGCATCCAAAGGAACAAGGACGAAGACACGCACACTCTTGTGCAAGAAACCCAGAGACCGCGGTCTTTCCCCCATCACCATGGGCCTGCAGACTTTTGAGGCCGGAGAGAAGGTCAACATAATCATTGACCCGAGCATACACGAGGGTATGCCCTTCTCCCGATTCCATGGTCTGACCGGCGTGGTCGTCGGACAGAGAGGGGATGCGTTCGAGGTCAGCGTCAAATCTGGGAACAAAACGAAGATGGTCGTCGCTCGCCCGGAACACCTCAGACGGAACTAGGTGAGATGAATGCCTGAGAGATACGTGAGTCTTGCGGAGGTCAAGGACCTCCTTGAAGCAGAAGAAGGAAAGAGGACTGTGAACCCGCAGCAGAGGTCCGCATTGGAACACGCTCAGGCAATAGTGAGGCTTTCCTCGGCCGATACAGAAAAACTGATCGCCGATCTTAAAACATTGAAATTCGTCACCGACTACATTTCTTGTAAAATCGCAGATATGCTGCCTCAGTACCCTGAGGACGTGCGTGCCATATTCGCTAAGGAGAGGGTCAACCTCGAAGCCGGCGATATAAAGAATGTAATTGATATAGTGGGAAAGTATCTCTGATGTCACAGGAGGGAACACTTTGGAAGAGTACGCATACATTTTGGATTACCTCCCTAAAGGACTTCCCAGCGGGAGTTTTGCTAAAAAGGATCCGCTTTGTTACGCCTTAGGCGACGAAGAGTTCAAACTTTTCGAATTGGCTCCTAAAGCCAGCACGACGATGAACATCGGAGACCGCGTCTACATCGGAAAGGAAACATCGGAACGCACGCAGATCGATCACGTGAAGAGACGTGTCGGGTACGATGAGCTTACCGCAGCGGCCAAGGCCGAGTTGGAATATGTTGTTACGGATATCGTAATGGCAGACCAGACCCGATACATCAAGTTCTACAACGAGGCGCAGGCGATATCCCTCAGGAAACATATGCTCGAAGAGCTTCCGGGACTTGGCAAGAAGACGATGATGGCGATAATCGACGAACGCAAGAAAGGTGCGTTCAAGGACTTCGACGATCTCGGGAAGCGCGTTCCTTTGATAAAGGGGCCTGAGAAGAACATCATCAAACGCATCGTTCAGGAACTCTCGGAGCCTGACCTGAAGCATTACATCTTCGTATCCAGATGAGGCACGACGAGACCGGCCGGATGATCGCTTCTGCTGGAATAGTCCCGAAAAAGAGCAAAGGTCAGAATTTTCTGATCGACGGGCGCGTTGCCGACCGCCATGTTGCGTTCGCTGCAATTGAAAAGAACGACCGCGTACTTGAGGTCGGACCCGGGTTCGGCATCCTGACAGAACGTTTATTGAATCGATCGGATAACGTCACGGCGATAGAACTTGATGCGAAACTCGCCGATCACATAGAACAGAATTTTGCGGAAGTGAGTCTGATCAGGGGCGACGCGATGAAGATCGAATTCCCAAAATTCGACAAGTTCGTGAGCAACCTCCCGTACAGCATATCCACCCCGATCATATTCAAACTCCTGGAACATGATTTCAAGAAAGCTGTGGTGATGGTCCAGAAGGAGTTCGCGGACAGGATGGTCGCGGATGTCGGTTCCGTTGATTATTCCAGACTGACAGTGAATTTATTCTATCGTGCGGAATGCAGGATACTTGAGACAGTGCCAGCATCGCGTTTCAACCCGAGACCGAAGGTCGATTCTGCCATCGTCGAGATAGTCCCGCGCAAGGCGCCGTTCACCGTTCTGGACGAGGAGACGTTCTTTGAAGTCACCGAGGCCACGTTCAATCACCGGCGCAAGAAGATCTCCTCGTCGCTGCGCTCGGCAGGTATGCCTTACGACGTGCCGTTCGCCGATTCCCGTATCGAAGACCTCAGACCCGAGGAGATCGGGACTATTGCGGATGCAGTTTTTTGTCAGTATACGGACAAAAAATAGTTTTTTAAAAAGTTATGTCAGTATACGGACAAAACTTTTATAATTTGACCGCTATATGCACCATTATGGGACTCAAAAATCGAGACATATATCTCAATGTTCTCAAAAAAGCAAAGGATGAACCGTTCATAAAGATAATATCTGGGGTCAGAAGATGCGGAAAATCCAGCTTACTGAGTCTTTTTGAATCATTCCTTCTCTCGTCGGGAATAGAACGGGAAAGGATCATAAGATTTGATATGGACCTGAGAGAGATGAAGAAGAAAGTCTCCTCTTGGGAAGATCTATATGACCTCGTTGCCGGGAAGGTGCGGCCCGGGAGGAATTATGTCCTCTTGGACGAGATACAGAATGTGAACGACTGGGAGAGTGCCTTGATAAGTATGTATGCCGGCCTAGACGTGGATCTGTATGTCACGGGGTCCAATGCCATGATGCTGTCCCCTGATATCGGAACGAAGCTTGTCGGGAGATTCATAGAGGTGCAGATGCTCCCTCTGTCATTCAAAGAATATATTGATTTTGTCGATGCGGACAGTACTGAAAGAGCGTTCATGGATTATCTGAGACTTGGCGGATTCCCCGCGGTCGCTCTTCTGCATGATAAACCAGATTTACAGATGACTGCATTGGACGGAATATACAGGACCGTTCTTGATCTCGATATCGGAAAGAAGAATGACGTACGCGACGGCGCTCTTCTGAAAGACCTTGCTGAGTACATGATAGAGAATATAGGTAACACCGTGTCTGCGAAGAGCATTTCCGATTTCCTCAGCAGCAATGGCAGGAGGAACGGAAAGAACACCATAGAGAACTATCTCCTGATGATGGAACGGGCATTCCTTCTTTACAAAGTCGGAAGATATGATATAAAGGGAAAGATGCGGTTAAAAACACTAGGGAAATACTATATCGCAGACACCGGATTCAGGAGCCTTGTCCTCAGTGACAGTTCTGACGGTGCCGGACGAGTTCTGGAGAATGTTGTTTATCTTGAACTTGTTCGCAGAGGATTCAAGGTCAGCGTCGGAAAGTCCGGAGTGAATGAGATCGATTTCATAGCTGAAAAACAGAATGATCGTGTTTACATACAGGTGACCATGACCCTCTCTGAAGAAAAGACAAAGGAAAGGGAGTTGCGACCGCTTCTCGATACAAAGGACGGGTATCCCAAAATGGTCATCTCTCTGGATCCCGAGATAATAAAGAATTATGCAGGAATAACAAATAGGAATATCATAAAATGGCTACTTGAAGAATGATTCTGCATTTCGGTCTTATTTCTCCAAAGTTATATATATGCATACAAAAATATCAACACACCTATGAAAAAATAGGTAAACCTTTTGAATGATAGGAGGAAGTAAATGACAGTTGAAATGACCCCCGCCAGACGTGCGTTGGCCGCAGTACTGGGGGGCAGGGTAGACTACGTACCGCCCGCCAATCCTTTGGCCCAGACCACCAAAGAACTGATGGATTATGCAAAGGCCAGCTGGCCGAAGGCACACAAGGATCCGAAGATGATGGCCGATCTCGCCGCAGCACCGTGGGAGGTCTGCGGCATAGAGGCCGCAAGACCTCAGTTCGACATCTCTCTTGAAGCTGAGGTGCTCGGATGCAAACTAGACTGGAACAAACCGGACCGTCCGCCGGTGACAGGCCCGGCGTACAACGACCCGAAGGACATAACGTGGCCGGACGATCTTGAACAGGCAGGACGGATACCATACGTCCTCGGAGCGATAGACATCCTGCGCAAGAGGTATGCCGGAGATCTTCCGATCATACCTGTGATCACCGCACCGTTCACGGTCGCAGGACACATAATGGGTGTGGAAAAGCTTGTGATGATGACCGTGACCGATCCTGACAAGGCGCACGCGGCGATCAGTGCGGCAACAGACTTCTGCATCGAGTACGGAAGACTTCAGACCGCATACGGTGCGCACATACTCTTCCCGGCCGATCCGTCGGCATCCGGAGATCTGATATCCCCTGAGACCTACAAGGAGTTCGTCCTTCCGTACCACAAGAAGTTCGCGAAGAGCGTGAGCTGTCCGAAGATACTGCACATATGCGGCCATACGGAGAAGCTGTTGCCGCACATCAAAAAGACCGGGATGGATTGTTTCTCGTTCGATGCTCCCCCTGCGTGGTACGTACGCCAGCAGCTGGGCAACTCAATGTCGTGCCTAGGAAGCCTGGACGTCATAGACCTTATGCCGGGAGGAACTCCGAAGCAGGTCTACGACAGGACCGTCCAATGCATCAGGGAAGGTGTCGATGTGGTCGGTACCGCATGCGATGTGTCATTCGGAACGCCTCTGGCCAATCTTAAAGCATACGTAAAGGCGTGCAGAGAGACCCCGGTTCCGGATTGGGACAACCCGGAGGACTGTGTCCGTGCGATCGGAATGGCCAGAGCACGCATGAAGGCCGAAAGGAAGATAGTCCTCGGAGGTGAGGGCGATGCGTTCTGATATCGTGATAGAAAGGATAGAGACGCTCCGTCAGAAGGACCCGAAGAAGTACGAGACCCTGATCAAAGAAGGAATGGGCTATGAACAGGGCGAATACGGGAAAGCAGACAAGAAGACCGTCTCCCTGAAGAGCCTTGAGAAGGAATATTTCCCGAAGGATGCCACGTATGCGAGCATATCCAAAGCAGTTCTTGAGGGAAAAAGGTCCGAGGTGGTCAGACAGATCAAAGAACAGCTCTCAAAGGGAAAGGATCCCGTGGATCTCGTGTCGAACGCGCTGATGCCGGGCATCCAGGTACAATGTGAGATGTACGATCAGGGCAATGCGTTCGTGCCGGAGATACTGCTGTCGAACGATGCGATGCTCGGAGGCATCAAACTGTGCCAGGAGAAGCTCGGGGACATACCCAGAACCGGGAAAGTGATCACTTTCGTTGCCGAGGGGGATCTGCACGACATAGGCAAGAACATCGTGGCGGCGATCATGAGGGCCAACGGATACGACGTGGTCGATCTCGGCAGGGATGTTCCCGCATCACGGGTGGTGGAGACCGCCGTGAAGGATAAGGTGCAGATGGTCTGCGGTTCCACTCTCATGAGCACAACGAAACCGGGACTAGTGGAAGCTGCCGGACTCCTTGGAAAGAAATTGCCGAAGGTGCCGATCGCGTGCGGCGGAGCGGCCGTGTCCGAACATTTCGTGGAGACGTTCGAGAACTCGATCTACACCAAATCGCCGCTGATAACGGTGAACACCGCAAATGCAGTGAAGGAAGGAAAGAGCTGGAAAGATTTCCGCTGATATTGCACCCAAACCTCTTCCGTATTTTTTTCATTTTTTGAGTCCGTTCCGCACGTCGTCGGCTGCAGACCTCAGAGGTAATATATTGTAAAGATCCATAGGGTATCGATGCAGATCGGTATCGTAGGAAAACCGAACGTCGGAAAATCCACGTTCTTCAGTGCGGCGACCATGGCCCCGGTCGAGATAGCCAACTATCCTTTCACGACCATCGAAGCGAACAAAGGTGTGGCATACCTGAGATCGCCGTGTCCCTGCAAGGAACTCGGCGTAAAATGCACGCCCAACAATTCCGCATGCGTGAACGGGATCAGACTGACACCGATAGAACTTCTCGACGTCGCCGGTCTCGTACCTGACGCATGGCAGGGCAAAGGTCTCGGGAACAAGTTCCTGGACGACCTGAGGCAGGCCGACGCTCTTGTGAACGTTATAGACGTAAGCGGTTCCACCGACATAGAAGGGAATCCTAAAAATCCGGGGGACCACGATCCTTTGGAAGATATTGAATTCCTGAGGAAAGAGATCGACTTCTGGATACGCGAGATACTGAAGAACGGGTTCACCAAGATCGCAAAACAGTCGAAGATGCAGGGCGGAAAGATCGAGACAGCGATACACGAACGCCTGACCGGTCTGAACATATCGGAGGCGCAGATAAAGCAGACCCTGCGTGAGGTCTCGCCCCCCGAGGATCCCATGAAATGGGACGAGGACATACTTCTGAAGATAGCCCAGAGGCTCAGGGAACTCAGCAAGCCGATGATCATCGCAATGAACAAGGCAGACATCGCCCCTGAAGGTAACATAGACGCCGTCAAGAAGAATAACAGTCTGGCGGTGGTCACCATGGCCGAGACCGAACTTGCCCTGAAGAAGGCGGAGGCCGCCGGCCTTATCGATTATGTTCCTGGGGATCCTGAATTCAAAATAAGAGACGGCGCGAAACTGAACGACGCGCAGAGACAGGCGCTCGGATACATGGAACAGAAGATGCAGAGGTACAACGGCACCGGAGTGCAGACATGTCTCGAAGCGGCCGCGTTCAAAATGCTTGATCTTATAACAGTGTATCCGGTGGAGGATGAGAACAAGTTCGCCGACCACTCCGGACGGATACTTCCTGATTCTTTCCTTCTGCCGCGCGGCTCCACCGCAAAGGACATGGCCTACCGCGTGCACACAGACCTCGGTGATAAGTTCATACGAGCTGTGAATGCAAGAACGAAGAGGACGATAGGGCACGACTACATTCTGCAGGACGGGGACATCATAAAGATACTGTCAGGGAAGTGACGATTTGGAATGTGACGTCAGACTGATAAGCGCATCATATGCCGTTGATGGTGACGACGTGGTGGTGGAGCTTTTCGGAAAGACCAGGGACAAGAGATCCATAACCATACTATGCCACGGATTCAAACCGTATTTCTTCATAGTCGAACCCAAGAGCGGTGTCGCCGATATCCTAAAAAGAGATGACAGGGTGATCTCCACGGAGCCGGACCGGCTTTTCTTTAAGTCGAAGATCAGAGATGTTCTGAAGGTCACGATCAAACATCCATGGAAAGTACCAGATTATCGTAACAGATGGAAAAGCGATTACGATATACTTGCCGCTGACATTCCGTTCCATCACAGGTTCCTGTACGACATGGACATGGGAGGATGCATATCCGTGACCGGCCAGGAAATGAAGAACGAAAAATACTGCACCGATCTCGTGATACGATTCGAGTCGTTCAGGAACATAGGCCCCTTCGATCCTGGACTGAGAGTATTCTCGTTCGATATTGAGAACAGCATCGCGAATGATACCATATATACAATATGCGCCGTCGTAGGCGAGGACGGGAAAATAACAAGGACCGATGTCCTCAGGGGAGATGAGAAAGAGATAATCATCGGGTTCGCAAAGCTTATCCGTGATATCGATCCCGATGTTGTGAGCGGATACAACATCGACAACTACGATATACGCAAGATAATAGAACGCGCACAGGTGAACCGCATCGAATCGGAGATAAAATGGGGCAGGGACTTCGGCGCTCCTAAGGAGATATCGAGCAAGTTCTGGAGACTCAAAGGGCGGCTTGTCGTTGACACGTGGTGGGCAGTGAGGAAGGAACTCCGCCCGAAGCAGGAGACGCTCAACGCCGTCTCGATGCAGATACTCGGCGAGAGCAAGAAGGATGTCGATCCAAAGAGGATGGACGAGGAATGGAAGAAAGACCCTGAGAAGGTGATAGATTACTGTATCCACGATGCGAGGCTGTCAGTAAAGATACTCGCGGCCATCGGCACCCTCAGAAAGGGCATGGACCTTGCCACCGTGTCAAAACTGCCGATAGAGGATGTCCTCACATCCGGTTCGTCGCAGCTGATCGATTCCATTCTCATACGACGTACCGACCGGGAGAAGGTGGGTGTACCGCTTACCGGAAATTTCAGAAGGACCGACCAGATCGAGGGAGGATACGTCCATACCATGGCCCCGGGATTGTATCATTGGATTTGTGTCCTCGATTTCAAATCCATGTATCCGTCGCTGATCATATCCAAGAACATCTGTTTCACCACCATCTCGGACGACGGTGAGATAGAGAGTCCGGTCGGTGCGAGATTCGTTTCTAAGGAGAGGAGGATCGGACTCCTGCCCAGGATCCTCGCGGAACTGATGAAGGAACGTGACGACATCAAGGCCAGGATGAAAACGGTGAACGAGAAGGAACGGCATTATCTGAACGGCCTGCAGGAAGCCGTCAAAGTTCTGATGAACTCGTTCTACGGCGTATTCGCGTCATCGTTCTACAGGTTCACGGACAAGAAGATCGGCGCATCGATCACAGGATTCGCAAGAGCCAGGGTCATCGGGATAATCGAAGAGCTCGCGAAAGAGGGCGTGACCGTCATATACTCCGATACGGACTCGGTGTTCATACGGTCGCCGCACAATGATCTCAACGGGAGCGTGGAGTTCGGTAAAGGCATCTCAAAACGATACTCCGTGGACGGCGGACAGCTGGAGTTCGAGAAGATAATGGAACCCCTTTTCTCGCACGGCAAGAAGAAGAGATACGTCGGACGCGTGGTCTGGCCTCAGAAAGACGACGAACTGCTGATACGCGGTTATGAGATAAGACGTTCGGACTCGTTCGACCTGCAGAGCCGCCTGCTGACCGAACTGTTCGAGAAGATATTGGACGAGGACAATTCCGGCGCAGTGGCGGTCGTGAGGAAGACCGTAAAGGACGTCGTCTCAGGCAATGTTGACAATGCGGATCTGGTCATATCGAGGACGTGCAGGGACGAGGACGGGTATGAGAACCCGGAGAGGATGGCGAATGTCCAGGCGGCGAACAAAATGAAGGAACTCGGATACGATTTCATTCCTGGTATGAAAGTATCGTGGATCGTCACCGACTCCGGTGTGACACCGCAGAAGGTCGAACCGTACATAAGCGGCACGGAGTTCCGCGGAAAACCTGACTATAAATACTATGCGGAACGCCTCGCGCACATGGCCTCGCGCATAACCGAGGTGTTCGGCTGGAGCGAGAAGGACCTGCTGAGCGGCAGTCAGCAGGTGACACTGTTCGGCGGTGCCTTCGAGACGGGGGCGGCGAACACGGATAAGAAGGAGAAGCCGTCAAAACCGAGACCCAAATCGGTGAGTCTTAAAGATTTCTTCTGATTCCGGGAGAGAATCGGGGTGGTAGCGAAGAAGATATATTGTCACCTTGACAAAGGACGGATCCGCTCCGTCCTTCGTCAGGGTGACTGGGATTCCGCGGTCTAAAAACGACCGCGCTATCGTTCCGCCGGCTGAGGGATCAGCGGAAACGACGATGCAGAGGAGAGTTGTTAAGCGATTACTCGGCCCACATAAGATCTACCTTAATGCTACCGTTAAGCGAAATGTTATTCTTTGTTTATATACTTAATTCCTGTTAACAAGTGTTATTACGCGTAGCACATAATTTGGTGTATCTGTACCCCTCACGACACAGAAATCCGCTGAACCACTCGGGCAGAATTCGTGTTAATGACTGCTGCTTGGTCGCGCGCTCGTAATACTTAACACGCCGAATCGCTGTTCTGCTTCAGCCAAGATTTAAATACGGCTCCAGTCTCAAGGGTCTGCGGAAGATTTAATTCCGACGGAAATGTGCCTGTGAAGGTGAATCCGACAAGGTGATATAAATGGCCGACAAAGAAGAGGCAAAGGAAGGCACGCCTGCAGTGAGCGGGAAGAGCATGTATCAATACATCGCCGATGCCTGGAAGAACCCCGAGAAATCGTATGTTAAAGAACTCAACAAGCAGAGACGTATAATCTGGAGAAGAGAGGAGAACTTCTGCCGTGTTGAGAAACCCACCCGTCTGGACAGGGCCAGGAAGCTTGGTTACAAAGCGAAGCAAGGATACGTCATAGTCCGTGCAAGGGTCAGGAAGGGCGGACTCCGCAAGAGGACGATCCACTCCGGAAGAAGGGCCAAGAGAAAGGGTATTACCAAGATGATGACCGGTAAGAGCATGCAGCGCATGGCTGAGGAAAGGACTCAGAAGAGATATCAGAACCTTGAGGTCCTTAACTCATACTGGGTCGGAAGGGATGGCCAGCAAGAGTGGTACGAGATCATATTGGTCGATCCGCACCACCCCGTCATAATGTCTGACCCCAAGATAAACTGGATCTGCGACAACACCCAGAAGGGCCGCGTCTACCGCGGCAAGACCTCCGCAGGACAGAGAGGGCGCGGTCTTCACAAGAAGGGTAAGGGCGTTGAGAAGAACCGTCCGTCCATCAAGGCCAACGGCAGACGCGCAAAGTGATAACATCTTACGGGCTTCGGCCCGATATTCTAATTTTTTCTGGTTTTTACGTTCTACTGAGAGACGATTCAGCGAATGGAATTGAGCATCTCCTTAACTTCCGTATCGATCATACCGATGGTCGGGAAATAAACAGGCACATCTCCGACCGTGACCGAATCCAACTCGTCCACCGAGATCCCCGATACTTTCCCGAGGATCCCGTTCACCGTCTCTCCTGCTTCAGCAGTCCTGAGCGACGGGTCGTACCGTTCCAACATGGACACATCATACGAACCGCAGACGATGGCGCGGCATCCTCTCTTCATCATCATCCATGCTGAGAGCAGACCGCGTTCATTGTCAACGTTCGCGATCACCTTTCCCTGGCATCCGAGAGGCAGCCCGCCCGGACCTGATAGATATTCATGGAATATGTATGCCGCGTTGTTCCTGACCTCGATGTAGAATGTGACATCTGGGTCTGTCAGGTTGACCCTGATATCCGTATTGGAAAGGAATATTGCGGAACCAGCCTCACGACCAAGGTCCATGCTCGTATACTTGTGCGTACCCTCGCGTCTCGCCCTTACCGCGAACGACAGTCCCGGTCCGATCCTCCCTTGGGAATACTCTGCTGCGGCCTTACATATATCGTCCATCTCGGAACCGCAGACGGCGGCCTTCGAAAGCGACGCTACGCCGAACACCCGCCTGAGAGAATCGGCTGCTTTATCGAGATCCTCAGACTCAACATAGAACCTGGACCCTGCAGGCGTGACGATCGCTTCGATGCCGTCGCGCGAGAGCATCGACATCATGTTGTCCTTTAACTGCATCTCGAACATCCTGCGCACAGGCTTGCTCTTCAGACCGATTTCCGAGTACCGAACAAGAAGCAACACGTGCTTATGATGAATTCATCACTAATAACACTACCCATGCGCAACATCATTATACTCTAAAACTATTCGTCATCTGTGGACCCCGTTGTCATCCTCGGCATCCTGTTCTTCGGTATAGTGGCCGGGATGCTGGGGGCACTGTTCGGCATAGGCGGAGGCGTTATCATCGTTCCCGCCCTGATAATCGTCTACGGACTCAGCCCGACCGAGGCGGCGGCCGTCAGTCTTGTCAGTATCATCTCGACGTCGGTCGGTGCCGCGTCGTTCTATGTCAAAAATCGTGTATCGAATGTCCGGCTGGGTCTGTTCCTGGAGATATCCACTACGATCGGAGCGATATCAGGGGCCGTTCTGGCGATATTCGTAGGCGGAGAATGGCTTATGCTTCTGTTCGCCTGCGTGGTGACATACAGCGGCATCCGCATGATATCGAATCCTGAGAACAAGATCGTCACCGTGCCGCCGGAAGGTGCCGAGTTCACATATCGCGACATGAAGGATGACACGGAACACGGATACGGCGTTAAGAATTTCAGGTCAGGGTCTGCAATATGTGCATTCGCAGGCGCCATCTCAAGCATGACCGGTCTCGGCGGAGGAGCGATAAAGATACCTCTGATGAACACGCACATGAACGTTCCTGTCAAAGCTGCTGCGGCAACAAGCAGTTACATGATAGGGATAACCGCATTCAGCGGTGCGGTGACATATTTTATCGGCGGGGCCGTCCTTTTGGAATATGCAGCGGTCATCGCCCTGGGTGCCTATCTGGGATCGATCGCGGGATCCCGCCTGTCGACGAAGATAAGAAGCAATGAACTGAAAAGATACTTCTCCGTGCTGTTCTTCGCAATGGCCGTGATAACCATCCTGCGGGTCGGAGGACTGTTATGAATCTGTACGATGCGACGGCCGATACTCTCAGGTACGGCATCATCGTGAGTATGGTGATCGTCGTTCTCGGACTCGCCGCAGACTGGTCAGGATACGGGGAGAACATCCTGTGGTTCGGTATACTCGTTCTGATATTGACACCTCTTTTCGGTGTGATCGTTTCACTTTTATGCCTTGTGTTCGAAAAGGATATGCTGTGGGCAAAAGCGGCCGCGATATTGCTTTCCGTCATCACCGCCGGCATAGCGGTCGCAATCTACATTTCATAGTTTGAGAACGGCGTTCACCGTGTTCCAGTTGCGCGCTGTGCAGACGACGCCGAGTTCTTTCTCGAAGAAGCTGTTCGACAGCTTGGTCCGGTGATATTCGCTCTTACAGTTAAGGTAAACAATATCGTTAATCCTCTTTGCGGCATCCTCGTTGTGTTCCCATTCGTCATCATGCGACGATGTCGCCTCGTTCATGAAGATAAAGAACAATTCATCTGTGCCAGCATCCGGGAACGGATTGCCGTCGACGATCTTTTGCAGCTCACTGATGGTCCTGACGACACAGAACGCGCTGAACCCGAAATTCTCTTCGAGACCGGATTCAATCGTTGAAACGATATCGCCCTTATCCGCATCGCTGTCAAACACAAAATTCCCGCTCTGCCCGTATGCCCGCACGTCGCCGAACGATCTGCCTAACATCGACCTTATGTCCTCGATCTTCACCCTCTTCGTCTTCCCGACATTGATACCTCTGAGAAATGCGGCATAACGGGTCATGGCAACAGTATCACTATATTACAATAAATACTGATACGCCGATGCGCAGATATGCGGAACGAGAATGTTTACCCGGCCAAAGGTGTCTTCCTTCCCATCTTTTTCCTCATTGCGGCCATATTTGAATTTTGTTCTTGGAGCCTGAACAGGTATTTGGGATTACTGTTTGGATTTGTCTGCCTTTTTGCTTCAATGCTATTATTTTACAATTATCTAAAAATAAAGTATATCTTCAAAGAGAACAGCCTACTGATAGAAACGCCGGTGGGACCGAAGGAAATAGAATACTCTTCTATCGTCAGAACCGAAGAAGGGAAACTTCGGTTGTTAGGCCCTTTGCCTAAAGATATGCGGTGGAGTATGAAAAAAAGTATGTCGGTTGCCCCGGCCCTTTGGTACTTCGGCATACTGATCGTGTTCGGTGCGGACGGAAAGATCTTCATTTCTCCGGTCAGGAGACAGGAATTCTTGTCAAAGCTGGAATCCAGGCTTCCCGGCACAAGACCGCCCCAATTGAAAGTTGACCCGTGCATTCAAGAAGGTGGAAGCAGATTCGCAGAATGACCACATCATGCGGACACCCGCGATGGACATCCGGATAGGAAAGATCGCAGGATAT
>Ga0123357_10007474_pt1 | contig 13508 bp, 10 predicted proteins | sample TergutEmb28metaG_FD_89873 | JGI IMG/M metagenome (GOLD analysis project Ga0123357, IMG submission 89873) | Embiratermes neotenicus P4 segment gut microbial communities from Petit-Saut dam, French Guiana - Emb289 P4 | ecosystem: Host-associated > Arthropoda: Insects > Digestive system > Gut ...
AAGATCCTGCAGTTTGACGAGGAGGCCCGTCGCTCGCTCGAGCGTGGCGTCGACACCCTCGCCAACACCGTCAAGGTGACGCTCGGCCCGAAGGGCCGCTACGTCGTCCTCGACAAGAAGTGGGGCGCACCGACGATCACCAACGACGGCGTCACCGTCGCCAAGGAGATCGACCTGGATGATCCGTACGAAAATCTCGGCGCCCAACTGGCCAAGGAAGTCGCCACGAAGACCAATGACGTGGCCGGCGACGGTACGACGACAGCAACCGTCCTGGCTCAGGCCATGGTCCACGACGGCCTGCGGGCCGTGGCGGCCGAGGCCAATCCGATCGGCCTGAAGCGCGGTATCGAACAGGCCGTCGAGGCCGTCACCGCCGAGCTGAAGAACATCGCCCAGCCGGTCAAGACGACGGCCGACATGGCCAATGTCGCCACCATCTCCAGCCGCGACGAGGCCATCGGCCAACTGATCGCCGATGCTTTCGACAAGGTCGGCAAGGATGGCGTCATCACGGTCGACGAGTCGCAGACTTTCGGTACGGAACTGGAGTTCACCGAGGGCATGCAGTTCGACAAGGGCTACATCTCGCAGTACTTCATCACCGATCCTGACCGGATGGAAGCCGTCTTTGAGAACCCGTACATCCTGCTCAACTCGGGCAAGATCTCCTCGATGACCGAGCTCCTGCCGATGCTGGAGAAGGTCATCGGCGTCGGCGGCCAACTGGTCGTCATCGCCGAGGACGTCGACGGTGAGGCCTTGTCGACCCTGGTGGTTAACAAGCTCAAAGGTACGTTCCAGTCGCTCGCCATCAAGGCGCCGGCCTTCGGTGACCGCCGCAAGGCCATGCTGGAAGACATCGCCATCCTGACCGGTGGCCAGGTCGTCGCTCCCGAGGTCGGGCTCAAGCTCGACCAGGTTGGCTTGGAGGTACTCGGCCGGGCTCGTCGGGTCGTTTCGACCAAGGACGACACCACCGTCATCGACGGCGCCGGTGATTCCGACGCCGTGGCGGCGCGCGTCGCCCAGCTCAAAGCAGAAATCGAGCGGACCGATTCCGATTGGGACCGTGAGAAGCTGCAGGAGCGGGTGGCCAAGCTGAGTGGCGGCGTCTGCGTCATCAAGGTCGGCGCGGCCACCGAGGTCGAGCTGAAGGAGAAGAAGCACCGCATCGAGGACGCCGTCTCGGCGACTCGGGCAGCCATCGAGGAAGGCATCGTCGCCGGTGGCGGCGCGGCCCTGATTCACGCCGGTACCGTCCTGAAGGACAGCCTCGGCCTGAGCGGCGACGAGAAGGTCGGCGTGTCGATCGTGGCCAATTCGCTGGTCGAACCGCTGCGCTGGATCGCCGAAAACGGCGGCGAGCAGGGCTACGTCATCGTCTCCAAGGTCAAGGACCTGGGAGCCGGTGAGGGCTACAACGCCGTCACGGGTGAGTACGGCGACCTGATCGCGGCCGGCGTCATCGACCCGGTCAAGGTCACGCGCTCGGCTCTGGCCAACGCCGCCTCGATCGCCGGCCTGCTGCTGACGACCGAAACCCTGATCGTCGAGAAGCCGGAAGACGACGACGACGACAAAAAGTGAGCTGATCTAGCACGCTGCCGCAGGGGCTGGGACTTCGGTTCCAGCCCCTGCGGTTTGCGCTGGTACCCCGTTCCGCCGCAACTGGGGAGAAACCGGCCAGTTTCGGGCTATGCCGACGATATCTGCCCAGTTGCGTACCCAAAACCAACCGAAATGACGCCGCAACTAGGGAGAAGCCGGCCCCACTGTTCAGGCCTGTCTAGGGACGCCGGTAGATGTCGTGGCGACCAATCCGGCGCCAGACCAGGCACGGCTCGCCATTGAGGCTGGAAAATTGAAAAATCGCCCGCCCGTCTGGGCCAGCGAATGACCACGTCACCGCACAAATCCCTCCGGATGACTGTAGGCGTTCGAACCGCAAGACCCGCGGCCAGACGAAACCAGTCGGGTCGGCTTCGTGGGCGGCGACGGCCGGCAAAAAGACGTCCGCCAACCAACGCCGGACAGCAGCGCGCTCGCTATCGGACAACCTCTGCCAGTCGGCCAAGAAGGTCGGCAGCCGAACGTACTTCATGCCAGATCGGCCAAGAACCCAGCCGCGTCGTCGTAGACCGTGCCCTCGCCGGCTGCCAATTGACGCGAGGCCTCGATCTCGCCGGCCTGCCATTCAGGAGCCCAGAACCAGGCCTGACTAGCGTCGACCGCGATCTTGGGTACCAGGACCAACCGGCCATCCTCTTCCAAGATCTCGACCTGGGCGCCGGGCTGATCCAGGTGGTAGGCGCGCCGCAATCCGGGCGGTAACGCGATGGTACCCCGGCTCTGGACGCTGACATACAAGCCCATAACCTCATCCTACCGGGTGATTGCAGTATGGTACGAAACCCGCAATGCGGTAATGCGTCAGCTGCCAAGGACCGTCAGGCTGGACAGGCGGGGCGGCGGCACGACGCGTACACCGCTGAGCCGACAGGCCTCGCGGCCGGTCAGGGCGTGGTCGATCACCGGGCGCGGGCGCTCGCGGGCGCCGGCCGCGCCGAACAAGGCCCAGGCGTTGGCCGGGCCGGGGGTAAAGCGGGCCCCGTAGCGGATGGCCTCGAAACCGGCCTGCTGGAAGGCGGCGGCCCACGTCCGGCTGAGGTGGTAGTGGCTCGGTGTCAAGGACGCTAGCTCGCGCGTCACCCCGAAGCGGGCGGCCCGGGACAGGCCGATGTGGGCACAGTGGTACGCCCGCGGCGTGGCGAACAAACTGACTGCGAAGGCATCGGCCAGGCGCGGGCTGACGATGCCCGCCGTCATGATGGCATCGCGCAGGCGCTCACGGACAGCGGCCTCGATCGTATCCGCCACGTAGCAGGTACCGAGCGGTGCCGCCAGATCGAACCGGCCGCCGCCGCTGGTCGGCGCGCTGGCGAACCACCACGGCGCGAACGCGACGCTGTGTGACCGGGCCACCTGCCGGCCGGCCGGCAGTTCGACCGCAGGAAAAGCCTCCAACGGTCGGGTCGGCTCCACCAGAGCGGGGCTCTCGGTCATGGCCGGCTCCAGGCAGCGGCCGCCTCCTGGGCCTGCTCGCAGACGGCGGTCAACTCACCCTGGCGCAACTTGGCCGCCTGAGTCCGACCGGTCTCGTCCGGGGTGTTGAGCCAGGCCGCCCAGGTCCAGGGGTCGTCGATGCCCGCGGCCAGGGCGTCGAGTACCTGGCCAAGCCCCGGCAGGCGCTCACCCGTGTCATCGAACTGGAAGGCCGGGAAGACCGACACCCCATCAGCCGTTGTCAACCGCAGAATTCTCCCGTTGAGGACTTGCTGGCTGACGGCCTGGCGCGAAATCTGGAGCCACTTCTGCAAGCCACTCGAACTGTAGACCGGTCCGATGATCGCCCCCCAGCCCGCGTCGGCGTCCGGTAGGGCCGCCACCATCCGGTCGGCTAGCCGGTCAAGTGGGCCAAGGTCCGTCAGGTCGCGGCCGGCCAGGCGCTCAGTCAGGTGTTCCAACAGCGCCACCTGGGAATCGGGCAAGCCGGTGAGATCAATCACTTGCTCAAGTGTGGCGGTCATGGCACCTCCTCATGTCAAGTACGTCAAGATCAGGTTACCCACCGATGTCAAGTACGTCAAGTACTGGCCGTGTTTTGGACTGCGTCCGGCTTGGGCAATGCCGAGCTTTCCCCCAATACCGACGCGGGACCGCGCTACGATAAAAACCGGCTTTAGCTAGCGCCCAATCAGGAGGCCGATGGTGAGTCAGAACCCCAATCCACAACCAGTGCTGCCGGGTGAAGGTACTACGGGCGCTCCGCCGCGCCAACGGAAAGCCGGCCCGCTGATCGCAGTCCTGGTAGTAGTGATTGCACTGGTGGCCGCCTTCGGCGTGTACTGGTTCATTCTGCGCGACGATGGCACTGGACCCGTCACCGCCGGCCGGGCCAAAAACCCGGAGCAGGCTGTGCGGGGCTACCTGGAGGCCCTGGCAAGCGGTCATGCCAGCGACGCGCTGGCTTTCGCGGGCACGCCGCCAGACGACACCACCTTTCTGACCGACGCCGTTCTAGCCGATAGCCTCAGCACGAACCCCATCACCGGCATCCAGGTGACGACGTCGAGCACAAGCCGAGCCAGCGCCACCGTAACGGCGACCTACAGCATCGGACAATACAGCGTCACTGCCTATTACCACGTCAGCCGTGTCGGCGGGTACTACCTGCTCGACGCGGCCGCCGATCAAGTCGATCTGTCGGCTCTCCAAACACCGAACGTCGGCCTCATGCTCGACGACACCGCCGTACACTCACCCGCTGTCAGTCTTTTCCCTGGTGTGTACCAGCTAGGTGTCAACAACCCGATGCTAACGGTCGAGCGCGGCCAGTTCATGGTCGAATGTCCGACCTGCACCGTTGAGACGTTGACGAGCGCCAGTGTCGGTATCAGCCCCGCTGGCCAGACCATCTTGCAACAGGCTGCTCAAACGCAACTCGACAACTGCTTAGCACAACAGACGTTTCAAACAACTTGCGGCTTCCTGCCAACTCCAGTGGCGCCATACCCTGGCGCGACGGTCGTCCCCGACACCTTTGTCTGGACCAGTGAACTGACCGACTTTTCCTCCGTCGGCTTCGCCTTCGACGCCACCACCGGCCATGTGGCGCGGAACGGGGTCGGCTTCTCGGTCAGCGTCACCGCGCAGGAGAGCCTCGGAACATGGCAGGGCACCATCGGTGGGACACAATATCTCAACGCGATTGTCATCGACTTTTCAGATCCGAACAACCTGGTCGTCACCTTCGTGCTCGCCTAGCCGAGCGTCGCCTGGGCGGGTCGGCGGCCCGGTAAGCTAATCGCATGATTGACCCGAAATTGTTGCGGTCGGACCCCGAAATGCTGCGGCAGGCTCAAGTGGCTCGCGACGAGCCGGTTGAACTGATCGACCAACTGATCGAGGCCGACGAGGCCCGCCGGGCGGCCATCGCCGACTTCGAGGCCAAGCGCGCCGAGCAAAAGGACCTGGGCAAGCGCGTCGCCCAGGCCAGCGCCGACGCCCGCCCCGGCCTGCTGGCCGAAGCCAAGCAGTTGGCTGAAGACGTCAAGGCGGCCCAGGGCGCGACCGACGCGGCCGAGGTCGCCTTCACTCAACTGATGCTGACCCTGCCCAACCCGGTTTTCCCCGACGTACCGCGCGGGGGCGAAGACGATTTCGTCGTCCTCGAAACCGTCGGCCAACCGCGCGATTTCGCCGCCGAGGGCATCACCATCCGCGACCACCTCGAACTGGGCGAGAGCCTCGGCGCCATCGACATGGAGCGCGGTACGAAAATCTCGGGCTCGCGCTTCTACGTCCTGACCGGGCCCGGCGCTCTGCTGGAATTCGCCCTCGTTCAGTACGCCGTGTCGTGCGCTGTCAAGTGGGGTTTCCGGCCGATGATCGTACCGGCGCTGGTCAAGCCGGCCGCCATGGAAGGTACCGGCTTCCTCGGCCAGGCGGCCCAAGATGTCTACTACCTGCCGGCCGACGACCAGTACCTCGTCGGTACCTCCGAGGTCGCCCTGGCCGCCTACCACAAGGACGAGATCCTGGCCGGCGACCAACTGCCGCTGCATTACCTCGGCTACTCGCCCTGCTTCCGGCGCGAGGCCGGTTCGTACGGCAAAGACACCCGCGGCATCTTCCGCGTCCACTGGTTCGACAAGGTCGAGATGTTCGTCTACTGCCGACCGGAAGACTCGGTGGGCGAGCATCAGCGCTTGTTGGACTACGAAAGGCAGTTCATCGCCTCGCTCGGTATCCCCTTCCAGGTCCTCGATGTCGCCGCCGGCGATCTCGGCTTGTCGGCCGCCCGCAAGTACGACTGCTACGGCTGGGTACCAAGCCAGGGCAAGTACCGCGAGATCACCTCGACCTCGAACTGCACCCAGTTCCAGTCGCGCCGGCTCAACATCCGGGCGCGGTACGACGACGGCGTCGGCCCGGTGGCCACGCTCAACGGTACGCTCTGCGCCGTCCCGCGCATGATCATCATGCTGCTGGAAAACAACCAGCAAGCCGACGGATCGGTCACGATCCCCGAGGTCCTCCAGCCGTACCTTGGCTGCGACCGCCTGACCCCACCAGCCTGAGGAGGCCGTCATGGCGTACAAAGTTGCCCGCATCAAACTGGTCGGATGGCACGACAAATTCAAGGAAGCCCCGGATGACACGGACTTCGCGGCCGACTCCTACCCGGAGCTGGACGACTACTTGTCGACGATGGAAGACCGGGGCTGGACCGTGGTCTCGACTGCTGTGGCCGCCGCCACCAATGGCATGGGCTATTTCCTGTACGTCACGCTGCACCAGCCGGAGCCCGAGCCCAGCCCGAAGGCGGGCTGATGGCGGACTGGACACCGAAACTGGTGGCCGTCGACGCCGACGGTACGATCGTGGCGCCGGACGAGACGATCCCGCCGGCCTTGGCCGACAAGCTGCGCCAGATCGATGCCGCCGGGGTACCGATCGTCCTGGCCACCGGGCGGGCCTGGCTGTCAGCCCAGCGCGTACTCGACCAGTTGAATCTCCCGCAGATCTACTGCGTCTGTAACAACGGCGCCACCGTCGTGACCTATCCGCCGCTGGCCATCGTCGCCAGCACCACGTTCGATCCCGCGCCGGTCATCGCCGTCGTCCGCGACTACCCGACGACGGTGATCGCCATCGAGGACTTCGGCCGGGGTTACCTCCTGTCACGCTCCTTCCCACCCGGGCTGTTCCCGCTGCACGGCGACCACACCGTCGTCTCGTTCGACCAGTTGGCCGCCCGACCGGCCTCGCGGCTGATCCTGCGCGACGCCGAGGCCAGCCCGGCCGAGTTCGATGCCATGGTCGCCCGGCTCGACTTGTCCGGTTTGAGCTTCATCCAGGGCAGCGACAATTGGCTCGACGTCGCCGCCGGGGAGGCCGGCAAGGAGAACGGCCTGGCCATCGCCAGCGCCGCCCTCGGCGTCGACCGCCGCGACGTTCTGGCTTTCGGCGACGGCGATAACGACGTCACGATGCTGGAATGGGCCGGCCGCGGTGTCGCCCTGGGCGACGCGCCGGCCCAGCTTCAGGCGGTGGCCGACGCCGTCAGCCCCACCTTCGCGGACGGCGGCATCTTGGCCGAACTGGAGTACTGGTTCGGCTGAACGCCGGGCCAATTGCCCTCAGCTGGCCCGGTCGAATTCTCGAAACTGGTGGGCCCGGGGACTGTCCCCTGGCTAGTGGCCGACTTATACTTACTTAGGTCAGACACCCCCAAAGCCGAGGAGATTCGATGAGCCAGCCTGACTCCTTCAACCCGCAGATCCCGCTGCCACCGTCCGGCGAGAGCAATCCCTCGGCGGGCCTGCCCAGCTTCGATCCGACGCCCGCGCCCTCGGCTCTGCCGGAGACACCGTTTGTACCGGCGCCGGCCGTACCGCTCGACCAGCCCTCCGTTGGCCAGCCAGCCCCTGCGGTCGACCCGTACGCCACCCAACCGGTACCAGCGGCTGATCCGTACGCCGAGGCAGCCCCGGCCGCGCCGACTGATCCGTACGCCACCCAACCGGCCCCGGTCGCACCGGCCGACCCCTACGCCACCCAACCGGCCCCGGCTGTACCGGCCGATCCGTACGCCCAGGCCGCACCGGTTGACCCCTACGCCCAGGCCGCGCCGACTGATCCGTACGCCGCCCAGGCAGCCCCAGCCGCTCCAGCCGACCCGTACGCCACCCAACCGGCCCCGGCTGACCCGTACGCCGCCCAGGCCTACCCGCCAGCGGCCGACCCGTACGCCGCTCAGGGCTTCCCGCCGGATCAGGCCCAATTCGCGCCCGGCCAGCCCTATGCCCCAGACCCGGGCGCCTACGCCACTCAGGCGCCGTACGCGCCGGCCTACCCCGGCCAGGGCTATTCCGGCCAGTTGACGCCGCCCCCGGCCAAGAAGAAGGGCAAGGGCGGGCTGATCGCACTGATCGTCATTTTGGCTGTCGCCCTGATCGGCGGCGGTGGCTTCGCCGCCTGGTGGTTCTTCATCCGGGTCGACCCCGTCACCGGGCCGGTGACGCCAGGTGAGGCGCGCTCGCCCCAGGCAGCCGTGCGCGGCTACCTCGAAGCCCTCCAGGCCGGCAGGGCTTCTGACGCGCTGCTGTACGCCCAGACTCAGCCGACCAACCAGACGTTCCTGACCGGCGATGTCCTGAGCCAGTCGCTGGCCGCCGGTGCCATCTCCAACATCGCCGTCACCAAGGACGCCGGCAGCACCAAGCAGGCCGCCACAGTGACGGCGACGTACAACATCGGCTCGCAAGCCGTCACGGCGTCGTACGATGTCACGCTTTCGAACAAGCACTGGTTCTTGTCGGCCGTCACCGACCAGGTTGACCTGTCGTACGACATCATGTGGGACAACATCGGCCTGTCGCTTAACGGTGTCTCGCTCGACGGCGTCGATCTGTCCACGGCCGAGTTCTTCCCCGGCACCTACCAGGTCACCCTGACCAATGACATGCTGACGATGACCGGCAACAGCCAGTTCGTCGTGACCGACCCACAGGGTCTGCCCGACCCACTCGATCTGACCCTCGACTTGTCCAGCAGTGCCCAGACGTCTTTCCAGCAGGCCGCCAAGGCCACGCTCGACGGCTGCATGGGAGAGCAAGACATCATGACGAGCTGCGGTTTCGGTTTCACCGGTTTGGAAGGCGGCGGCACCCCCGACCTATCCACCCTGACGTGGACCTTTGAGTCGGGCAGCAGCAGCGACTTCTCCGGAACCACCTTCACGCTGTCGGACATGAGCGATCCGACCGCCGCCGATGCCTCGATCGACATCTGGATCGATGTCGCCATCCGCGACACCAACGGCGACCGTTACTCTGATTCAGTCTTCCTCTACTGGGTTGATGTCGATTTCTCCGATCCGGCCAACCCGGTAGTGACCTTCTCGTCGTAACAGGTCGATGAGCGATCGGGCGGCGCCGCGCGTCGACTTGAGGCGCTATGCCTGGTTGTCGATCGTGGCGGCGGTCGTCACCATCACCCTCAAGGTGGCGGCTTGGCGGCTGACCGGCTCGGTCGGCCTGCTGTCCGATGCCGCCGAGTCGCTGGTCAACCTGGCCGCGGCCTTCTTGGCCCTGGCGATGCTGACGGTGGCGGCCAAGCCGCCCGACGCGGCGTACCAGTTCGGTCACAGTAAGGCTGAGTACTTTTCGGCCGCTTTCGAGGGTGTCATGATCATGGTCGCGGCCGCGTTGATCATCGTCTCGGCCGTCAGCCGGTTGTTGGCGCCGCAACCGCTGGAGCGGCTCGGCCTCGGTGCGATCATCGCCTTTGGGGCCTCGGCCATCAACGGAGTGGTTGGAACGATCCTGCTCCGGGCCGGTCGACGGCATCGCTCCCCCACCCTGATAGCCGACGGCAAGCACTTGTGGACCGACGTCGCCACCAGTGTCGGCGTCATCGTTGGCATCATCTTGGTCTGGCTGACTCATTGGCAGGTGCTCGATCCGATCATTGCTTTGTTGGTCGGAGCCAACATCGTCATCACCGGGGCCAAACTGCTGCGCGACTCGACTCGTGGTCTGATGGACGTCACCTTGCCCGAGGCCGACAACCAGGCTGTCGCCGCCATCTTGGCCCGGCACAGTGATAACGACGTCCTTTTCCACGGGTTGCGTACCCGACTGTCCGGTTCGAGCCGGTTCGCTGTCTTCGATGCCCTGGTACCTGGCGCCTGGACCGTCAGCCGAGGCCACGATCTGATCGAGGACATCAGCCAAGAGATCAAGGCGGCCCTGCCCGGCATCGAACTCCAGGTCCACCTTGAGCCGAAAGAGGACCCGCGAGCCTATAACGACTACGACGTCGAAGTACCAATCCCGTCGAACACGCAACCGTGACTCCCGGGAATAGCGGCGAACATGACAGAATGGACGTCGTGAGTGAACAACCCCGCAGTCCATCCGGTCCCAACGACAGTACCTTTGCCGATGTCGACTCGTTCGAAGCCCGCATTGAGGCGTTGAAGGGTAAGTACGACGGCCTGTTCGGACCCGAGTCATCCGACGCCGATACCGCCACACCGGGCGCGCCCAGTGTGCGACCGGCCCCCGAACCGGCCCAACCGCCGCTGTTGAGCAGTGCCATCCGGCCGCCGGCTAGTACGACGCCGGCCGCACCGACCCCGGTACGCCCAGCCACCACCCGGCCGTCGACCCGTCGGCCCGGCGCCGTCACGGGCCAGCCGGCCATTCGCCCGACGCCTTCGCCCAGCCCCAGGCCGGCGACGCCGCCCAGCCGGGGATCGACCCCGCCGCCCCGACCAGTCGTACCGCCGCGCCCGATGAGCCCGATCGATCCGTCCGAGATTCCCGATGAGGACCTCGACTTCCCGGCACCGCCACCGCGCCAGCCAGCGCCTGTACCAACCAGCCAGCCCACCCGGTCCAACCCGGTCCAGTTGGACGAACCAGACCTCCCACGCCTGCGTGCCCTGCTCGAACCCGAGCCGGCGCCAGTGGCCGAGGTCACCGATACGGCCGGTTCATCGCTGGACTGGCTGGCCCCGGAGATCCCGTCGGCGGTCGAGCAAACCGGCTCAAACCGGCTGCGTCAACCGCGCCCGAGTGTCAGGCCGCCCGCCGAAACCGCGCCGAGCCGTCGGCCGGCCAGTGCAAAACCACCGACCGAGCCCGCAACCCCGGCCGTCAAGTCACAGCCTGCCATCAAGCCTCAGCCGGCGCCCAGGCCGCCCGCGAAGCCGGCGCCAGTGGTCGAGGAGATGCCCGATTTTGTGGCGGCCGACCAACCGCTGCCCGAGGAAGTGGCAGCCCCGCCGGTCGCACCAGTCACACCGGTCGCACCGGTCACACCGGTCACACCAGTAGCGCCGGCCCCGCCGGTCGCACCGGCCAAGGCCCCTAAACCCGCCAAGACGCCCAAGGCGACACCGGCCAAGCCGGTCGCCAAGACCGCCCCGGCCAAACCGGATCAGCCCGCCAGCGCGGCGAAGCCCGGACCTAGCGGGGCGGCCGTCCAAATCAAAGGCCTGACCATGAAGTACGGCTCATCCGATGCCGCCGTCGAGGTCTTGCGCGGCGTCAGCCTGGCGGTCGCGCCCGGCGAATTCGTCGCCGTCGTCGGCCCGTCCGGCGCTGGTAAATCCACCTTGCTCCACTGCCTGGCCGGTCTGATTCAGCCGACCGGGGGTACGGTGCTGGTCGGCGACCAAGACGTCACGTCACTCAGCGATGATCAGCGCACCAAGCTGCGCCGGGACAAAATCGCCACCGTTCTGGAGCGGAACAACCTCATCCCAACGCTGACTGCGGCCGAGAACATCCGTTTGCCCCTTCAGATCGGACGCCAAGCCGTCAGCCAGCCCTGGTTCGACAAGGTGGTGGCCGTTTTCGATCTGGCCGATGTACTCAACCTGAAGCCAAAAGCCTTATCAATCGGTCAGCAGCAACGAGTCGCCGCCGCCCGGGCCGTCATGGTCAAGCCGGCCATCATCGTGACCGACCAGCCGACCGGGTCACTCGACACGGCGGCGGCGGCCGATTTGATGAGCTATCTGCGCCAAGCCGTCGACGAACTTGACCAAACCATCATCCTGGCGACCGACGACGCTGCCGCCGCCAGTTTCGCCCACCGAGTGGTTTTCCTGCTCGACGGGCAACTGTCCGGCACCTTGGAGAATGCCAGCGCCGCCGCCGTCCACGAGCACCTGGCCAACCTGACCCGGGGAGTCTGATCGATGGGTAAAGTCACCTGGCGCGGCCTGATCGGCCATCCTGCCCAGTTCCTGTTGGCCGTCCTGGCGATCGCCTTGGGCGTGGCCAGTGTCTTCGGGGCGGTCGGTTTGCGCTCAACCTTGCTGACGACGTACGAAAGCGTCCTCGGCTCAGCCACCGCCGCCGATGTCTACGTCGTACCCGGCGCCGCTTCGACCGGCGACCTGTTCAAGCCGTCCGTCAACCAGGCGCTCCTGCCGGCCAGCCTCGTCACCAGCCTGATCCAACCGGCCGACGTCAGGGCGATCGTTTCGCTCTATTCCGGGCCGGTCACCCTGTTGGACCGTAACCATCAACCGGTTAGGTCAAGCTGGTCGCCGTCGTTCCAGCCGGCCGGACTGTCGGTCCTGCCGGCCTTCCCGCAATCGATCGGCATCAACGCCGACCCGGTCGGGGTCCAGGGGATCACCGTCGTCAGCGGCGCCTGGCCGGTCCAGGCCACTGAGATCGCCCTGGAAGAGTCGACGGCCACCGCCGTTGGCTACACCGTCGGCGACGCCGCCGAAATCATCCTGGCCGGTAAGACCTATCAGGTGACGGTATCCGGCATCGTGGCCTTCCCCAAGCCGGTCAATGGCCAGGTCATCGTGGTGCTCGACCCGGCGACCGCCCAGAACCTGCTCAACCCAAGCGGCTACGTTCCGATGATCGCCATTTCGCTGGCTGAGGGTACCAGTTCCTCGGCCGCCGTCGCCAGCCTCCAGGCCTTGATCCCCGACGGGGTGTCGGCCCAGGTGATCGCCGGCGCGGACTACCGGGCCGATGTCCAGCAGTCCGCCAGTCAGGCTCTGGTCTGGGCCTGGCTCAGTTTGGCGGCCGTGGTCTTGATTTGCCTGATCATCGCCGGCTGGTTCATGGCCAACGTCTTTTTCACACTCGACCGGCGCCGCGCCGAAGAGATCGCCACCCTGCGCCGCCTGGGCGCGACTCGCTCCAACATCGCCAGCTCGGTCATCCTCCAGGGGCTGATCGTCGGGATTGCCGGTGCCATCGTCGGTCTGATCCTCGGCTGGCCTCTCCTGGCGCTGCTGCGGGCCTGGCTTGAGCGGATCGGCTTCCACCTGGCGGCCGCTGGGTCGCCAACAGCCCTGACCTGGGCCGCTGCCGCTGTCGCCGGCATTATCACCGCCATCCTGGCTGCCTGGGTACCGGCTTTCCGGGCCGCCCGCCGGGCCGTGGCCGCAGCACCCGAGCGGTCCGATGACCGCGTCAGCCCTGCCCGCGTCGTCGTCGGCCTGCTGCTGGTCATCGTCGGTCTGGCTGGCGTTGTCGTCCTGTTGGCCGGCCTGATCGCCATCCCCCTACAGCGCTGGATCTGGGTGGGTACGGCCGTGGCCTGGCTGATCGGCCTGGTCGTCCTCAACCCCGGACTCGTCGCCGGCCTGACTCGGTTGCTCGGTTGGCCCGGTGCCAAGCTGTCGCCGGCCGCGGGTCGGTTGGCCCGCGACGCCGCCAGCCGCCAGCCCCGCCAAACCGCCAGAGTCACTGGCGCCATCATCGTCACGACGACACTACTGGCCGGTGGCGTCATGCTGATCGGGTCGGCCCAAACCACGGCGACTGCTGGGCTGACCAGCCAGTTGGCCACCGACTTCGTCGTCTACCCGACCACACCCGGCGACCAGATCCCACAGGGCATCGTCAGCCGGATGCGGGCCATCAGCGAGGTTGACGTCTACGCCTTCAGCCAGG
>Ga0123357_10007475_pt1 | contig 13508 bp, 9 predicted proteins | sample TergutEmb28metaG_FD_89873 | JGI IMG/M metagenome (GOLD analysis project Ga0123357, IMG submission 89873) | Embiratermes neotenicus P4 segment gut microbial communities from Petit-Saut dam, French Guiana - Emb289 P4 | ecosystem: Host-associated > Arthropoda: Insects > Digestive system > Gut ...
AAGTCAGTAACTGTGTTAACTTGAAACTGCGTAAATCGGGTAAATGTTTGTGCACGAAAACGGCAAGACACGACGATCAGCACATACGTTACTTGCACATTTCTAGCCATGCGATGTTCTTTACATTCTCTCCGTACGACGGGGAATCGAATATAAATTCCCCTCTTTTAATCAACATCAGTGTTTACCCCACAAACTGGGTCAACAACAGGTGTAGAGGCTACGCCGCTTACACACCTTGTCCGAAGTCACATGCAGTCGATCATATTTTAGGTTAATGCCGGTTACACCCAAGTCTTTACGCATGTGCTCAAAGAGCTCAGTATTCAGCCCGAAATATGCTCGGCAATAACATGAACGTCTCTATTTAACGGAACCAAAGCCCTTGTGTCTCAGACAGCACACGCTTTGCTTCGTCACAGCTAAACTACGGTTACGTTACACATTACACACTACGGTGATACAACAGCGACACACCGGACATTGCCTTGTAATGATTAGCACTTCCACTTGGTATCTGAGATTTCAGGCTTCCGCCGCGATGTAGATGAGAACTGCGCTCCTCTGGGCTATTACACAGCCAGCAGTGGTAATTTCTTTTGGATTCTTGACCGCTGAAGATATGACCGATATGTTTTCCCATAACGTCGGTATGAAATGGCCTCTACTCGCTCCAAAAGAAAAAGAAAGAAAGAAAAAAAAACCCAACAACAACAGAAGAGCGCACTTCTTAGTATGTGGGAGCTTGCCACTTCATTCTTGGCCCGCAGAACGGCAACTCGGACTTACGTGATACTCTCCAGTACCTCCCAGCAGGCGGGAAGGAAATGGAACAAGGCATTGCAAAGCCTATCAGTTATTTCATATACCAGCAGGTTTAACATGCACAATTTCTACCTTCTGCCCACACAGTACAATTATAAGTTTTGTACGAAATAAATCTTTAAATACAATTCAGGCGAATCGTAGAGTTACAGGGTTATAAAACAAACGCCGGCTGCTTCCCACCCACTCTTCACCAAACACATCGTTTCATTTCATGCTACATACGTAACAAAACATACGTGACGTGTTAAATCAGTAAGGCTCTCTAAACCGTAACTTTTCCGTTAATCAAGCGATTTTACGAAAGAAAGCAGCACTTGAAGCAGGGGTAACATGTAACAGATGGCGCAACAGTGTCAGTCAGATGCTATTCGGGGGATAAGTTGATGTGCAACTTCAACTACACTGGAAACTTCGTCCCGAGAAAATATTCGTAGCGTGGTTCGGTTGTTAGAGGGAAATGAAATTCACCACCAATTTATACATGCTGGTTTACTCACCGTTCAACCATCTGACACGACTGTTAGCCCGAGAAAGTTTTATTGGACATCCATGACGGTGAACGCACCGGTCGGCCCAGCACACCGAGGACGGCTGTGATCGCAGCACAAGTGGAGCTACCGATGTTGGAAAATTCGGGAGTCACATTTCGAAATTCATCTGCTGCATTCCACAATGAGTAGGAACCGGAAATGCCTGTTCGCGAACGGTTTCGAATGCAAGAGCGAAGTTTCTACATAAAACGAATTTTTAAACCCGTGTAAAGACACACACACACACGCGCGCGCGCGCGCGCGCGCGCACGCACACACACACACACACACCAAAGGACATTAACAGCCGTGATATTGTCCCACATTTCGCTAAGGCAGTTGCTTGGAATCGCCTTAGATTTTATGCAGTGCTGATAAAGAATTCAACTGAACTACCAAACCCATGCAGCAAGATAAACTGGCACTCACTTTATGCAACGTAAAGATTAATTACCGTGCTGGGAGGTTTTAGCACCATCCCACGCCAGTTGAATCCAGTCTACACCGTACCCATTTGTTAAAGGTTCGTTCGAATATTAACCTCCAATCTACCCCTACGTTCCTCAAGTTTCTCTCTCTCTCTCTCACCTTCTGCTTTTCCCACTAAATAATGCACCCATTTCTCATTCCAATGCGTGCTAAATGACCCTCCTATTTAATCATCTTGAGGGAAAACTAAAAATCATAGAATTTCGTAATTAAGAAACTGATTACGTTTGTTAAAATTAGAACAACTAAAATTACACACCATAATGTTTTAACTTACAAAACTCCTACATGTTTCGGGTCTCAGTGGCCCATCATCACGGAGTGCAGCTGTACAAAGCTAGGCCATATTATCATCTGCAATGCACGGAACCGTGGTGAAATCATCAACGTATTATTTACACACGCGAGTATGTACACTGAAATTATGAAAATATTAAGTTACACAAGAAACTTACACAAGTAAACTTTCTTATGTTGGGCAAACAAGTCGCAGTCTAAAACAAGGGTAACAAGAACAAATGAGGTATAACAAACAAAACGATCCGCAATCAGCATATGCCTTACATATTTTAAACAACAAACAAGCATATGGACCTGTCAATAATACGTCTTTACTGAAGCAAGTTAAAAAAAAAGATCCATTACAAATTCTCTTTGAACGGTTTTACATTCAATCGCATTATCATCACAACCAACTTGTTCTGGAACAAAACAAAGGTGAGCGTAACCTGATGTATCAGCTGACATTTGACCTTCACATTACGTCACACAAAACGCAATATAGATCCGTACGCCCGTCTTCCAACTCACCTTCCACACCTTAGTACCGTGAACACACTCATAGGCCGCCCCAGCTGCTGGTATGCACTGCAACTATCACTCTATACCCTATGACACTTGTATTATATTTATTTTAATAGGTCTATAACCACGTTTATACATGTAATTGTAACCAAATATTTTACATTTCTATAAATTTATAATTCAACTTTTATAACTTAATATTTTCATAATTTCAATGCACACGCGCGCCTATGTAAATCATACATTGATAATCTCACCACAGTTCCGTACATTGGAGATGACAGTACGGCCTAGCCTTTGTTTTGTACAGCCGCACTCCCTGATGATGGGACAGTGAGGCCCGAAACATGTAGGAGCTACGAGGCGACGAGTAACCCCGAGAGTTTGAGACTATTTGAAGTCTGCCACATTTTCCAGTGATTTATGCAGTGTTAGTTATCTCGGTGGTGCAATTCTGTCCTGCATTCTAATGACACCTGACCACATGCACAGCTTTCTGCGTTTATTTCCAGTTCGTCGAGCTACATCGGTCCTCAACCAGCACCATCGAGTCCCCTGTTTCGACACATCAACACTTGCAACTGCACCGATCTTCCGCTGACAGGCAGTGTACGCTGCTGTTCAATGACGAACAGGTGTGAACATTGGACGTATAACAGACAGATGTCACTGCACTAATTACATATCATGCCATAAGGCTGTATGGGTGTTGTTGAGAAAAGGCTCCAGGTATGGAGCGAGTACTATGTACGTGTTCAACAAACAAAACGCAAGCACTACTGACGCAGTACGGACACTTTCTTCATAATACTGAAGCACCACCCACGCAGCTGCCACGTTGTCAGTAATTCCTAATCACCTCGGAGATACGAACAGTCGGCGGCCATGAAAGGCAAGCCATATGGCAATAATGTACAGAGGATCAGTGTCCCTGAAGAGGAAGGAAACCACGCCACATACAGTCGGACCTAGAAACATTTCTCCACTTTTCGAATTTAGCTCGGTAAATAGCAACATTACTTTCACAAACAACGCATGAGTAACCTGCACAGGACACACCGTTCTGTAACAGCTGCCTGAAATCTGTAAAAATTATAAAGTAAACCAGTCCTCACTGCAATGCTAGCAAAGCTATTAATGCGCGCATTTTACGAAAAGAGAAAGCGAAACCTGTTTCAGATGTCTAAGAACTATTTTCAGGAGAGAACTATGGCTGTCGCTGGAGTTCGAGTGAACAATGAGAGGCGTGGTTGCCGCCAGGCGTCTACCGTTCCATGCTGCGTTATGTTTTCGTTTTCAATTAATGCTGGTTCTGTTTACATACGTTACGGTTCACTGTGTCTACCGTAACACGAAGAAGAGTACCGAAAAGGAACACTGACATAAACCGGCAATCAAAAGGTAACACAACTACCAAATTTCTTTACGTTCATTCGGTCAACTCGTAAACAATAACGCTTATTGTCCGCATATGTTGATACGTTTAAAACCCAAAAAGAGTATTTCGGAAATGTGCATCACAGCAAAGCTCTTTTCACTTGTGTGTTTCTGCCTGATGCAAGCACCGTTTCAAGAAGTACTTTTTACCCCCGCACTGTTCGCCGTAGAGCGGACGACACATCGTTGCTGCATACCGACCGATGATGCCTGCTCTGCAGTGCTCACTCTGGAGATTAAAAAATACTGCATGTATTGCGACCCCTAGCAAACAGTACACGCTGTGTCCATCCCCCTTTTTTACTGACAGAATTATTTGAACAAAATTACAATGAACTTTGTCAAGGACAGAAGGAAATGGTCAGATTCATACTCCGACCGCTCATGCTCCAGAGGTCATAGGTACCCTAGACAGGAGTGGGGGGGGGGGTCCCCTCATAACCGTAACTGTCATGGTCACAGGGACAAAATCACTGTCACTGACGATAAACACAGCCCGGCCAAACAGCCCTTGGCCTACCAACACAACGTGTTATCACTCCACATAAATACGTATGTTCACACACACCAAAACACCATCTCATAAAACATTCGTTATTACACAAGCACGCAATACGAATGCAACATCAGAAGTAAAATCAAAATCATTTCGAACATATTCCTGAATTTCGACAGCAATTACGAAACTCAAAAACCAAAACGCTGTCTTCATCAGCTAATCACGGACTATTATACAGCGTCACTATACGACGCTTCCACGACGGCAATGCTTACAGCATGTAAAGTCGAAAAGTAGGATGACCGTGAAAGAGGTGGCCAGGATAAGGAATGAAGAGGCTGTATCCTATTTCAATGTACTATTCAACCATCTGCCTGTAAACACTAATTTAACGACCAGTTCTCCATTGCGAAAGCCATAAGGGGCCGATGAGGCAGCGTGGCAGAGACTAACATTACGGAAAGCTGTGGAAACACGCGGTAGTGGCCTATTTTAAGGCAGTACTGCATTTTTTTTTTTTGCCTGCAACGAAGCTCCGGTTATCTAATGGTGCCTTCTCGACGATGAAGGTTGCCAACCGAGTGTCACAGACAACGTACAAGAAATTACTGTAAGGAAGTGATGTTCACGATAAACGGTAATAATAATCATTCGTCAGACCCATTATTACACGGAAACAGTCCTTATGCAAACATAACGTCACGTATTCTGGAAATGCATGTTTATGCTTAGGCAGCAACGCACAATCCAAAATGGGAATCCGGCACTTTGGTAACGCAACGCAAAAATGTGCCGTTGAAGAAGCAACTTGTGGCACTGGGCGGCTCCATATGCATTCCTTTTCTGGTAATTCAGTAAGATATGCGACTAGTTGTGCAGTTGTGCACAGCCTGAGCAATTTCAATGCGCAACTAGAGCTAACTGCTTCACCCAGACACTTGGGGCCACAAGAGCACGCAGGGAGGGAGGGCACAAGTTAAACAAAGCCGTTATTGAACGCCGTACTGGTAGCTCGAGATGAACGTTTGGTATCTCCCAGCTACAAGCACACATAGCAGTTACTAACTTACATGATAACATACATTATTTCTTCATTCCTCAGCTTTCTTCATTTGCTTGTAAAAGTATTTCTACATCCTCAGCGATATCGACGGGTTCTGACAGCAGTACTGATGGAGATTTCAGTTGTCTGGAATATGACGCCCTGTAATGCCTCCAGTTCATGTAGGATACGCAATTTTACGCGTGTTTCCGTATACCTACCAACTCCCCCACCCACATTCCTACGACATATCTGTCGTTCAGTCTTTGGAATCGTTTATTTCCGCACGCACAATTACAAGTGAAGAACCAAACCCCTACCACATTATGTTTGCGCTCTTACCGACAAGAAAACGGGCATTTCCTTGAGTTCATTTTGATCGAACTGCCAAACGTGCTGCAAGGAACAGTTTGACAATCCTCTCGAGATGTTTGTGACCCAATTTACAAGCAGCAACTAAAGGTTCAAGTGAATTTAAATATATTTAAAAATGCGTGTCCGTTTCAATTACAACATGCGGACGGAGTTCCAAGAGTCCTGTCAATTGTGCCATACTATGCACCCAGAAGAACAAGGTTCAAGAATACGCTGGTCCGCAAATTCCTCGATATAAACAACCTGTATTACTTCATGTTTCATGACGGAGTGCTTTATACAAGGTGGTTCAAATATGACCGGGACTGTTTGTGAGTAAATCTGGCGACATCAGTCCCGGTCATATTTGAACCACCCTGTATGAATGCCATTGTCTCAATTTTAACCGCGTGTCGGCAATTCAAACCACAAACAGGTCTCCTAAATTACTTTACTTTACAGTGATCGCAGCGTAAAATCTAACCTCATTACAATTAAAAAAAAAAACCAAATGTTTTATACGCCGGTCCCAGTGGCCGCGCAGTCTAAGGCGTAGGTCTGCGACCGCTCGCCTGTTGAAATTGTGGGTTCGAATCCCACCGGGGGCATGGATGTCTGTCTGTTGTGGGTGTTGTGTGTTGTCAGGTAGAAATCTCTGCGACGAGCTGATCACTCGTCCAGAGGAGCCCTACCGACTGTGGTGCGTCGTTGTGTATGATATAGAAACCTCGTGAATGAGGAGACCCTGGCCCACTGGGGTTTTTGTGTCAAATAAAAAAAAACTAAACGTTTTACGCACGCCGTCCATGTTTGAATAAATAAAAAAGATGCTACGTATTTCTGTTTACGTACTGTTGATCAGCCTCACCACCAACAAGCCCGAAGTGGCTAGGACAAAGAACCGTCAATGCCACAGGTTCGAATCTCAATGCATAGAGAAATTTTTAGCAAAATAAAGAACTGAAGCAACTAGGGGGAGGTGTGTGTGTGGAAAGGGGGGGGGGCACGAAACAATGACTTTAGCCCAAATTACAAGCGCAGTTCGTACACAGAAAAACGTGTCCATTTCCGCATATATCGCGTTGAGTCAAAAGACGTTCCTACACTGCATTAATCAAAAAGTACAGAAAAATTAAGCCACAGGCAACTGCTGTACACAAAACGTATTCAGGCGAATTGCACGGCCTGTAACTATTCCTGACGATAAGCAATATTCGGCAGCAGAACACAACCAGAAGAGACACCAACCACACTAAGAATAATCAACAAAACACAGCAGAAAACCCTAACAACAAAGACTCTCGAGTGGAATCCACTGCTTTCCTAGTAACTCAATACAACGGCCCAAATACAACCCCGTAATACAAGCAGGACGAAACAGGTGACGCGAATAGCAGGAATGGAAGATGAAAAATACACACAAAGTTTAGTTGGAGCGCCTGACGGGAGAAGAATACACGGAGGGCAGCATTAAAATTGGGTTACAGAAATAAGGATGCAGAGTGAATTCAGCTGGCTCAGGATAGGGGCCACGAACGGGCTCTCCTCAACACAGCAATAAATACACCGTCGCGATTTCTTGACCACTTGAGCGACTATCATTTTTTAAGAAGTACTCTGCTGCAGGTTCTACCGGACGCAAATGGATTGTTCCTACGTACAGACTGAAACTACAGGCAGAAAAATCACGTCTGTTGCCTACGAATTCCGGTCAGAGAATGAAAATTAACCCAGAAGTAACATAGGCGGCTATATGCAACGGCACCACGTGGCAGAAGGAAGAATGCACGTGTGGGATGTACGAAAATTCGAAGATATACAATTATGCGAGAAAATATATTTAACGTAGAGAAAAACCAGTTATCATAGCTGATTGATGTATCCTTGTGCACCATAATTCACCTTCACTTCATACCAGTAGATACGATGTGCCAACAACACAATTTAGAAGCGAAGAATATCCTGCAAGCAGCACGAACAGTTTAAGTTTCGTGTTTCGTGTTCTGTTTGGCACATGTCCCCTTGCTGACAGCCTCTTGCGTATCAGTAGATTTTTTCCTGTTCTAGTCCACACACGCCACATTTAAATGCAGAGTACCATTATTATTTATTAGGCTACTGATAATTAAATGGAGCTGTACTAAACTCTATTACAAGCTACCTGCTGCTGCAGTGCCTACGTGATCGATACTGTGCATAATTAACATTGTCATATCGACCCCTGCTACTCCAATAGTAACTACCTCCAGTCTCCTCAGCACTCTCGTGCTACCGTGTCTATGACGAATGATGCCGCTACCCTCCTCCCACCGCTCGGACACGGGGATTACGTACATAATACAATTTATTACAGAATTATCAGCAGCAGACTGGTAGCCGAGTCCTCCTTTCCTCTCTGTCCCTACAACTGGAATAAATCTGCGGATAGGTAGATGTCGCATACGCTTGCGAGTTCGATCAGTCTGGTTTTTCAACTCGGAGGTTTTTTTTTACTACGTTTACGAAGAAAGAATAAACAATACTTCCCAAATTATAACAAAAAATTTGTATTAGTGTTCCAAGTGAATGTTACAATACCCAAACTATTATTTCAGGAACTGCCTTCTACGGGTCTCTGACATTAAGGACAGATATGAGGTTCAAGTTGCCCAGAATACCTACCTACCCACCTGTCTGTCTATCTATCTGTCTATAATTAAAGAACGAATTAATTACGCTCACCAAATCCTCCTGAAGAAGTTAACGGTTCCTCAGCAAGTCAAGCAATTCTCCGCATTTTATTTAATCCGAAAGTTCATTACCATGTTCACAAGAACCAGCCGCTGCTCCCTTTCCTGAGCAAGATGAATCCATTCCACACCCTTCCAAACTACTCCGATATTCATTTTAATATTCTCCAACTACCTACGCCTAGGTCTTTCAAGTTGCCTCCTGCTTTCAAATTTTCCAACCAAACACCCTGTATGCATTTCTCTACACCCCGACACGTGTACATGCCCCGCCCATCGCATCCTATTTTATACAATCGTCCTGATGAATGATGTTTGTACCTAAGGGAAGGAAAGTAGATGAAGACTAAAAGATATGCTCTTATCTTCACACTTCGCAATTTTGACCCAATATTATCGGGCTAACCACACGACAAAGCATGGGCTAAGCAAGGGACACACAGAAAGCACAGGGAAGATGAGAAATGTATACATAACACGAACCCAAAAGAACAGACGTAACTATGAACTCATAAGCATATGGTAGAATATTAGAACAGAGTGTATCGCTCATTTGCGACAACAGTGTCACAACTTAAAATCTGTGATTTTTCAGGAGAAGCTTTTAAAGGTTTTGAAGTGCTATAATTTTCTGAGTGCAATGACGACACAACTGCTCTCCAGCGGCGAGTTTTGCAAACTGCGTTATGACCCTATACCTTTTAAAAGTGCATCTGCAAACGTTTCTTTCTATACTAATAACTCAAAAATGCCAAATTTTGAGTTGTGACACTCTTGTCGCAAATGAGCGATATGATGAGCACACTGGCTTCGTCTGGCTTAATGCAGGGTCCAACGGTGGCGCCTTACAAACAGTAAAGACTTTTCGTGTTTATAAATTTCGACGCATTCTTGGACTGAGCGACTGCTTTCTTACTCAAAGAGTCCTCTGCTTCATCCGGGCGGTCGTTGCGCCAGAACTGCACACTTCCGGAAATTTACACAACGCTATGAAACACTCAAATGTGTGCACTTCCTTATTTAGATTCGCATTACTTGTAGTTTACACAGTGGCACCGATGAAGCAATCAGCGTCTCTTGGTCGGAACTGGGAACCGTTTTGCACACTGTTTCCAATCCTGCTCAGTATCCACCATACTTCACTCTACCGCACATTAATTTACGTGTACCACAGACGTAAAAGGTAAAAAGTAAAGCACTCCCGTTACAGGCCTGGAGTGGCCCACAGGGTTCCAGGAAGTTAAGGTTCCCAGATTTCATGACAACGGCACAGGACGGTGGTAAGGTTGTCACTCTTACGCACCGGCCGCCTTTACCCCCAGGCAATGGTCCTGCTACTGCTGAGTCGACCCCAGAGCCATAGTGCGATTGGAAGGATTTTATGTCAATGAAAAATTCCAGTGACACCAGCTGGGATCGAACCAGCGACCTTCCGATTTATAGCACAGCACCTTAACCACTGTGCCACCGCGGTCCCCATACCACAGACCTACAATTATTTAATGCAACACAACGGCAAACATTCAACTCACATCCAACACATTAAAACTGACTTTCTCACGTCACCTTTCTCTCAGTGTTCATTCTATCGCACATCTCATTAAGTTATCTTAAAATACTGCTATACTTAAAATGTTTTCAGCGGGTACCGAGGTTCTTGGACAGGGATAAAGCAGCCGAAGCCTGAAGTTGATCACGCGTCTCCATCAAGTGTGGACGTTAAGAATTAATGGAGCTATGCCTCTACTCCTACATGCCTTCCTGGCGTGGGCACTGACAATTGTACCTTTCTCAACCTTCTAATGTTTTGGTGTGCATCATAACTGAATATGGGAAACATAAATATTAAGCAGTTGTTTATAAATTAGCCCTTGTTGTGTGTGTCTACGGCCACTGTGGAGTCTGCCAGAGACATGCCTGTCATGCTTTACTATGACGGAGAAATCTGGTTTCATAAAATACGGTATACAGTGGTCTCTAAAACTGTGGTGCGCGTAGCACTACCACTACCAACACAACCACTATTTACTGGCATGTGGCCTTAATGAAAATGGACATACAAAAAAGATAAAAATTTTAAAAAGTAAATAAAACAAGCCACATTTATTTGCTAATAGTGTTGCTAACGGTATTACCAAATTCATGCCCGCTGTTAGCTAGTATTTCCAACTTCAGCATCTGTATTTAAATAACATATATTAGTGGTACATGGAAATGCTAACTTCATTAGGCGGTACGCCAGCGAACTAGTCCGAGAACCCCTGCGCTATACAATTCACGTATCACAGCTCGACTTAAATATTTACAAACGGTATAAGTCTCCAAATTCAATATTCATTACAGTTTCTCGTGTTCCAAACGTAGGTGGACGGTCATGAGGATTGCGTGTTGTTTCATTCATTCTGCAGTCTGTCTTACGACAGGTCCATAGCCTCTTCCAAAAAGTCCTTTCCCCATGGAATGTGATCTGGTGCTTCGCCTTTCAATTTTCAGTAACCTCTATTTTCCTTAAGGTTATCCAGTAGCTGCTTACGTTTTCTTCCTCGTCTTCCCGTTACTTGTTCTTGCCTCTATCTTTCCTTCAATAACTTGTTTTAGAAGGCAGTTCCGACGCAAGATGTGACCAAGTCAGTTACCCTGCCTTCTTCTTATTGTCTGCAGGATACTTCTCTCCTCCTTGACTACTTGTAACACTTCAATTCCCACATGATCGGTCCAACTGATCGCCATCCTTCTATAGTACCACATGTCAAAACTTTTAACATTTCTGATGTACTTTCCGAAGTGTCCATACAAAACTGTGCTCCACATGTAGTATAGGCCAGGTGAAAAGTGATGGCACACGCGCATAAATCAGATTTCGTCTTTCGGCGAAACGGACGAGTCCATTTAAATCAGCGGGGGCGACAGTACAGTCGACTACTGGCAGCCGAAGTGTGCGCATCAACGGTAGTAATGCTGGATACACCATGTTCTGAGGTAGTGTGAAGGATACTGGCTACCTACTCCATTCGCCAGTTTCCCCTTCACTTCCCCTCCCGTGCGTCACCGTGTGCCATCACATTTCAGCTGGAGTCTGCTTCACTTGTTGTTTCAAGCATATTATTTACAGAGTACCAATGTTAAAAAATAATGAAGTGTATGAAACATGTAATAGCCTAAATTAACAAAGACTAATACAGGCAATCATGATATAGTAGTGAGCAGCGATACACTACCAACCGGAAGTGCCTTACATGAATAACACAAATAAGAATACCATCACAGTACACATATTGATTTTCATTATGTTCTAATGAATCTTCAGCGTGGTTGGAACTACAGATCAGCAGCGTGACGTCTTACGAATCGGCAAGTGGAACTGCCAAGGCTCACATAATATTGTAATCATAAAAAGATAAACCGTGTACGAAGAACCTATATGTATGTCACTCTTAAACACTTCTTCCTAACGTTTGTTACTACACAAAACTACGCCAATGATTCGGGGGGGGGGGGCTTGTGAACACACGGCTTTGTGCAGTTTCATTACTGTCTCAATCACAAGACCACATCTCTGTCCTGTTCCTGCCATTACCTTCCTACACTGCATTTATGCAACACCGTACATGTATATGCTGCGAATACGCAAAAACCATCGATATACGCGAAACAAATTCGGCGCTCCTCGGCACCTGCTACTGACATCTACTTCGCTGAACCTGTTAACATGTAGTCGTACTTTTGTGGTCAACAGCTCAATATATCTCCTACAATCTTAAAGGAAAGGGCTAAAATCTTAAAAGGAAAGGACAAAGTATTCCTGTCAACGCCGCGAACGCATATAGCGGAAGAAGATGCATAACTCCATCCATTCTTAAACTAGGCACTTGAAGGAGATGAGTATCTGTCAAAATGTTACTAACAATAACGCAAATTGCATCAGAAGACGTGTGAGGCCAGGCAGAGTCAATCCGCCGGGGACAATTTTTGAGGTTCGCTCTACGCAATCAGATTTCAGTTTCGGGAGGGCCGATATCCCACTGCATGTACGTGACGTAACTTGTGTTAACTATAAAGGGCCCCATACACTCTAAATTAAACTGTGTAAAAAAACTGCATGAAAGACTGAACTGGATGTTCTCTGGCACAACACAGGTTTCCCATCAGGTGTGAGTTTTTTTTTTTTTGGTCAGATCTGTTGGGTGCCTTGAGATGATGCCATCGTGTTATCGGCAGGTCAATTGAGGAAAGTGTGGGATTCCCTCAGTGAACTGCGTAGTTCTCTGTGTGAAAGACTGGAAAGGACAGTTCTGAGGCCTGTGCTACTGTCTGTCAAAACTGCGCAGTTTACATAGTTATTTCGTCAGGTATGACGTCACACAGTAAAATCGCCCAGTTTAACTGAGAGTGTATAGCGCCCTTAATAATGGAGACACAGTTTCAAGTCTACCACCGACATGCAGGCCCACGGACTCCAATGGTCGCTGTAACTGAGCAGTTTTCACAGCAAGGATCAGCAGTGGTACAAGAAGCCTGACTTGGCTTCGGTGCACCTTCCGCACACATTAACCTTTTGGTGCCGGAATCATTTTTTTTAATTTTAGCACACCCTGTATATAAAATGTGAATAATACAGGACCCAAATGTTAGAATTATGAAACAAACTGCATTTTTAAGAGGGAAAAAACGGGGAGTATATACCATGTTTAAAATATTCAGTACCTATATTTGTTGAATAAATATATAAAATGCAACGTTTAGAGGTTAGCGGTGCGGTACGACCCCTATAGGGGTCGTTAGGCGTCAAAGGGTTA
>Ga0123357_10007476_pt1 | contig 13507 bp, 15 predicted proteins | sample TergutEmb28metaG_FD_89873 | JGI IMG/M metagenome (GOLD analysis project Ga0123357, IMG submission 89873) | Embiratermes neotenicus P4 segment gut microbial communities from Petit-Saut dam, French Guiana - Emb289 P4 | ecosystem: Host-associated > Arthropoda: Insects > Digestive system > Gut ...
ATCAAAAGTATCAATAGTAAAAATTCTTTCGGGTGATATAACCATGCTTACAGTAATGTAAATTAATGACATAATAAGCAATGGAATTAAAATACTTCCTGTTAATGCTTTAAATTTTGTGTTTAATTTTTTTTCAAAAAAAAGAAAAATTGCACATACCAAAAGATAATATGAAATATGTAACATTATGCCTAGTATTCGATGATTGTTTTTTGGAATATCAAAAAAAACAAAAGGAGAGATAATAAGAAGTAAAAATATAATACTGGTCAAAAATATAAATTTCAGCGATTTTTTTGGCATTCTATTTTCCTTCTTTGTAGGTTTTGTATATACCTTGAATTTTTACATCCATAAATACAGGCACACGATAATTTCCTAAACTTTTAAACGGCCCTATCCCATTTAAAACTTCACTTACTAATTCTGCACATGCCATAGAGCAAGTATTGCACATGCCAGTATTGGCATGGCAGCTCGCCAATGATGCCTCGAATTCGCAGTCAAACACACCCCTCGAATGACACCGGCGATCCCTCACTTTTTCCCCTTTCCGAAAACCAGCCGCGCTCCGTACACATTCGAAACCCACATCACGACGATACTCAACACGAGCACGAAAGAGCGCGAGGATATCAGCCATGTGCTGTAAGGTTCCTGCCCGGAGTATTGCGACCACACCCCGGCTCCGGAAAACAGTGCCAGAAACATCATCACGATGTCGACGACGAACAGTACTGCCAGCGCGACGATCTTGATCGACACCTTCGCAAGGAAGGACTGGAACTGTTCCATTCAACCTCTCCCTACCGGCATCGCAAAAACTCCAGATCAATGCCAGAACTTCACGACCATCGGATCCTTCGCGAATCCAACGATCTTGTCCAGGATAAACTTCAACACTTTCAACTTTGTGTCCTGGAGCTGTATCGCGTTCGGATTCGCGATCAGGTAACAGCTGGCACTTTTAGGCCGTAAGCTGGAATGAGCTTGCGAGCTTCATCGCAATCGTATCCCCATTCCGATACATCAGGGGGCACACGGATTGCCCCCGAAATACGCCATTTGCGGAGCCGACATCACCGCGTAACCCGTGTTGCCTCCCCGCTCCCAACCAACCTTACCCTGTCACCGGGCTGGAAGTCCTCACCTCCATCCGCCTGCACGATTGCCAGGTATCCACCCCTATCAAGTTTGACGGTAATTTCCAACCCTTGTTTGCGAGTAGCGGCTTCTTCCAGGGCTGCGCCGCCCACACCGCCTGCCACAGCGCCTATTACGGTTCCGACGGTCGAAGTAATGGGATCCCTCCTGCCACCAAGGGAACTACCGATCACACCGCCCGCAACGGCGCCCGCTACCGAACCGACTGGAGTCCTTGTACCCTCCAACCTTACTGAACGCACACTCTCAACGGTAGCGAACCGAACTGTCATAACCTGCCGCGCTTCCCTGCGTGAATAGTCGTCCCCGCCAAGATTGGAAGCGCAACCGCCGATGGGAAGTGACGTAACACATAACAAGGCAATTGCCAGAATCGAGCGTTTGTTCATGTGAAATCTCCATGGGCATGTAGTTCAGGGCAATGACACGTTTTAGTGCCTTAACCAGACCCGCCGTGCGGGTTCGTGCATGGGTAGCCCCAGTTTGCCAACCGGCGCGCCACACGCCACCTGATCTTTATATAGTACATCCGGTTTGAAAAATAATGAAAGTGACAATGGCCATCTTTCTAGGAAAACTACGCAAACACAGCCAGAAAACTACCCTTGTCGCTTATGGCAAGCTAGAGCAAGAAGCGTTCATGGAATTTGAAGTACCTTCAAACTGTATCGGAGGGTTCCAGTAACGGAGAGCGGCAGGATGGATCAAAACAACGTCTCTGGACACGGTGATGTTCTGTTTTGGACATTCTTTGCCCTTCATCGCTAAAATCTTTCTTTTTATACACGGTGGCAGCCCAGCTTCGTTGCTGTCCCGGCACAACCCACAAGGAGAACCCCATGTCTATCAAGGTTGCCATCAACGGTTTTGGCCGTATCGGCCGCTGTACTTTCCGTGCCATCTTCGAGCGGGGGTTGCAGGACGAAATCGATGTGGTGGCCATCAACGACCCCGGCGATTTCGCCGCCCATGTCCACTTGCTGAAATACGACACCACGCACGGACGCTTCAACGCGACAGTCGAAACTGAAAGCAACAACACGTTGATCGTCAACGGCAAGAAAATCGCTTTCCATTTCACCAAGCTTCCCAAGGACATCGACTGGGCGCAACACGGCGTTGAGGTGCTGCTGGAATGTACCGGCCTTTACACGAGCAAGGAAAAGGCGCAAGCCATGCTGGCACAGGGCGCGAAAAAGGTGCTCATCTCCGCGCCAGGTGGCAGTGATGTGGATGCCACGATCGTCTATGGCGTCAATGAAGGTGTGCTTACATCCGCGATGACGGTCGTTTCCAACGCTTCTTGCACTACCAATTGCCTCGCGCCAATTGCCAAGGTGTTGTCTGAATCCGTCGGCATCCGGCAGGGGCTGATGACGACCATACATGCTTACACAAACGACCAAGTATCGGTCGATGCGATTCACTCAGATTTGCGCCGGGCACGCGCCGCAGCGGCCAACGTCATCCCGACAAAGAGCGGCGCAGCGCAAGCAGTAGAGTTGGTACTGCCGCACCTCAAGGGAAAATTCGACGGTTTCGCGCTGCGAGTTCCAACGCTGAACGTCTCGCTCGTCGATCTGACTTTCACCCCAGAACACACTACGACGAAAGAAGAAATCAACGCGCTCATGACCGCCGCCGCCAACGGCTCGCTGAACGGCATCCTTGCGGTCAACAACGACCCGCTGGTGTCGTCCGATTTCAACCACACTTCGGTATCTTCCACGTTTGATGCTACGCAAACGCGCATATTAACCGGTCCGGACGGGGAAACACTGATCAAGGTGCTGGCCTGGTATGACAACGAATGGGGCTATTCCTGCCGGATGCTAGACACGGTACGTGCATGGATGCGCGCCAAATGACCCGTCTGGCGGTAGAGACAAGGCATGCCTTGTCTCTACCTGGCCGTATGTTCACCCACAAAAAGGCCAATTCGATTGTCTTGAGCCTTGCCGGAAAACCGCCCCGCCATTAGACTTGCCAAGTTCAATCGTATATTGTCGCGTTCATGCCACATTCAGCCTCCATCCGGCCGGTCGAATTCCACAACATGAATGTGGGTGCGGTTCTCGTTTTGCTGAACCGTATCGATCCTGCTGGGTTGGCCGATGAAATGCACAGGATGCTCGGCGGGCGGCCAGATACTTTCAATCATGAACCGGCTATCCTCGATTTTTCGGCGATCGACGATGTATCTAAGAACATCGACTGGAACGGGCTGCTGTCGCTGCTGCGGCGTTACCGGCTGCAACCAATGGGAATACGGGGCCTGGCCATTGAGGCGCATCTCGCAGGGGCAAGGCGTGCTGGTTTGGCGACGCTTGACGATGTACCGATGACAACGGGGAAACACCACCAAGCGCAGGCAACGGCAATATCCGCCGCGAGCGTAGAGGCTTCGGCTCCCGCCCCAGTTTCCGGCCCGACGGCCAACACCCTATACATCGACCGGTTCGTGCGCTCGGGGCAGCAAATTTATGCGCAAGGGAGCGACCTCGTGTTGCTTGCCGGTATCAGCCCTGGGTCGGAAGTCATTGCCGACGGCAACATCCATTGCTTCGGCTCCCTGGCAGGCCGGGCACTTGCCGGGGCGCGTGGTGATGCCAACGCACGCATCATTGCGACCTGTTTCGGCCCAGAACTGGTCGCGGTCGCAGGTATCTACCGTACTTTTGAACGTGGCGTACCTGAAAGCATTGCGGGTCGCGCAGTTGTCGTGCGCATGAAATCCTCGGCCAAGAATCAATCCATCGTTATCGAACCGCTCCAGATCAACTGAAAACGGTCTAACCACTCAAGGGGAAAAAGTGAGAGTCATCGTCGTTACTTCCGGCAAAGGCGGGGTAGGCAAGACCACCACCAGTGCGGCATTCGCTTCGGGGCTGGCCTTGCGCGGTTTCAAGACAGCGGTCATCGACTTCGATGTCGGCCTGCGTAATCTTGATCTCATCATGGGGTGCGAGCGGCGAGTGGTTTATGACCTCATCAACGTCATCCACGGCGAGGCTAAGCTCCATCAGGCACTCATCAAGGACAAGCACTGCGACAACGATAACCTTTTCATCCTGCCCGCCTCACAGACGCGCGACAAGGCAGCTCTTACTGAAGAAGGCATCGAGTCCATCTTTAAGGAACTCGACAGCATGGGTTTCGACTACGCGATCTGCGACTCGCCTGCCGGGATCGAACATGGTGCGGTCATGGCGCTTACCTTTGCCGACGAGGCCATCATCACCACCAACCCTGAAGTTTCCTCGGTACGCGATTCCGACCGCATCCTTGGCATCCTGCAATCGAAGTCCCGGCGTGCACGCGAAGGCAGCGAACCTGTCAAGGAACATCTGCTGCTTACCCGCTATGCCCCCAAGCGCGTCGAAAACGGTGAGATGCTGTCGTATAAGGACGTGCAGGAGCTTTTGCGCATTCCGTTGCTCGGGGTCATCCCCGAATCCGAAGCCGTGCTCCATGCCTCCAACCAAGGCATCCCCGCCATTCATCTCACGGGTTCGGATGTGGCGGAATCCTATGGTGACGTCGTTTCCCGTTTCCTGGGCGAACAGCGCCCGCTGCGTTTCGTCAATTTTGAGAGACCCGGCTTCCTCAAGCGCTTGTTCGGAGGCAAGTAACATGTCATTTCTCGCTCGTCTTTTCTTCGGCGAAAGAAAGAAAACGGCTGCCATTGCCAAGAACCGGCTGGCGATCCTGATTGCGCACGAACGCTCACCGAATGCCGGACGGACGGACTACATCCCGGCTATGAAGGATGAACTGCTCCGGGTCATTTCAAAATACGTCAAAGTCGATCCAGATGCCATCAACATCCAATTCAGTAGGCAGGACAACTATGAAGTGATGGAAGTCAACGTCGTCCTACCCGAGGAATCGGAACCCCGCCCCTTGCAAGCTACTCCACCGCCCCGTACTTTCAATACCCGTCGTCCTCAGAAAAAATAACCCTGGACACGCACCGAACCATGAACCCCGCAATCCGGTCTATGGATTGCGGGCTGGCGTGAATTAGGTCGGATCAGAGTTTTTCGAGAATCCGGCCATGGCACGGTGGAGGTAGTAACCCATCGACCAAAGCGTCAGGGCGGCCGCAATGTAAATCAGGATGCTACCCACGATATCCATGTTCACGCCCAGGAAAGGCTCATAAAGCAGTAACATTGGAATGGCCGTCATCTGCGCCGCTGTCTTGAGTTTGCCGATAGTGGCCACGGCCACGTTCGCGGATTGCCCTTCCCGTGCCATCCATTCACGCAGAGCCGAGATCGTGATTTCGCGCCCGATGATGATGACGGCTACCATCATATCCACGCGGCCAAGCTGAACCAGCATGATGAGCGAAGTAGCCACCATCAGCTTGTCCGCAACCGGGTCGAGGAAAGCGCCAAAGGCCGAAACCTGTTTCAAAATACGAGCCAAGTAACCATCCAGCCAGTCGGTAATGGCAGCGGCAGTAAAGATGATGGCGGCGAGCAAGTTTTTTTGCGTCATACCCACCCAGGCATCCGGCAAATAGAAAATGCCGACAAAAACCGGTATCAGGGCAATACGCCCCCAGGTCAATATGTTGGGAATGTTGATATGTATGCCAGAGCGCAACGCCTTCGCTCCTGTTTTGATGGTTCAATGCAGCGCCGAGTATATCTGTTCAGCCAATTTACGGTTGACTCCATCGACACGGCACAGATCCTCTATCGCGGCGGCGCGCACGCCGTCCAACCCGCCAAAGGCGGAGAGAAGCGCTCGACGGCGCGCGGGACCCACACCAGGAATGTCTTCCAGCTTCGAACCAAACCTAGTTTTGCTGCGTCGGGCACGGTGGCCGGTAATGGCAAAACGGTGCGCCTCATCACGTATTTCGATCACCAGATGCAGCGCCGGAGATTGCCCGCCAAGCGTCATACTTTCGCGCCCGTCCGGGAAAACCAGTGTTTCCAGCCCCGGTTTGCGTCCTTCTCCCTTGGCAACGCCCACAATGTTGACTGCATCCAGCCCGAGTTCGGATAGGGTGGCCAGCGCTGCGCCTACCTGCCCTTGCCCGCCGTCGATCAGGATGAGATCGGGGCAAATGCCCTCCCCGTCCGCCACCCTGGCATAGCGCCGTTCAAGCGCCTGACTCATGGCGGCAAAATCATCGCCCGGTGTAATGCCGTCGATGTTGTAACGCCGGTATTCGCCATGCCTCATCACACCGTTGACGTACACCACGCAGGAAGCCACAGTGGCTTCGCCCATCGTATGGCTGATGTCGAAGCACTCAATGCGCATTGGAACCTCTGGTAAATCGAGAGCTTCATGCAAAGCATGCAGCCGTTCCCCGGCGCGGCTCGCATCGCGTAACCGTGCCTCAATAGCCGACCGGGCGTTTTTCTCTGCCATCTCCATCCAAGCTTTTTCCGCAGCATGGCGTGGCCGAACCAAGAGCGGTGGATGTTCGGAGATTTCGGAAAGCGCTTCACGTACTGGGCCGGGGTCAAGCGCAACCAATAAGCGTGATGGCAGTGGATGCACGGCGTAGTGTTGCTCAATGAAAGCCACCAGCCCATCGCCCGCATCCACCACCACTGCGCCACTAGGGAATTGTGGCCGATCCCCGAGATGACGGCCACCGCGTACCATCGCGATGTTGACGCAGACCAGCCCGGACGCCTCTACCGAGGCAATGATGTCGACATCCTCATCCCTGCGACTGTCCGCGAACTGGCGATGCAGCACCGTTTGCAACACTCTGATCCGGTCACGGAAAACCGCCGCTTCCTCAAAGGCCAGCCGCCCTGCGGCAGCCTGCATGTGTTCGCCCAGATCGTCGATGACTTCACTCGCCTGCCCATCGAGAAAACGGCTTGCCAGACGCACATCGGCGCCATAGGCATCACGGTCGATTTCCGCCACACAGGGCGCGCTGCAACGCTTGATCTGCGCCAGCAGGCAAGGCCGCGAACGGTTCTGGAAAACGCTATTCTCGCACGTGCGCAACCGGAAAGTTTTCTGCAGCAGTTGGATACTCTCGCGTACCGCGTAGGCGCTGGGAAACGGGCCAAAGTAGCGCGCCCCCCTGGCAAAAGCCCCGCGATGAAATGCAAGACGGGGAAACTCATCCCCCGACAGTTCGACGTAGGGATAGCTCTTGTCGTCCCTGAACAGGATGTTGTAGCGCGGGGACAAGCTCTTGATCAGGTTGTTTTCCAGAATCAGTGCCTCAGCTTCCGAGCGTGTCGGGGTGATATCCACGCGCACGATCCTTTCCACCATCATGGCGATGCGCGGGCTGGACTGCCTCGTCCGGAAATAGCTCGACACCCGGCGCTTGAGGTTTTTGGCCTTGCCGACGTAGAGCACCTGTTCATCGCTGCCAACCATGCGATAGACGCCCGGCGCGTCGGGCACGGTACGCAGGAAAGCGTGCGCGTCGAACGGTGCAGGCGTGGCAGGTGGGTTCTGGTCACCCATTTGGCCGCGTGGCACCGATGGTCGCCGCAGCCATGGCCGAATGATCGGCGCTCTCCGTCGCCAGCACGGCCAGCACCTTCTCGCGCGCCCGCACGTAGGGCGGATACTGTGCGAGCACGTCGGTCGGCCACGGATGCGGCGCGGGTACGGTCAGGGCGTTCAGGCGTGCGCGGGTAGCGCTATCGATTTCAGGCGTTCCACGCGACAGGAGTTCGGCAACGAGATCGGGACGGTTGCACACCAGCCACATGTCGCAACCCGCATGCGCCGCAGCCGCCACCCGCTCCACAACGTCCCCAGCCACGAGGGTTGCGCCCGCCATATTGAGATCGTCGCTGAAGATGATCCCCTCGAAACCGAGCCGCCCGCGCAGCACTTCCTTCAGCCAGAAAGGCGAAAAACCCGCCGGTCCCGCCTTCCCCGGTTCGGCGCGCGGATAGACGACATGCGCGGGCATCACCCCCGCCAGCCGTTGCAGCAACCCTTGTCGGTATGGGGCGATATCCTCGTCCCAGATCGAATCGAATGTGCGCTCGTCGATCGGGATGTCGTGGTGCGAATCGGCCTCGACACAGCCATGCCCCGGAAAATGCTTGCCCACCGCACCCATACCCACATCCGCCATACCCAACACGAGCGACAGCGCCAGGGAAGCCACCACCGCCGGATCGCGGTGAAACGCGCGGTTGCCGATTGCGCGGCTGCATCCGTAATCGAGATCGAGCACCGGCGTAAAACTCAGGTCGATACCATGTGCAGCAAGTTCGGCAGCCAGCACGAACCCCGTTGCACGGGCCGTCTCCAACGCCCCGGCCTGATCGCGCGCCCACAGGGCACCGAGTGTGCGCATCGCGGGCAGGCGGGTAAAATCGTCCGTCCGGAAGCGCTGCACCCGTCCGCCTTCGTGATCGACCGCGATGATGAGGGCAGGCTTGCGCAGGGAGCGGATTTCGTTGGTCAGGGCGCGCAACTGCGCGGAATCGGCGAAATTACGCGCGAACAGGATGACACCGCCAATCCGTGGGTCGCACAGGCGTTCGCGTTCCTCATCGGTCAGCGCCAGACCGGTGACATCGACCATCAACGCGCCGCGCGGCAACGAGACAGGAAAGGCGCGTGATTTCATGTTTCTCCCCGGCATTCGATCACTGCAAAAGCAACGACGTAATCCTTCTCATCGGTCAGGCTGAGAAAGGCACGCAAGGCGTTCGATTCCATATGGGCGGAAAGTATGTCATCATACGCGAAACTGGGGCTACCCTGTTTGTCATGCTTCACGGCCAGCGCATGCAGGGTTGCGGGTGGAGATATCCCGATGCCGAGAGCCTTGCCAAACGCTTCCTTGGCGGCAAAACGCTTGGCGAGAAACCGGGCTCGGTCGCGGATAGCCTGCCATTCCCCCCACTCGGCCTTCGCCAGGATACGCGCCGCAAACGCTTCGCCATGGCGGTCAAGTGCCGTGCGTACCCGCGCAATCTGGACGATATCGGTCCCGATGCCGTAAATCACGCAGGAGTCCCCGCGGCTTCACGCATCAGTCGCTTCATCTCGCTCACCGCTGCACGCAGGCCCACGAACACGGCGCGACTGACGATGGCATGACCGATGTGCAACTCGCGCACCCCAGCGAGCGCGGCAATGGGTTGCACATTGTAGTAATTGAGCGCATGCCCGGCATTGAACCGCATCCCGGCGGCACGCACCGCTTCACCTGCCGCACGCACGCGATCAAGTTCCAAGCGCACCGCCGGGCTGTCGACATCCCGTCCGTTCGTATGAAAAGCGTGGGCATAAGGCCCGGTGTGAATTTCGCACACACGTGCACCGATCCGCACGGCAGCATCGACCTGTGCCAAGTCAGCGTCGATGAACACGCTAGTAACGATCCCAGCATCGTCTAAGCGGGCAATACACTCGCGCAGCCGCGCTTCCCCGGCCACGATATCGATACCGCCCTCGGTAGTAATTTCCTGCCGTCCCTCGGGAACCAACATTGCCATTTCAGGTTTGATCTGGCAAGCGATGCTGATCATTTCATTGGTAGCTGCCATTTCAAGGTTCAGCTTGATCTGGGTAAGCTCCCGAAGCCGCCGCACGTCATCGTCGCAGACATGGCGGCGGTCTTCACGCAAATGGACAGTAATCCCATCCGCCCTGCCGAGGTGGGCTTCTACCGCAGCCCAAGTCAAGTCAGGTTCCCAGGTACGCCGTGCCTGCCGCAAGGTGGCAACGTGGTCAATATTGACGCCGAGTTCGATCAAAATTTTATCCTCACTTCATTTCCTGCACGACAAACCTGCAAAAAGTGCGGAGATTTTAACTCATGCAAGCACTAGGCGATGATGAGCGCAACGTTCAATCCCTGCTCGTTAGAAATCTTGACTAAAATATCTATTTTTAATATGATTAAAACATCTACAGAAAACACATTGAAATATGCATATAACTTTTGTTCTCATGGTTGCTTTTCTCGCCACCACGTTCACGGGGTGCGCACAGATGCCGCAGCCACGAAACCCTGGGCGTACCCTGGGGCCTGGCCACTTGATGGTGGAAGAAAACCGAGGGTTGCTTCCAAACTTATCCGAAGGACAGGTAAACACACCTGCACCTGACCTGGTTTCTCCCCATATTCCGGTTCCCGTGCCGACCTACTCGCTTGATGTCCGCCTTGCTTCGGTCGAACAGGTACTCACGGCTCTTGCGCGTGATCAGCGGATCGACTTCGAGTTGCACCCTGGCGTGGAGGGGTTTGTCACCTTAAGCGTTTTCAACCGGCCATTGCCGGAATTGATCGAAAGCCTTTGCGACCAAGCCAACCTACGTTGCGAATTTGACGGGAAGCGGCTGACGGCCATGCCCGATACGCCATTCCTGCGTACCTACCACATCGACTACGTCAACCTTACGCGCGACGTGAATAGCTCCATCGCTACCAGCACCCAAATCGCCACCACCAGCAGTAGCGCCGTCGACGCCAAGGGCAGCAGCAGCGCCGGGGGCGGAAATGCCTCACTCACTCAAATCGGCGCCAAAGCAACGAACCATTTCTGGGAAACGCTCGAAAACAATATCCGCACGATCCTCAAAGAACACGAACGCATTACCCGTAAACAGCGCTGCGAAGCTACGCAACCCCGTAAACCCGGCAGTGATGCATCATGTGGGGGTACGGAAGAGTCCGCCTTTGTGGTCAGCAACCGCGAAACCGGCATATTGGTGGTGCTCGCCAGTGCCAGCCAGCACCGCAAGGTGGCTGAGTTCATCGACCTCGTACAAGGCGCAGCTCAGCGGCAAGTGATGGTCGAAGCCACGATTGTCGAAGTCACGCTCGCCGACGGCTACCGGCAGGGCATCGACTGGAACCGGCTGGGCATCCCGGCCATCAGCATGAACCCACGCGGCACAAATGACAATGGCGGCTTGCAGCCATCGGTTTCCTACCTTTCAGACAAGCTCGACGTACGCCTGGACTGGCTGGAGACCTTCGGAACAGTCAAAGTGCTCTCCAGCCCAAAACTTTCCGTGCTCAACAACCAGACCGCAATCCTCAAGGTGGTCGAAGAGGTCGTCTATTTCCTCGTCGATGCCTCGGTTACTGAATACGCCACCAACGACCGCGAAAGAACCTCTGCTACTACTAAGCCGCAATCGGTATCGGTCGGGTTGGTGATGTCTGTTACCCCGCAGATTGGGCGCGACGGCACAATTATCCTCGCCGTTCGCCCTACCATTTCTAGCATTTCCGGCTACAAGGATGACCCGAACCCATCGCTCGGCAGCATCCCGAACCGCGTGCCGCAAATCCGCACACGCGAAATGGAGTCCGTGCTCCGGCTCACCGACGGTGAAACCGCCGTCCTCGGCGGGCTAATGGAAGACAAGCTCGATACCGACATGGGCCGCATTCCATTAATCGGCGCGATACCGCTGCTCGGCGAGCTATTTACGAGACGCCAAAACAATACCCAGCGCACCGAATTGGTCATTTTCCTGCGCCCGCGCCTGATTCGGCGACGGCGACTACGCGCCGGAACGAACGATGCAACCGGATACGTCCTTCCTGCGGCAGGATGCGCCATGAATGAACCAAATCATCGCTGCTACTCGCCCTCCTTCTACTACCAGAAGCACTCAGAGACGAGGCAGCCGCGCGAAATTGGTAGCGAATTTGCAAGGCAGGTAGAAGATGCTACAGGGATGGAACGGGGATGGATGGATCACGACCATTCTGCCGAGGCGGGTCAGCACGTTGAGATACCTGCCCGACCCGAAGCGACGCTTAGGAAACACCTTGGTGGGTTGCGCGAAATCATAAAAGAAGTGCTACCGTCTGCACGCGATGGCGTCGGGAGCATGATGTTAAACTACATCAAACAACACGGCGACGAAGAGGCTGAAGGCTTAGCAAGCATCATCGAGAGTGCGACAACAAAAAAGGGGGGAGCGCGTCTTGTGGTAACGTGAAATTGAAACCCCGGCATGGTCGTTGGAAAGTAAGATGGTAAATAGGAGACTGAGTAATGAAAAAGCTTGCTGTTTTTCTGTCCCTGTTTTTTTGCTGCCTTCCTTCTCGCAGGCGAAGCGTCCGCAGCCAGGGGCATAACTGTCAGGGGTTACACGACAAAGCGCGGCACATACGTAGCGCCACACCACAAGACAACGCCAAACAGGGCGAGGATGGACAATTATTCGACGATGTGCAACATTAACCCGTACACTGGGAAAGCCGGGACGAAGTCGCCAGACGCACCTTCAAGAAGGAGGTACTGAACGTGAAACGGTTTTACATCTTTGCAGCCATCCTCTGCTCCGCCACGGCGCTTTCTGCGGAGTTTGGCGGTTACCCCTGTATGACGGATGACTGTTCTGACCACCAGGCAGGCTATGATTGGGCGGAGGAAAACAATATCGATGACCCGAAAGACTGCAATGGGAATTCGCAGTTATTCATCGATGGCTGCCGTTCCTATGCCGAGGAGGATGGTCAGATCGATAGGGGCGACGAGGACAACGAGGATGACAGAGAATATTTCGATGATTAGCGCAATGAAACAACTCATCATCGCTATTGCAGCAGCAGTAGCCATCACAGGGTGCGCAACGCCTGAACAAAAAGAACAAAAGCTTAGCGTTCTCACTGAAAAACAAAGCGCACAAAAAAATACACTAAACACGGCGTATCTCAGTTGGAGAAAGTGTGCATGGAACGAAATAGGAAAATACGATGACGGGGAAGTTGACCCCATCTACCCGTCAAAGATTGCTGCATCAAGTTGTGCAGAAATGTACAGGGAATTTATCAATGTGTGGAGGTATAAAACAGTATTGGAAATACAGATAGCAAAAACGACGGAGCCAAGAGATTACCATGCTGAACAAGAATTGAAACCACTGCTGATTTTTTTGAAAAAGAAAGTAAAACGTTCGAGTTTTAGAAATAAAATATATGAACATATGGTTCTTATAAGAAGGGAAGAAGTCAAAAACCAATTAAAAGAAAATATACCAGAAGAAATAATAAATAAAGAAATTAACGAGATTCACGCAATGATTGATGCGGCGGGGAGATAATGTTGAGCACCTCTCATCAAAAAAACGCATGTAATTACACATGAAAACATTATTAAAGATTTTATATTATGTATTAGCAATAATTTTTGCTTTCATCGTGATTAAAACCATCCTTCCTAAGGATTCTCTGAACAACCAATGAGTTGTTGACATGAAATTGTTTTAGCATCCCCAAAACAGAAAAATGGGCCGATATTCGGCCTTTTATGCGTAAACCCGAAGGCTTTTCCCCTTGTTTTTCCTCTCATGGACGCACCTGTCCTGTCAGGGCCAATAAATGCCTCCGCGTCATCCACAGATTCGA
>Ga0123357_10007478_pt1 | contig 13506 bp, 11 predicted proteins | sample TergutEmb28metaG_FD_89873 | JGI IMG/M metagenome (GOLD analysis project Ga0123357, IMG submission 89873) | Embiratermes neotenicus P4 segment gut microbial communities from Petit-Saut dam, French Guiana - Emb289 P4 | ecosystem: Host-associated > Arthropoda: Insects > Digestive system > Gut ...
AAGTGCAGGTAGAAAGAATGGCGGCCCAACCGGTGGTGGGATAAAGAACAAGAGATGAAGGGTAGAGCGTGTGGCCCACCGTGCGGCAATTAAAGTCAAATTTAAGTGTAGTGAGCGGGTAAAATATAGTGACCACTGGGCTTTAAAGGGGTTACGATTTGAGGTGTTTGCTGCAACGAGTGTAGAGATTGTCGTCTTCCGGGTTGTGGCACCATGACGACGTTTCGGAGGGACATTGCCTCTCCGTTCAGGGCTGGCAGCATATATCCAGCTGCAAGAGTACGCGCACGTGTGTAATAGTTTAGTGTCGGAAGTTGCGTCACAGTGCCCTCTTACACTTCCGGTCCCACAGTTCTCTCCCGATTCTTGTCGTCAATGAGGCGACCAGCCGACTGGATCGCGTTGCTTCCTGTCCACTAAGCATGTCAGTATGAGCTTCTGATCGTTATCTTGTTACATTTGAAGACGGTGAAGTGACACCCCGTCGTCCGTATGACGTAATGCTCCAGCTCCCTGTTGTCGCACAGCGGCGGTATCCGGGCCGGCGGTGCTTTTAGCGCGGCCGTGCCAGAATGTGACGCGGCTCAGTGTTACGTATGGGCAGCGTCAGAATGTTAGGACAGTAACCAATCGAACTGCACAAGTACAGAGTAGATAATTCGCAGGTAGTGCCTGTCAACATCGGTCCACAAACAGTTTCCCCTCCGTTTCCTATCTGAGAATGTTAGGATTGAAAGCTACCGACGTACAGTTCTGCCTGTTTATTTGTATTGGTGTGAAACATGGTCACTAAAGATTACGGTGTTCGATAATAGGGTATTGAGGAAGAGAGGGGGAGTGACTGGGGACGGGAGAAAACTGCATAATGAGGAGCTTCTTTGTTTTAGCTGATCACCACATTGTATGGGTGATAAAATAAAGGAGAATGAGATGGGCCAGGCATGTGGCATGTAAGAGGAGAAGAGAAATGCATGCATTATTTTGGTGGGGAAGTGTGAAGGAAAGAGAGCGTTTGGAAGGCTTCTGCAGTGTTAAAGTGCGTCTGAAAGATACAGGGTGGGAAGGGCACGATTGGATTGATCTGGCACAGGTCAGGGGCACATGGTGGGCTGTTGTGAACAGTAACGTGAGGGGAATTTTGTGACTAGCTGAGGAACTGTTAGCTTCTGAAGAAGGACTGTGAAGCATGGTGTAGTCAGTTAAGGACAGCCGCAGTGACACTTGATCCAGGACTGCGCGCTTGCAGTGCCGGTCAGAACGGCGTGCGCTGTGGGAAGCTTGCCGTGTCACAACGCCCCGTACGGCACAGTCCCTGCAAGCTGTATTTAAGATATAAGGTATATTAATGCAATGTATCGGCGCCTCGGTCTTAAGAGCAGGTCTGTCCTGCACATTTACCCACCAAAACTCTGTATGAGTTCCTCTTCTCCGCCTCACATGCCACATGCCCATCCCATCACCCTAACAGTAGACACCGGTCTGCCGTCACCTCTCTCTCTGCACAACAGTCATGACCGTGCAGTTCCGCACATTGTAATGTAGGCAGTGGGAAGGTGCGAGGCTGTCGCCCTGTTAGCGGTTGCTGGACCGAAAGTTTTGTTGCTCAATGTATGATAATGTGAGGCAAAGCGTATATGAGCTGTACAGGACAAGCAGACGGTTGAACGTTTTAGGTGCGGTTGTTACAATATGTACCACCAGTTTAACATTCACAAATCCCATGGTCTGCCCACACAGTGTATTTACTACGTGTTTTGTACTAATGTCAACAAACAGCGATAATTTCAATATACGCCGTTAACTGACTGGTTTTTAGGCGTTCCCCAAGAGGTTAAAAAGAACGCATGATGTGGAGACCGGATCCGTGTGTCTGGCCGTGACTGAGTGCCAAGATTCGGTGTAGCAGTTCTGTACGACAGTGTCCAGCTACTGGCGCTTCACATAAGGATTTGAATGAAGTTATGCCCATCGTGACCGCGTTGAAGCGTCACGTGACTGTGGAGTTGTGCGTGTCGGGTCGGTCGGCGCAGTGACCGCAGTTCCTAATGATATTTTGCGTGTATTTTGTACGTTTTTCTGCGGACTTGCTACAATTTGGTACATGTGATGTGGGTTATTGCGAGCGTAGTGAGGATTCTTAGTTTGGAGCCGGAGTAGCGCAGTCGGTATAGCGACTAGGTTACGGGCTGGACGGTCCGGGGATCGAATTGTCGTTCGGGCGGGAGATTTTACACTTCTTCAAAACATCCTGTCCGCCTCTGGAGCCCACCCAGAGGGTGTGGGGTAAAGCGGCCGGGGCGTGAAGTTAACCATTCCCCTCCATGTAGTGCAGAGGTGATGGCGTGGACACGGATAATTTTACCTTTTTACCTTACTTGGGTAATTAATTTCTGTGCTTATCACATGTCCTGACTGACTTTGGTGCCAGTCAGTCAGAGCAATGTGCACGTAATGCTGCTGAGCAGTTGCGAGGTTCACGAAAATCAGCAGGTTGAAAGACACGCAGGCAGGGTACGGAGCGTACAGTTTGCAGTCTTGCAGTGTTTACTGCGCGGTACGAACTGAGTCGTGAAACCTGATTCAGAGGGTTAAAAATCACTCCCAATTTCCATCCCTCTATCTTCTGTACTTCCCATCGCATTACCATTCCCATAGTCTACCTGCTATAAGGACGAGCGGGCACTGCCTGGTAGCGTGCATACTCCATGAATTTTCTGTTTCTCCGTGTAATATTCGTAAGCAAAACCTTTCTTAAAGTAATTCCAGTGTAATAGTGACTCTGCAGGAATTGTGTCTTCCAGCTGTTGAATGAATGCGGGCGCTGACAGTGGCAGACCTTGATCGCTGCCCACACAGTGCCGACAGGTGTGCGGACCGTCTGACGGTTTGGTCGGTCGTACCTAATATGGCGATGGAGCACGGGGACCGGCGGACGGGCAGTAGAATGACTGTCACGGTCAGGCATTGCCTGAAGATTGCGGTCCGTGTGCAGGCGACGTGTAGTTTGGCGGTTGGCTAGCGTCTGTAGGGCAGAATATTGACTGGGCTTTGGCCTAGTCAGCTGATGAACCTTGGTTTGATTCACTGCAGAAGCAAGAGATTTAACTCGAGCTTCCAGGCCGGCTCTGGGGCCAATCCAGTCTCCTGTACCAGGGGTACGAGAGACCCTTTTCCGGAAGTAGAGCGGCTGGGACAGCATACCATTTACCTCCATATAGTGCCAAGGTTAAGAATGAGTAGAGCTGTCTTCACTCTTCCTTGCGTTTTTGTGGCCTGCAAATGGGTAACTTTACAGCAGCTGCAGAGACGAATTACACGACATGCATTTTCCATAAATCTTATGGTGGTCGGGTAGTTAAAAGTTGAGTGAGGGCGTCAGATATGCGAAGCCTCGCTACCTTACCTAATTACAGGCCCAAAGACTCGACAGTTCGGCGCATGAAGAGCAGTTTTTATTCCAGCTACATAAAGAAGAGTGGCTTTCTTACGCAGATAAACCGCACGACGTCGACCTCAGACTCTTCGTAAATGTTGGTCACTTCTGTTTAACCTTTTACAGCACTGGTCATTTTACGTACCGCCAGTTTAACACAAACTCTACGTTCTGCCCACACGGTGTGTTTTGTGTGGATCTGAGACCACACAGCGATTATTTCCCCATACAACATTAACTGACTGGTTTGTGTAACCGAGACGGAGCGTGTTTACTGCGCGGTACGGACTAATTCTTTAAGTACTCGCATAATTCAGGTTAATGTCAGAATTTAAAGGGTTAAAGAAAATCAGATTCTGTAGTGTGTCGGCCGTGGTGACGGCATAACAAATGTCACCTGCGCTCAGAACTCTTGCCAGGCCACCGGCAGACCGGTTCGTCTCCCCCCTGTCTTCATTACATGCCGGTGAATTTGGAAATATTCGTACATTTCTGGCTCTTCCTGTCGCCTCTGTTTGTGATTATCCCCAAATTGTAACGCGAAACATGTATTGAGCACAGAATTTTTACCGAATTTTCGCCCTCAGCTGTTCCTTGAAAGTTATTTGCTCCGTTGAATATTTAGTGAGTTATACCGGACTTGCACCGGTTCCCTGTTAAGTGTCTGTTTTTGTTGTCGGATTTTAATAAAAATTAGAATGTATCACCAGATTCCGATACAGCACTTTCTCTTACTGTTGTTTGAGCAGCGCAGCTGTCACTGGCTATCGGTGTAACGATAAATGATACATCCTGTAGAACTGATGTACAGATTTATAATATCCATTTTGCTGTTCTCCATGTGAAGATGGACGGACTGGCACAACTATTAGCGAACAGTTTCGCAAGTTTTCTGCAGGGCGTCAAAAATCTGCTGGTGACGTCGGACAGTCGCACGAAAATTCTGATGTGATTTTAAGTTTGCGCCGCATCGTGCTAATTAGAAGGCAGCTGCACTTCTGTTGCTGTTCCAGCTTGGAAAGGGTCTAAATAGCGGACATGAGGTGGCAGTGAACTGCCTGCCACTTGGGCTGGTACTGCATGTGCAGCGGTAAATGGAGGGAGCCAACGCGAGACGTTCTGTGCGGCGTTATTGTTGCTACTGTGATATTACAATGGCTGTGGTGAGTCAGAATATTGTGGAATGACAGACAAGTCGCCGGTTCGGCGGACCAACTGGTCGCATTCCGGTGTGGCCCATCAGACCCCGTATCTTCGGAGATTTGAGGTTCTCTCCGCGGGGACTTATGACGCTGCGATTGTGTGTCGTCCAGCAGATGTAGCTAAACACACGGTGCATTTGGAAGTGCAGAAGAACTGAGAGCTCTTTCGTTGAAAATACGAATTTTTATTACTGGATCTTCTAGTATTTGTGTTTTTATATGAGTGATTGTCTTGGTGACGAAACAAGAAATGAACTATCATTTTGTAAATGGGCTGCGCAAAATTGCTGAACAACACGGAGGATAATATTAACACGGATGAGGTTTAAACCTAAACTGAACTGGTTCAGAATCCCATCCGTTGGTGGTTTCAGATGGCAAAGGCGTTATGATTTTACTCAGCGCCAACCACTGTTAACCCCTGAATTCAGGGCTGTACTGTTATTGTATCGGTTATGTACTATGGCCTGCTCACCAACATGTGTTACTGAATGACGTCGGTAAAATCATGCAAAACACTCCATATATTAATGTCGTACGTGTTCTAATGTACAGATGCAAAAATCTGAAGCCGACTGGAATCTACGTCAGGCCTACTCAGAGCATTCGGCCTGTCATTTCGTAAGGCCTACTAAGCATTCGACCTGTCATATCGCCAGGCCTATTCAGATCATTCGGCCTGTCATTTCGTAAGGCCTATTCAGAGCATTCGGCCGTTATTTCATAAGGCCTACAAAGCATTCGGCCTGTCATATCGCCAGGCCTATTCAGAGCATTCGATCTGTCATTTCGTAAGGCCTACTAAGCATTCGACCTGTCATATCGCCATGCCTATTCAGAGCATCCCCCGTCATCGTATTCAGAGCGACTTGTCACAGCAGTACGCCCGGCACTAAATTTCACTCATACATTCAAGTCTGGATTTCAAGTAAATTTTACAGGTCCTTAAAATTGCAGTCGATGCCTTACAGAAAACATTCCATCACCACTGCTACTAAGGTCAGAGTAACTACGTGAGTCAAATTCTGAACCAAGCATTACCGCAGGCGCTGCTTAGTGACAGATGATGTAAGAGAAGTAAGGTGAAGCTGTCCCTGTCCACCCCGTGAAGGCATATGAGGGTAGTAGAGGTATGGCTCCACTTATTCATAACTGCGGCGCTAGATGGATTGAGTGGTCAGCTTCACGCGCTGGCCGCTTTGCTTCCGTTGAAGAACCGCCAAATCCATTGCACAGGAGGCTGGGTGGCCCCAGAGCCGGTCTGGACGTTTCGGAGAAAAGTGTTTTTCGTCTGCTGGGACTCAAGCCCCGGCCGTCTGACCGTAGCGTACCTGCTGACATACCGGACAGTGTCTTAGCGCACACGTCCGTGGGGTTAATGCAGTAAGATTCAGTAAATACGCGTGCCGGTGTGTGGCGCCACGCTATCAGTGCGCAAGCGCTGTGAGGTATCGTATGTAGACATTAGCTGCAGTGCCTGCTTGAACTTTTAACTTTATATCGTTTCACGTGCTTTGGGTGCAGATAAAACATGCTTTGTGTCACCAACAGATGGCAGGCATCTGGCTGCAGCAGGCCGACCGTCAGTGTCACAGTATTGCTCCGCCGAACGTTTCCAAATTTCCGAAAGAGCATTGCTGTTCGGAAGGTTTCCAAGCTTCGCCTGTTCGTCCTTCTGGTAGGAGCAACGTGTAGATGAAAGCGAGTTTGGAAAAACTGACTGAATGATATTGACGGCAAAAGCGAAGCACTGGAAGAAAAACCTGTTCCAATGCCACTTTGTAGAGAGAGAGAGAGAGAGAGAGAGAGAGAGACGTAAGATGTAGTGTAAGAGTAGGTGAAGAAAGGGTAAAACCAAGAGCGGAGAGAGAGTGACATCTAATTTGTGTGGGGGGAGCGTACCGTTTGTTTGCTCGGCTTGGCCCGCTCGCCCTTGTCGTGGCAGTGATGTGAAAATGAAGACGCCGGAATGTTGAAAGCAGTTGCTTGAAAGAAGGCCCGGGGAATTTTGGAAAGGTGGTTTCGTTTATTTTTTAAACTAACGGTTGTTAATTTTGATGAACTTAGATCGGAAGGGCTGCATGAGAAGCTTGCAGTAGCATATTGGACCTTGGGAAACGTCTGAGCACGTGCTTGAAAACTGAGGAAAACCAAGAAAAACCAACCGGTGTGAAGATAGCCGGCCGGATGCATACTGACTTGTAACCTGTAGCAGTCCGCAAACGCAAGATGTAACGATCTTCCTGAAGATGTCTGTAACCAGTAGCCGAAACACGTAGGAGCAGCTGTCTGTCAGTCTGTGGGCAGTTGCAGTGTGTTGGCAGCGCATTCATCAAAAGGACGACTTCCGCTTCAGAACCTCAGGTCCGCCATAGGGCCGTAGGGACTGCTACTGGACGTGAAGCTTTCCTTTGAGTAGCCTTAAATTTCTACCTGCGAGAAAGTGAATCGTTTAATGTATTTTTGCTTACACGGCAGCTCCCACGGAGCGATAAGTTATCGTAGAGCTAATTTGAGAAACGACGTCACTGGCAGTCTGTTGTTATTCTGTGATACCGACTGTGCACGGCCAGCTCGTAGAAGTGCCGGTCGTGTGTCTCGTTTTATGTTTTTATTTTTTTGGCGGTGAGTAGTGGTAGCTACAGGCACGCGCGCACCCTGAATTTTTCAGTGGGCCGGGGGGTGGGGTGGGGGTTAACCGTGAGGCTAAATGTAATGTATGATGGCCTGTAGCAGTCAGGTTACACCTGCAACATATCGTTGTGTGCAGCTGCGTTTGTATACGTGTGAATGTAACTACACGTGGCGTGATGCACTGGCCGAATTTACGTCACAGTGTCTAATGTTACGTGTTGGTTCAAGTTCATCTCAGGTACCCGAAGTGGCTGAGTTTGGCTGAAGGGCCAATCACGTGAAACGTTTCATAGTGTGTCTAAAAACTCCAGTAATTTTTGAAATTTCGGTTGGAGGGCCAGCAGATCGGCAGCCCCCCGTGGATGCCCCCTTGGGAAGTTACGAGCGTGGAGTCTGCATAAACGGTAATAAGAACGTGAACTGTTTGCTGTCCACCGCTCCCCGATTTCCAAGGTTTCCTGCGTATGTCCTTGTAAGCGCAACCTGTAGTTGGAGCTGAATATGGAGCATTGGTGGAATGGTATTGTCAGGGGATACAGCTGAAGTACTGGGAGAAAAGCCTGGCCCAGTGCTCCTTTTTGCCACGACAGATCTCAAATAGACTGAACCGGGATCGAACTCGGGCCTTTGCGCGTGGCCCGTTGTATGCCAAGGCCAACGTCCTGGGAAGCAGTCAGTGTGGCTGTAGGCAACCACAATAGCAAGAAATACGCAGTATTTATTTGACACCAGCCTTCTGCGAGACCCGAATTTGGTGGAACTTTTCGGGCGAGGGAAATGTTTATCTGTGATAGGAGGTCCGTGACCTTGGGGGAAAAACACGCAAGTAGTCGCATAGAGGCAAAAATGATGCGAAGGTAATAAAGGTTAGGATTAACGTGAATTATATTTAAAGATCAGCTCTTACCGCGCAGTAAACAGAAGAAGACGTGTTGGTATATCTGGGTTTGTGGAACAATTGCGTTTGGTCATTTATAACTGTAAGATAGTAGACGTGACGCAATCTGGCACTCTTATCATTATCGATATATGGGCTGCTCAGACGAGATTTTAGTATCAGAACTCATAAAACCTCCTCGTGTTGCACAGCTGTCAATTCCAAAAATCTGGCACAGCTGTTGTTATTGCATGTCACTAAGTGCAGTTGTGTGTATATCGAATGTAGCAAATATGACCGTCGAAGTGTTATGTGTAGGCCTATGGGCTGTGTACCATATGTCGCATGTCATTGGTTAGTGCGGTCAGATGGACAGATGACAGTTGTTGTACTGTTGCCATGCTGTTACGCAAACATTGCCTTGGTAAGAGTTACATAGGCCTACTTCTACAATGAATTACGTGACGTAATTTCAGTGGCGCTAGTCTTGTTCCCACCGCATAAGTTTGCGCATCCGCCATATTGCTGGTGTGGGCTGTAAGAATTATAAAGTACCGTGTTGCCTTTCCGTGTCGCAATATTCATACCCAGTTTAGTGAAACTTAGTCATAAATGTATTTATAACTGTATTTAAATAGTCAGGTGATTCGCAAGTTGGAATGGGCGCAATGCACACGCAGGTGAACTTGCTTTACTCCCCTTTACAGTAGTTAAGTGGGTTCAGTATTATGTAACTAGCACTGCACTGACTGCCGTTACGTAACTGGTATTTGGGACCTGATGACGATTAAACCCCCACAACATGTTCAGTACCGAACGTACAACAGCCCTGTGTTTGCTGTGTGCAGTAGTGTTGGATGGGCTAGCAGCATTGCGCACACACCACGAACTGTTTTCCGTCCCTTAAATCGGTGCAAAGGACCTGAAACTAATGACTGTATTGCCTGCCTGCCTGCCACCACAGTCGATGCTTTCGAGAGAGGCGTAAAGCTGGCGTGGTCGTTGCGACGTGAGCCTATCAGTTTACAGGCCAGTGTCCGCTGCTGTAACGTTAGGCCGCTGATTGCAGGATCAGTGATAGGCATGATACAAGAGGGCAACTTTGACATAAGTGGGATGATTGCCAACTGTCAGGGCTTTTTCGCCGTAAATTTACCAGTGAATTGCGTCTTCTGGTGTTGCTGTTGGTAAACAGGAAGGACACAATTGATGTGCTGTGCGAACGCTGACTCTCAGTGGTGATGTGAAGTTACAAAACTGAGTTGCAAACAGCGCGCGTGTCTTTAAGCACTAGAAATTCAAGCAGATCGCCCTAACAGTTCTGAAATGCAAAAGTATTTAATGTTTTGTAAGGGAGTTCTGGAGTATTTACGTGAAAATAATACTGGCCATCAGTAGCGGACAGCAAACTGCTGGTTGTTAACTGGTCATTACGTCAGCAGCAGCAGCAGCCGCAGCCGCAGCAGCATTACTGCTGCCAAGATATGGTGGGGGAAGGAGGGGTGGGGACGTGAGTCTAAAATGGCTGTAGCTGCGGGAGTTATCTGTCTGGGAGGTGTTGAGCACAGCCAGCGTTTGCCTCAGTCGTTTAATAGCTGTAGTGCTGTGGCGATGCCAGAAGTTGGCTGACTGCTGGCCCGTCGTACGATAGGAGGTGCTACGGTCACGGGAATACGCCTGTTTCAATGCTGTTCGTAATTGAAAATTCGTTCTTTCACGAAGTGGAGGCATATGCACTTGGGAGGAGTAAAAAGGCAAGTCGTGAAGAAAGCAGTGTCGAGTAGTGCCAAGTGATTTTTGAGAACCAGAACAGCACCCTGCACATGGATCCGCCTCGCACCGCATAGCTCTTGCGCCTGGCTGCACCAGGGTTTGGGAATATGGAGGGCCTAGTGATGAAGTCTTCGCGATCTTCAGCCTCTCGTTTGCGCCTGCGCAATGTTTGCGCACGTGCTGCTGCTGTGAAACGAGTGGCCAAAACGAGAAGCAAGAGAGCGAAGGGCGGTAGTGTTGCAGGGTCCGTGGCGCTAAGCGGGTTGGTATGGCAGCCGAATCGCAGCATCACTCGTCGAACAGCCAGAGTCGCCAGGTAATGACAGATAAGTGTACCATCAGATTACACACAGGGCTGCTCGCCTGAGAGCGGACGACATCGTTGCTGCATAGCGACCGATGACGCCGCCTGTGTTCATTGCTCATGCCTGCTCAGTCCCGCGTAAAAAAGAACATGGTTGCACCTGTTTTAGACTCGAACATGTGTCGATATTTATGTGACCAGCAGCAGAGAGACAACATTGAGTTTGTGTAGGAAGTTGCTGAAGTTCCATGTATTGTGGTGTTACAAAACGTATTAACAGTCCGGTAAAAACAGACGCACATCAGAATATGTACTTTGATTTCGCCAAAATCTTGCGTATCGGGCTTTCTCTGTAGGTTCGTTTGACGCTGTTTCCAGTCTGTTATGAATCTTAATATTAATTGCTTTGTGCAGTTCGGTGGGGCTTCTTCAGGAAGTGCAGTTTTTCCATGTTACTGAAAACACAGGTAACAGAATCGCCAGTAATCTTTCAGATGTCTGAATGCAAAGCCGTAACATGACTGTAAGATGTGTGCGGCATGTGACATGATCTGATCAGCATCGTGTTTGGACATGTGCTGCTGCTGCTGAGAAAATGTCGTTGTGCTGTCGTAACGTTCAGTCTTGTTAAGGCGCGGCGGTTACTTCATGCCCCGCCAGTTCAACATTCGCAGACTGTACGTTCTGCCGACACAGTGTATTTACTTCATGTGTTTTTGTGGATCTCGGAATAAACAGCGATTAGTTCCCTATACAACATTAACTGAGTGGTTTGTATAACTGAGACGGGGTGTTTACTGCGCGGTACGGACTGGGTCTAATTTTGATGTATGGGGGGTGAAATCATACTAGGAAGTGCCAGCTGAAATAAATCCGTGGCGTTATTTAATGTAAAACACCTAATTACATTTAACGATCCCCCCCTTTTATTATGAGCGATCTCGCCCTCGACTGAAGACATTCCTCAGGCACTTCTTGCGTAGGCATCGTATCGTTTCGCGTTAGTTGGTTGTGCGTTGTTTCTGGAATTGTGTCTGGTCTCTCAGTACCTGCTGTCGCACGTAGCTTGACCGAGCTACTGCGACTGCACTCGGTATGACTGAGACTTGCAAAAGGAGCTCTGAATTTGCTCTTTGACCTCATACTTGAAACAACGCCATTCATTTCGCAGTAAGTAATGACGAATTGCGGAAACTTGCCGTACGTTTTGGGTGACGAGCTGCTGAAGAAGTTCCTGCCTAAAACTGTTCAGTCCGCCTTCAGTCTGTATCTCAGCGCTATTTCTGTCCAATAGAGCTGTCATGTCAGCTCCCAGGAACAGCTCAGCAGCCCCGTCAAATGCCCATTGACTTCTGCGCCACTTCACCTGACAACTTTGGGGACTCAGTCTATGGCGCTGTCGTGTACTGGCATCAAATTCAGTCCCGGGGTGCCGGTGATCAGATTGCTAGAATGGTACGACCCGTGAACAAGTGAGTTGGCCTGTCACATTGAAAACGGATTCCGATATTCGTGCAGGTTTTATCGTCGCGGTTAATAAGGTGCGCGGAGAAAACTGAGCTGCACGTAGTTGGCCAGCGTATGCAGACATCGGCGAAGACGCTGTACAGGGAAGGACTAAGAACACCGGGCGGAGGTTAAGGATGTCTGTAAGGGAAATGATGATCGTTAGTGGACGCCTACGTATGCGGTTGTTCACATACAGAACTGTCTGCCACTTCCTGTTAACACAGGGATTTGTGCTAAGAACATGATCATTAAAATATACAGCAGTATGAGCGTACCTCTTATTTTGGGGATGTGTAACTTAGTCTGTGACAACGGAACATCGTAGGCTGGAAATGTGCGCGAGTAACATGCGGCGGAACACATTTGGGTCGAAGAGGAACGAATTTAAGAGACGACTATAAACAGCTGTGCAGAGGGGGCCTTCGTGATTTGTGCTGGTTACAGAGATGGGTGGGGCATGCCGCGTGTAGTGAAGTGCATAGGGGCGAAAGAGACCCTTGGAAAGATAAAGGTATAGATGAGAGAACAGTATAAAATAGATCTCATATGAGGTTGGAGGGCTCAGACTGGCGTCTGGCAAAGGACAGGGACATCTCGGTCGCTGTCGTGATCACGGTAATGAACCTTGTTTTCCGTGCGGGAGAGGGAATATGTCGACTAGCTGAGGAACTGTAAGCTTCTCAGGAAGGACTCTGCTGCATGGAGTTGTTAGGTGATTCTCATTTAGATTTAAAGCTGCTAGATTGCTTGTGTAAGAACGTCTCTTCATTCCATCTCCAACCGGATTTGTCGCCAGTTCTGTGCTCCATATCGCGGTATCCACTTCAGACAGCAGTCACTGCGTTCCGGCTGGGTTAACATTAAATGACTCAACATTTAGCCCGGAAAGTTGAAATTGGTTCTCAGAACGAAGAGCTGTAATTTTGTATAAACATCATTAGCCGAATTGATTGCAGTCAGGGTCATTATTTTATCTGACGAATGCAGTTTGTCACTTCCTGCCGCTACTCCGGCTAGCGTGTGGGCGTTCGGTTGAGTGGGTTGCATTAATACGATTAGCGAGCCGACAGGAAGTAACGAAGGATAGTTGTAAGACGAAATTGTGACCACCTAGGTACATGGCGTGTTTTCTGTAAGGTAGGGTATAGATGTTCTTTCTTTCAATTTCATCAGCTTAACCGTGTAACTGGTTAAGCGGGAGGAATTTTGACCGCTGTGTTCGAGAGTGTCCGGCATTATATTTGCATGCAGTTGTAACAATTCATAAGCGGTCAATACAGCCGTCACTGCAGCAGTCATTACGGCAGTCACTGCAGCAGTCGCTACAGCAGTCATTACAGCAGCCACTACAGCAGTCATTACAGCAGCCACTACAGCAGTCATTACAGCAGTCATTCAGCAGTCATTACAGCAGTCACTACAGCGGTCGCTACGGCAGTCATTACAACAGTCGCTACAGCAGTCACTACAGCAGTCAGTCATTACAGCAGTCACTACAGCAGTCATTACAGCAGTCGCTACAGCAGTCATTACAGCAGTCGCTATAGCAGTCACTACATCAGTCATTACAGCAGTCACTACAGCATTCACTACAGCAGTCATTACAACAGTCGCTACAGCAGTCACTACAGCAGTCGCTACAACAGCCACTACAGCAGTCATTACATCAGTCATTACAGCAGTCACTACAGCATTCACTACAGCAGTCATTACAACAGTCGCTACAGCAGTCACTACAGCAGTCGCTACAACAGCCACTACAGCAGTCATTACA
>Ga0123357_10007479_pt1 | contig 13506 bp, 15 predicted proteins | sample TergutEmb28metaG_FD_89873 | JGI IMG/M metagenome (GOLD analysis project Ga0123357, IMG submission 89873) | Embiratermes neotenicus P4 segment gut microbial communities from Petit-Saut dam, French Guiana - Emb289 P4 | ecosystem: Host-associated > Arthropoda: Insects > Digestive system > Gut ...
CTTATAACCCATACGAACCTGAACCTTATAATCGTTGGACGATGCGGGGAATGCTTGACTTAAAGCACGAACTAAAAGTCGCCGAAGAATTTTGGGATTTTCTCGGAGGAGAAGGCGCTTACGTAGAACTGCTTGATTGCTTTGAAAAAGCCGGCATCGAACTCCGGCCGGAGATTGATGAATATTTTGAAAAATTTAATAAATAAATAACTAATTAATGGAAGAAAAAACATTATACACCGTCACAATATTCTCCGAAAATACGGTGGGATTATTGAATCAGATTACCATCATTTTCACGCGGAGAGGGGTAAATATCGAAACGCTTTCGGTTTCGCCTTCGGCTATCGAAGGTATTCACAAATTTACTATCACTGCTTTTTCCGACAGGGATACTATCACTAAGATCGTTAAACAAATCGACAAAAAAATTGACATCGTGAAAGCTTATTTCAATGTCGACGATGATTTGGTTTTTCAGGAAATTGCTTTATACAAGCTTTCTACTCCGAAATTACTGTCGTTGGGTTCGATTGAAGATATTATCCGTCGCTACAATGCCCGTATTCTTGATATGACAGATGTTTGGGTGGTACTGGAAAAAACGGGACATTACGAAGAAACCCAAGCCTTGTTTAAAGAGTTAAGCGAAAAAATCGGCGTTCTGCAATTCATCCGTTCCGGACGTATCGCAATTACTAAATCGAAAGTTGAACGGCTGAGCGATATGCTGGCGGCAACGGAGGAGAGGATAAAAATTAAAAATTAAAAATTAAAAATTAGCATGTTATCAAAAACAGGTTCGTTCAAATTTCATATAGAATCGTATGTCTGCGATTTCACGGAAAAAGCGACGATTACGGTGATGAGCCGTTTTCTGTTGGATGCCGCTTCGATTCATGCTCAGCAACGTGAATTCGGGTATGAACAAATTTCGAAAGACCATGTGGCTTGGGTGCTATCGCGGCTCTCTATTCAAATGGATGAATATCCCGATCACAATCAGGACTTGACGGTTGAAACATGGATAGAAAACGTTGCCCGTTTTTTTACCCAACGCTGTTTCTGCTTCATCGATCAATCGGGAAAGATCATTGGCCATGCCCGCACCGTGTGGGCAGCAATCGACATGCAAACCCGCCGGCCGATTGATATTCCGGCTTGGCGCCCCGATATGTTGCAATACGTTGAGACCGAAAGACTGTGCCCCATCGAAAAAATGAGCAAAATACCTACGGTGGAAGGCGTTGATTCCAGTATGGGATATACCGTGCGGTACAGCGATATTGATATCAACAAGCACATGAACAGCGCCAAATACATTGAACACGCGATTAACATTTTCGATCTGGATATTTTTCGCGAGAATTTTATCCATAAATTCGAGATCGTTTTTCTTGCCGAAGGAATGTTTGGCGATAAACTTAAACTCTTCGTACAAAATCTGTCGGAAAATGAATACATCATTGATACGAAAAAAGGCGGGGAATCTGTCTGCAGGTGCAGGATAATCTGGAAACAGGAATAATAAAAAAACAACATAAATTAATTTACAAAAACAAAAGTATGGCACTATTGAATTTTGGTGGAATCGATGAACAAGTCGTTACACGGGAAGAATTTCCATTGGAAAAAGCAAAAGAGTTTTTAAAAAACGAAACCATCGCAGTGATCGGTTACGGCGTTCAAGGCCCAGGACAGTCGCTGAACTTGCGCGACAACGGTTTCCATGTGATTGTCGGCCAACGTAAAGGCGGCAAGACTTGGGAAAAAGCAGTAGCCGACGGTTGGGTGCCCGGCAAAACACTTTTTGAAATTGAAGAAGCAGCAAAAAAAGCGACTATCATTCAATATTTGCTTTCGGATGCAGCGCAGATTGAAGTGTGGCCAAGTATTAAACCTCATCTTACCGCTGGAAAAGCGTTGTATTTTTCACATGGATTCGGTATAACTTTCAAAGACCGTACCGGAATTATTCCTCCGTCGGATGTAGATGTGATTATGGTAGCCCCCAAAGGCTCCGGAACTTCTTTGCGCCGGATGTTTCTCGAAGGACGCGGGTTGAATTCAAGCTTCGCCGTCTATCAGGATGCTACCGGAAAAGCGAGGGAACGGGCGATCGCTTTAGGCATCGGCGTGGGTTCGGGCTATTTATTTGAAACCGACTTCAAACGCGAAGTCTTTTCCGATTTGACCGGAGAACGCGGTACGCTTATGGGCGCGATTCAAGGATTGCTGTTGGCTCAATACGAAGTGCTTCGTGAAAACGGTCATACTCCTTCGGAAGCGTTCAACGAAACGATCGAAGAATTGACCCAATCGTTGATGCCTTTGTTTGCCGAGAACGGAATGGACTGGATGTACACCAATTGTTCGACAACGGCACAACGCGGCGCTTTGGATTGGATGGGTCCGTTCCATGATGCCAACAAGCCGGTATTTCAACAATTGTATCAATCGGTTGTTGCCGGTATTGAAGCACAACGTTCCATCGATTCCAATTCCAAATCCGATTACAGGGAAAAATTGGATGAAGAATTGAAAGCCTTGCGCGAAAGCGAAATGTGGCAAACAGGCGCAGTTGTTCGTAAACTGCGCCCGGAAAGAAATTAAAACCCCTCTGGCTGTCTCAAAAGCCTGTCATCCCGCGCTTGACACGGGATCTCCTGAAAAAATATTGCTCATTATCAGGGGATTGCGGGTCAAGCCCGCAATGACATAATCGTCATAAAGACTTTTGAGGCAGCCTTATCTCCTCCTTTAGGAGGCTGAAGGGTAGATTTTCATTACGTACCCACCGCCGGAAGCCATATCGATGGTTAATTTCCGGTTGGTGGGGATAGTAATGATTTCTTTTTTATAATCCTTAGCTGATTGATTGGCATTGATGCCGTCTCTAAAAACTTCCGCCTTGAAATTGCCATCTCCCAAAAACGATAAATCCAACTCCAAGCTGCGTGAATCCCAATTGGTTAATGAGCCTACATACCAAGTGTTCCCTTTTTGACGGGCTATGCTTATGTATTCCGCTACTTTTCCGTTCAAAGCTATGGTATTATCCCATACGGTCGGAACGGCTGATATAAATTCCGTACATTCCGGTTCGCTCATGTAATTGGATGGGCTGTCGCACAGCATATTCAATGGTGATTCAAACACGATGTATTCGGCAAGCTGCCGGCAACGGGTGCCTTGGCTCATGGCTTCCGAATATACAGGACGGAAGTTTTGCCGGATGGCATTCCGCATAGCGCCTTGCGTGTAATCGAACGTACCGGCAACCATCCGGATGAACGGTATGGAAACATCGTAAGTCACCTGGTCGGCAGACGAATCCTCCCATTTCATATTTTCTAACCCGTGTACGCCTTCAAAATTGATCACGTTGGGGAAAGTACGATTCAATCCCGTAGGCTTTTGCGTGCCGTGATAATCAAGCATCACATGGTATTTGGCAGCAATGCCGGCGGCATCGGTAAGAAAATGTACAATCATTTGGTCGTTCCTGTCCATGAAATCCACTTTGAATCCTTTGATTCCCATTTCGGAATAATGTTTGCAAATGCCTTCTATGTCTTTATTGAAGGCATAATACCCCGCCCAAAGAATCAATCCTACGTTTTTTTGGTTCGCATATTCGACCAATTCTTTCAAATTGATTTCAGGGATTATCTGATACAAATCGGCCGCTTTGTTTACCGACCAGCCTTCGTCTAAAATAACATATTCAATGCGATGCGCGGAAGCAAAATCAATATAATACTTATAGGTAGTGGTATTGATACCGGCTTTGAAATTAACGTTGTAGAGATTCCAATCGTTCCACCAGTCCCAGGCTACTTTTCCCGGCTTAACCCATGAAAAATCATCGTTCGACGGAGGGGATGCCAAGCGGTAAACCATATCGCTATTCGCCAGGTCAGCGTCCCGGCTCGAAATAACCAATACTCGCCAGGGGAAATTACATGGACCTTTCTGTTGGGCGATGAAATTTTCGCGACTTTGTACTTCGCCTTGCAGCATGTTATGTCCACCTTGTTTGATTTCTTTGGGATAAGGAGGGAAAACGCCTTTCAATCCCGGATCGGATGCCCCTTTATTCAAGAACATTCCGGGATAATTCAGAAGGTCGGCTTCCGTAATGCAAACTTTTTTGCCGTTAGGCCCTTCGATTAGGGTGGGAAGGAAAGCCAATTGTTTACTATCCCATTCCGACAGAGGAATGTAGGTATAAAAATTTTCAAAGGAATTGTAAAATTGCGCTTCAAACGACCCCTTCTTTTTCACATAAGGTACATACGCGTGAGGATTATCGGGGAAATTGAAAGACGCATCTTCCGACTGTACCGTAAAAGGTTTGTTAAGAGTAGAAACAAACCGGTAAGCCACACCATCGTCATAGACCCTGAAAATTAAATTAAAGTTTTCTTTGAATTCAAAAACCGCTTCATTGCAATGATTACTTATCTGCTTTTTCTTGTAAATTGCGGTCGGAATCGTTTCGTTTATTTCTCTCACCGATTGCTTTTTCAAGTGGGAATTTATACCATAATACGATTTCCCGTCATCGAGCGTCATGGATATCGTGGAAGGACTTAGCATGACGTCTTTTTCATTGGTTACTGAGTACTGTATATCGTTGTTTACCGATACAGTAACCGACATCTTCCCGTTAGGAGAATTTACGGTGTAGTTTTTTGCAAATAGCGCCGAATCAATGGTTACGGCAATAAAAAACAATACGGACAATAAATATAACTTCTTCATAATAATATAACTTATAATTTTTAATTAATGAATTTTTAATTTTTAATTATTACTGTATTTGTGTTAGTTTTTCTTTCAGTATTTCCATCCCTGTACTTGCTTTTTCTTTGATAACAAATACATTCCCTGGAGCTGGGACATCGTTTGGGTCAATCAAAAAGACCGGAATGCCCCGACGGGCATAACGAATCAATCCTGCTGCCGGATAAACCTGCATGGATGTTCCGATAATGACTACCATGTCGGCTTTTGAGACAATTTCGGCCGCTTTCTCAATCAATGGAACCGCTTCGCCGAACCAAACGATAAAAGGTCGCAGCCGGGAACCGTCTTCCGCCTTTTCTCCGGGACGAATGGGATTGAAACCAATATGCTGTATTTGAGTTTTACGTTCGTTGCAAGCCTTTGTTAATTCGCCGTGAAGATGAGTGACATCGGAACTTCCCGCTCTTTCGTGCAAATTATCTACATTTTGAGTGACGACGGAGACTTTGAACGCATTTTCCAGTCCGGCAATGAGTATATGTCCTTTATTCGGCTCTACTTTTGCTAATTGTGCACGGCGATCATTGTAAAATTGCTGAACTAACTCCGGGTCTTCCTCCCAGCCTTCGATGCTTGCTACTTTCATCACGTCGTAGTTTTCCCATAACCCGCCGGCATCGCGGAAGGTGCTGATACCGCTTTCGGCGCTCATTCCGGCGCCGGTTAAAAATACAAGGTGCTTCATTTTCTATTCAATGGTAAAATTTCAATCCGGTAACCGTCCGGGTCTTCAATGAAATACAACCCCATATCCTGATTTTCATAACAAATCCAGCCGTTTTCGCGATGAAACTGCCGTATTTCATCGTAGTCGCCTTTATTTCCATAAAAGTTAATTTAAATGAATAAAGGCAAAGTTACGAATTATTTTGGATAACTGTTTTTATATATCCAAATTTTTCTCAGGAAAATTTTCTGAAAGAATCCGAACTACATTTTCGAGTGTTTTACTGTTCCGGTTCAATGCTTCCGAAAGATTGCTGATTGCCAATTGGTTCAACATGTCGGTAGAATCAATGGTCTTGTATTCGGCGCTGGGTTCTTGAGCCGTTTCTCTTCTCGGCAACAAGTCTTGAATGTCCACTTCCAGGATGTCTGCTATGGTTCCTAATTTTGAAAGTGAGATACTTGGATTTTTCAATGTGCGGTTTACACTGTTTTCTTTAATGCCTAATTTTATAGCCAGCGCTCGCTTCGTAATTCTTCTTTCTTTTAAAAGACTTTCAATAATATTCATTTGTTCTTCAGACATAGTAGAGAATGTTTTTAATTATTTAACAAAAAAAGTGACAAAAAACTTGCTTGATATTAAAAAATGTTATACATTTGCGCATGATGAATAATAAAACCACATAAATGGCGCAACTTCTTTGCTTTTGTTTTGCAATGCAATCGCCAAATGTACGAAAATAGGATGAATAAAAAAAATTAATATGTAAAAATTATGGATGAATTAGAATCTATTCGAAATCGAAGAGCGACCGAACATCATTACGGAGATGTAAGAAAAGCCTGTGAAAAGGCAGGAGTAACTCCCCCCGTTTTTCAATCCGCTATCAAGAAAAAGCGTATTGATGAATTGACCGATAAGGAAATAATAGTCATTCGCGCTTTCATTGAAGTCCTGGACGAACGGAAAGTAGAAAAGGAAATGTTGAAAAAGACGGTACTTAGCTGACGGAGAAACACAGAGAAGATTTTTAAATATTTCGCATCCTAAGCGCCGCATATTAGTGATATGAACTTCAGCTCTTTTGAAAAATAGAAAACCACCGGGGGGAGAGCAGTCTCCGGCTTCCTGTTTTGTATAAAAGCCGGATAAGCGAGATTTTCAGGTTAGCGTAAAAATTATGCCCCAGAAAGCCCATGGAATAGTAAATTAAAAGACGGAGAATCGATGAATTCTTCCGGCTTCGGTAAACTTGATAATGAAACGAATCAAAGCTTTTTTGTATTTGTCTGCGGGAAAATCCGGGTAAATCGAGCACAGCCAACTGCCGCTCGTCTTTGGTATGGATATGCTCCGGCAATAATCCCATTTGCCGGCATGTTTCCGCTATGGAGGTTCCGGGATAAGGGAAGAAAATAGAGGTGGCGTGAAAAGCCGGTTGTATCTGCCGGTTCATTTGGAGTGTCTCGGCAAAATCGGCAGGCGTTTCGGTAGGCAATCCCACCATGTTAAACAGAGCAACTGCAATTCCATAGCTCTTGGCTTTTTCCGCAGCTTTCAGAATCAATTCGTTGGAATAGTCGCGGTGTAATATTTCTTTCCGTATCCGGTAACTTCCCGATTCCAGACCAATGGTAACCAAGGTAATGTTCGCTTTTTTGAATTGTTCGAAAACAAAATCGCTATCCATACGGGGAAAGATGCGTAAGTTCGTGCTGAAACAGACGTTGAATCCCGTTTCTTTTCCGAAAACCGCCAGCTGTTCACAAAATTTTTCCAGCCACTCCCGGTCAATAACAATCGTTTCGACTTCCAATTGGATTTCTTTGATACCGGGATCGGCTTTATAGATCGCCCGTATTTCGGAAAGGATGTTTTCCGGACTGCGCATACGGACGTAGGCGCCCGAACTCACTTTTCGCAGGGAATGATTGGAACAGTAGGTGCAGTCGAACGGGCATCCCCTACCTAACAGCACCGTTGGCTTGGTATGAGGTTCCAAAATCCATTCCTGCCACATTTCCCTGTCGGGAAAAGGCAATTCATCCAAGTCTTGCATGAAAGGACGCGAGGGATTCTTATGAATCATCCCGTCCGGGGTTTTCACCCAAAGATTCGGGATATCGCCGAAGGGTTTGTTGGTTCCCAAGCGTTGTGCCAATTCCAAAACAGGCATCTCCCCTTCCCCGATGCAGATAGCGTCGAACAGCGATAACAGTTTTTCATCGGGATTTAGCGTAATATGAACCCCACCGGCAATAAGGAACCGTTCCGGGAAACGATTTTGTACTTGTGATGCAATCTCGTAAATAAAGTCAAATTCGGAAAATACGGCCGTAAAGGCAACCATGAAAGGGTCGAATTGACGGATTTGCCGGCTGAGCATTTGAAAATTCCGTTTTCCGTTCGCCCGATCCAAAACCGTCAAACGACATTCGTGTCCGTGCTGTTTGAGGACTCCCGCTATGGACGATATTCCATGATAAATAGCTTCCTGATTCAACAACGGTTTTTGCGGAACCATTGTTTTTTGCGTGGAATAGACAAACAGGATTTTCATCGGATCCAGACAAAGCCGGTGTAAGGTTGCAGTACCTTGGGAATTCGGATGCCTTCCGGCGTCTGGTTATTTTCCAAGATGGCCGCTACGATTCGCGGCAAAGCCAGAGCGCTTCCGTTCAGCGTATGGCAAAGTTGGATTTTCTTGTTTTCGTCGCGGTAACGGCATTTCAAGCGGTTCGCCTGGTAACTTTCGAAGTTGGAGACGGAACTGACTTCCAGCCAGCGTTCCTGAGCTGCCGAAAAGACTTCAAAATCGAAGGTCAGGGCGGAGGTAAAACTCATGTCGCCGCCACAAAGGCGAAGGATACGCCAGGGTAATTCCAAAGCGTCCACCAACGATTGTACATAATCGACCATCTCTTGCAGCGAATCATAAGAATGTTCAGGCTTGTCGATTCGCACGATTTCCACTTTATCGAACTGATGCAAACGGTTTAGCCCGCGAACATCCTTTCCGTAAGAACCGGCTTCGCGACGGAAACAAGCCGAATACGCTGTATTTCGTACCGGTAAGTCTTTCTCTTCGAGAATCACATCGCGGTAGATGTTCGTGACCGGCACTTCCGCCGTTGGAATCAAATACAGATCATCGACCGTAGCATGATACATTTGTCCTTCTTTGTCGGGTAGTTGTCCCGTGCCGTAACCGGAATCGGCATTGACCAAATAAGGGGGTTGGATTTCATTATATCCGGCATTGCGGGCGCTATCCAGGAAGAAATTAATCAAAGCACGCTGCAATTGTGCGCCTTTTTGTTTATAAACGGGGAAACCGGCGCCCGTGATTTTAACGCCTAATTCAAAGTCAATGAGATCGTATTTCTTAGCTAATTCCCAATGTGGCAAAGCGCCTTCAGGTAGAACAGGAACTGCGCCGCCGGTCTTTTCTATTACATTGTCTTCGGCAGTCCGGCCTTCCGGTACTTGATCGCAAGGAAGGTTAGGGACTTGACACAAAAGTTCGACGATGCGCTTTTCCGACTCTTTCATATCCGTCTCAAACTGCTTGATGTCTTCTTTCAATGCTGTTACCGTCGTACGCGCCGCTTCGGCTGCTTCCTTTTCGCCGTTCTTCATCCATTGTCCGATCGATTTCGACAACCGGTTTATCTCGGCTAAATTTTTATCCAAGGATTGTTGTGAAGTCTTTCTTTTTTGGTCGGCAGCCAATACTTCATTGATCATTGCACGGGCATCGTAATGCTTCTTCGCTAATTTTTCAATGACCCTTTCAGGGTTTTCTGTGATGACTTTTAGTGTGAGCATGTCCTATTATTTGAACGTATTCGCCAAGTGCGCCATTTTAATTGCAGCGATGGCGTATTCATCTCCTTTATTTCCGAATTTTCCTCCGGCACGGTCGTTGGCCTGTTGCAGAGTATCGGTCGTTAAAAGCCCAAAGATACAAGGGATATCTCCTTCGGCATTCAGTTGGGCAAAACCTTGAGTGACACCAGAGCAGACATAGTCAAAATGAGGCGTATCGCCTCGAATGACACAGCCTAATCCGATAACGGCGCTCGGCTTGATACTTTCGATCATTCGCCGCGTAGCGTAAATCAATTCAAAACTTCCGGGAACGTAAACGATCTGAATATTTTCAGGTATGGCACCCTGTTTAATTAAGGTATTACAAACGCCTTCTTTCAGTTTTTCGGTGATGGCCGGATTCCATTCGGAAATAACGATTGCAAAGCGCATCGCTCTCGCATCCGGCACAATGTCCGAGCTATAATCCAATAAGTTTTGATATTGGGTAGCCATTTTCTGCAGGCATTATTTTATTTGCAGTTTTGCACGCTCGATGTATTTATCAATATCGCTCGCTTCTTGAGAAGCCGGATATTTGCTTTTGATTTTTTGATATACTTTTACTGCGTTGGCATAATCAAAGACACTTTCGTAAGCGGTTCCGGCTTTTTTCAGATAGATAGAACTTAAATATTCGCTGTCGGCTTCGGAGGCTGCTTTAATAAAATACTTAATGCCGTCTTCCACTTTATTCAGATTAATATAACAATCGCCAATCATGCCGGTAACGATAGGGCCTACAATCTTATCGTTTGCTTTGTACTTTTTCAAGTATTCTAAAGCTTCTTCCGATTTATTTAAGTGGTAATAACACATACCGGCGTATGCTTTGGCCAATCCGCCTGTTTTGGTAAATCCGTAATCATCGATGATTCCCAAAAATCCGGTATAATCTTTCCCATCGCCATTCAAAGCCAAGTCCCATTTCTGATTAGCCATATAATTTTCACCCGGGTAAATAGACGCTTGTGCATCTTTTTCTTTCGGGAGGAAATAAAACTGGCGAATGCCGAGAATAGCCATAACAATTAAAATAACAACTCCTACTCCGATGAAAATATGGTTTTTATATACTTCAATGAACTTTTCCGATTTTGAAAAGATCTCATTAACATTTGCCTCTACTTGTGTAGGGGGTTTTTTAGCTGCTTTTTTTGCCATTGCTTACAGGATTTATTTATACTATTGTTTTCGGAGTGCAAAAGTAAACCTTTTCTCGCTATAAATAAAATTTTCCGGTATCTTTTTTTATTTTCTTGCGGAAATGACTTATATTTGCCCTCCAAAAGAAATAAAAACCAAGAAGGTACGATGAAGTTTATATTTGTAGTACAAGGAGAAGGCCGGGGACATTTGACTCAAGCCATTGCCTTGCGTGAAATACTAACAAAAAGCGGTCACGAAGTAGCAGCTGTTTTAGTAGGCAAAAGCAACCGGAGGGAACTTCCTTCTTTCTTTTTGAAAAATATTGAAAGCGAAGTATTCCGTTTCGAGAGTCCGAATTTTCTTCCCGCTTCCAGAAATAAACAGCCGAATATTTGGAAGACGATTATCTATAATCTTCTAAAAACCGGTTCGTATTTGAAAAGCATTCATTTCATTCGCAAACAAATCAAGAGTCGAAATGTAGATATTGTCGTCAATTTTTACGAGATATTGACCGGCTTCACCTACGCGCTGTTTCCGCCGGATATACCTTATATATGTATAGCGCACCAATACATTTTTCTTCATCCCGAGTTTCGATTTCCGCAAGCCAATAAGGTAGAACTCGGGTTGTTGCGTTTTTTTACCCGTATCACCTGCATTAAAGCATCCAAGCTGCTTGCGCTTTCTGCACAAAAGATGGATAATGTGCCGGAAAGCCGGATGGTCGTTATTCCTCCCCTGTTAAGAAAAGAGGTATTTGAGGTGAGCGTTGACGATGGGAACTATCTTCACGGTTATATGTTGAACGACACGTATGCCGATAAAATCATCCGGTTTCAGGCCGAACATCCCGACGTTTTTATCAATTTCTTTTGGGACAGGAAAGATGCGGAAGACGTTACCGTCGTCAACGAGCATTTATCGTTTTATCGCTTGAATGATAAACTGTTTATCAACCAGATGGCAGGATGCAAAGCCTACGCGACCACCGCAGGCTTTGAATCGGTATGTGAAGCCATGTATTTGGGAAAACCGGTTTTGATGGTGCCTACCCACATCGAGCAGACTTGCAATGCCTTTGAAGCTTCTTCCGCCGGAGCGGGTATCGTGGCCGACGATTTCGAATTAGACTTGTTGCTGAAATATATTCCACATTATCAGAAAAAAACAAGTTTTCACGACTGGGTACGGCAAGCGTCCGAATGCATCTTGAAAGAATTTCAGACAGAGAAAAAGGAACTTCTCAACAACCGGCTGAGCTACCGGTTTATTTTCAAAGGAAGTTGATTATTCAAAACGGGTCAGATTCCATTTAAATAACTTGGGAGTATCTTTTAAATACGGCAGTACGTTAGCCCTATCCGTTTCGCTCAAATAATCGAGAGTCGTGCAATATTGTTGCAATTCGCGGCTCTCCGGCTCGTAATGCAAACGCGTCAATGAAATATCCAGCGGGATCAGTGCATTTTTAACCTTTTCGTCTTCGGGATGAATCCCTTCTTTGAGGAAATCGGGTATTTTGGCTAAAGTGATAAAAGCCGAAGCAGCCAATTTTCTCCACGAGGTGGTATAAAAATCGAGACGACTGTCGCAGGCCGGTGCACAAACCGTTTGAATAACCCCCACAATTTTGGAATCATTAATCATTGGGAGTAAAAACAATTCCATCGTCATCTTTCCGGATTGGATTTGGAGATAATCGTCGGTCATGCGAAGGAGCGAGCAGGAATCATTGAATTGATCTTTTACAACCGCTTTTTCTCCAGCTTTGTACATGTCGATTAAGTCTAAACGGTCGGAAACGGTTAAGGATACGAATGCCGGATCGGGCAAGCCGACAAACAATTCGCTTGCTGTCTGCGCTTGAACCCAACGGACAGCGACGCTCCATACAAAAATGGTGAAAATAATCTTCGATTTCATTGTATCTGTTGTTTTTAATGATTGTGACTATGCTAAAATTCGAACTAAATTTTCTACGAAAGTACAAAGATTTTTTGATATAACCGATAAAATTTCTTATTCCGAACACCGGTTCGTAATTGTCAAAAATAAGCGGAGAAAAACATTTTGTCCCTACGAGACAAAGTTGAGGAGGAGGCGACTATTTTCTACCAATATAGTGTCCCTAATGAGACAAAATTGAACGAACCTAATTTTACAATAGTACCGCATTTTTTACACTCCCCCTAACGGGACAGAATGCAACACTAAGTGATTTTAGTGACGATTACAGTTGTATTTAAAAAAGAATACTACTGTATTTAAAAATAAATACTACTGTATTTAAAAATAAATACTACTGTATTTAAAAATAAATACTACTGTATTTAAAAATAAATACTACTGTATTTAAAAATAAATACTACTGTATTTAAAAATAAATACTGCTGTATTTAAAAAAGAATACTACTGTATTTAAAAAAGAATACTACTGTATTTAAAAAAGAAGATGAGAAAGTATAAAAAATGGGATGAAAACAAGGGATTGCGGGTCTACGCACGCAATGACAGGAACAGCAACCCGCCATCTCCCAACAGAGTCAGTGTCATTCCGAACGCAGTAGAGACGGATAATTATCCGTCTCTACATTATCCGTCTCTGCATTATCCACGCAGCCGGAGGCAACGACGAGCAGGAGAGATACAAAGAACGCAAATAACGCAAAAAATAACGCAAATTCTCACCAAATAATAGTTGAAAATTCAATAAAAAATTTTATCTTTGCATAAGTATATTATTTTCCAAAAAAATGGAAGCAAAAGACAAGCTTAAAGATAAATACATAGACCCGTTTACCGACTTCGGTTTCAAAAAACTATTCGGCGAGGAATGTAATAAAGATTTGTTACTTGATTTTCTAAACGAGTTGTTACACAAAAACGAGCGTTTAATTTATACGGAAATTTTAAAATATGGAAAGGGATTAAACAGATATGTTGTTGGTTTGTCATTGCGGGCTTGACCCGCAATCCCCTGATAAGGGAAATTTCAAGGTAGC
>Ga0123357_10007480_pt1 | contig 13506 bp, 13 predicted proteins | sample TergutEmb28metaG_FD_89873 | JGI IMG/M metagenome (GOLD analysis project Ga0123357, IMG submission 89873) | Embiratermes neotenicus P4 segment gut microbial communities from Petit-Saut dam, French Guiana - Emb289 P4 | ecosystem: Host-associated > Arthropoda: Insects > Digestive system > Gut ...
CAGGATCATAGCCACGCCTTGTACCACCATCAGGTCGCGGCTGGAGACGGCCGACAGCAACAGCCGGCCCAGACCGGGCAAGGCGAAAACCTGTTCCACGAGGACGGCCCCGACCAGCAAAGAGGCGGTTTGCAGTCCGATGACTGTCACCAACGAGGTGGCCATGTTGCGCCAACCGTGTCGGATCAGCCCGCGCCAGCGGGTCCAGCCAACCGCCCGGGCTGTCCGGTAGTAGTCCTCGGTCAAAACGTCGATGAAGCCGGTCCGAACGTAGCGCGCCAGCAACGAGGCCTGGACGATGACCATGGCCGTCACCGGCATGATGAGGTGCTGGATCCAGGGTACAAAGCCTCGGCTAAGCGGCACGTAGTCGTTGGCCGGCAGCCAACCCAGCCCGACGGCGAAAACGATGGTCAGGACCGTGCCGGCGAAGAAGACTGGCACGGCCAAACCGACGTAGCTGACGGCGTTGACGACGGCACCGACGCCGCGCCGGCGTAAGTAAGCGGCGCCGAGGCCCAGTGGGATGGCCACCAGAATCGACAAGGGTACCGACCAACCGATCAGCCAGCCAGTCACGGCCAGCCGGGGTGCAATCTGGCTGGCAACCGACTGTCCGGTCAGGTACGAAGCGCCAAAGTTGCCGTGAATCAGGCCAATCAGCCACTCCAGATAACGCCACAGCAGCGGGCGGTCCAAACCCCACTGGGCTCGCAGCGTCGCCAGCGCCTCGGGGCTGGCACCCGTACCGAGCGTCGCTACGGCAACGTCGCCTGGCAACGCCTGGATGATGAGGAAGATGATGAGCGAGGCGATCAGGACCGTGACCACGAAGATGGCCAGACGGCGGGTGATCGCCCCGACGAGCTTCATCGGGACGGCCTAATCCTTGGCGGCAATCGTCGTGACATCGAAACTCGGAGTGATGGCGTTTTCGGGGATACCGGTGATGCCTGCCCGGGCCACCACCAGGTTGGGGAAGAGGAAAAGCCAGTCGGCGGCCGCATCATTGGCCAGCATCGCGGCGGCCTGATGCATGTCGGTGATGAACTGGTCACGCGGCGCCGCGTCGGCCTGCCGGATCAACTGGGCGAAGGCTGGGTTGTTGTAGTGCCAGTAGTAGGTCGGGTCGGCAAAGTTGACGATGTCGCGTGGTTCGGCGTGGTCGACGATGGTCATGTCATAGTCGCCACCGAGGAAGACGTCGGGCAGCCACTGGCCGGAGAAATCCAGTTCCGTGACATTGACCGTGATGCCGACATCTTTCAACTGGCTGGCGATCAGGCGGGCGGCCGGGGTGGCGTAGGGCGTGATCGGCACCTTCAGGTCGAGGGTCAGCCCTGAACTGTAGCCGGCCTCTGCCAGAAGTTCTTTGGCCTTGTCAGGGTTGTACGGATAGGTACCGGACAGATCCTGATAGTACGGGTCGGTCGGGGCCACCATCGAGCCAATCAACGTACCTTTGCCGCCCCAGACACTGTTCAGCAGGTTCTGCCGGTCGATGGCGTAGCAGATGGCCTGTCTGACCTGGAGCGATTGCAGCGGCGTCCGGTCGAAGTTGAAACCCAGAGTGACCTCGCCGTTTGTGGTCCCCTGGATGATGGTGTACTTGGTCGTATCGGCGAAACGGGCCAAGGAGTCCGGGCTGGTCAGCTCTCCGATGATGTCGATGCCGCCCGACAGCATGGCCGACACCATGGCGTTCGGATCGGTGATGTAGCGGAAGATCACCTGGTCGAAGCGGCCCGGGGTACCCCAATACGACGGGTTCTTAACCAGCGTGATCGACGAGCCCTTGGTCCAGGTACCCAGTTGGTAGGGCCCGGAGCCCATCGGCTGGGTCGCCAGGTCGGTGATAGCCGGGTCGAAGATGATGCCGGCGGTGGTCGTCATGTTGTACAACCAGAAGTTGCTCGGCTGGCTGAGCGTCACAACAACGGTGTCGTCATCGGGTGCGGTGACGTCGGAGATAACCGACATCTGGTCCTTGATTGTGGCCGAGGTAGCCTGCCGCATCCGGTTGATGCTGGCAATGACCGCCGCGGAGTCGACCGGGGTGCCGGAGGCGAACTTGGCCTGCGGATCGAGGTCAAAGGTGTACTGCTTGCCGTCACTCGACACCGTGTAGTCAGTGGCCAACAGCGGCTTGATCGCGCCGGTCGAGTCCATCCGGACCAGCGTTTCATAGACGTTGTACAACAAGACTTGCGGGATCGAAGCCGCGCTCGACGTTGTCAGGTCGAGTGTGTCGGGCTCAAGCGTGAAGCCGATCGTCAGGGTCTTCGGGCTACCCCCGCTCGACGTCGGACCGCTACACCCCGCCAAGGCCGCTATCACCATGGCGGCGGCACTGACGACTGCCACGAAGCGGGATGCTCTCATGAACTCGCCTTTCGTCGTTCAACTGCAACATTCTAGTGTCTCCCCCGCCTTCAAGCCCCGATGCCGCCAACCTGGCCCCGCAGTGGCGTCGTAGCCGATCGATTTCGCCGCCGAGAACTGGCGCGGTACACTAATAGGCACCGACGCGGGGTGGAGCAGTTCGGTAGCTCGCTGGGCTCATAACCCAGAGGTCATAGGTTCAAATCCTATCCCCGCTACTATTCGTGACTTGTTAGTCCTTGTGGGATCGGGTTTTCCATGAACCGGAAGGCTGATGGATTCGACCAGATCTCGTTTTGCTCACGAAAAACCCCGGCGCTGCGGCGCGTTCCGCTCGATCTGTCCGATCCGAAGGACTTGTGGAAGCTCATTCGAGTGGCGTTCACGATCAAGTCCGGCCAGGTCGCCCGTGAGGACGTGATCAAGGTTGGCATCCCTGGGGTCGGCATCCCGCTCGTGGTCACAGGTTGATTCATGGTGCAGCCATGCCTGCCGACGCAGCAGCCCAGGCGGTCTTTGAACTATCCCTCGCACCGCTCCGACAGTTGTCGCATCGTTCGGGAGACTGATGGCATGGTTACCGCCGCACTTCGAGAAACGGTTGACGCGCTGAGCGTCGAGGAGCGCATGTCCCTGGTTGAGCACATCGAACGCACCACTGACTTGAGCGATGGCACACTGACCGACGAAGAACTCGCTACCCTTGACCGCCGTGATGCCGAGATGGGCGCGGACCCAACCCTGGGTGTGTCCGAGGATGAACTCATCGCCCGTCTGAAGGCCAATTGGGCGTGACCTGGGTCCTGTCGGTTCACCCCGAGGTCTGAAACGACGCCGACGCGACCCGAAATGGGTCCGCGCGCGACTCGCCGCCAGGGCACTGTGGGTACGGTCACGGGCTCGGTCACCCCGGCCTGAGCCTATTGCTCGTAGTAGTCCAGGCAGACCCGGTCCTGGAAGACCGTACTGATGAACGCGCTGACCCGTTGGTGCTCGGGATGAACCTGATAGACCGCCAAGGCCTCCCCGTCGGTAAACACGCTGTTGAGGATCACCCGCCGCTCCCCCGAGGGCAAGGCCCCGAGATGGACATCGATCGCAATGGCCCCATCGACGACCTGCCCCAGGTGTTCCAACTCGGTCTTGACTCTCGCGGCGTTGGCCGCGTTTTCAGCCTCGGATAAGCCATCCCCGTAGTTCCAGGCCACAATATGGCGAACACAACTCATGCGGGCGAATTTAGCACTGTGGTGGCCCCCGGAAGGCGGGTGGATGTGACACCTCTCGCTCGCCGGTGTCGTACCATGTGTCTCATGGATGCGGTACAACCCGCCCCGGCGCCCAGCCAGGAGGCACCGGACAGCCCCGGTACTGTCCGCCGTCTGCGCCAACGCGCCGCCTTGATGATCCTGGCCGGAGTCGGGTTGATTGCGGTCGTCACAGTCTTGGCGATTCTGGCGGATTTCTTCCTGTGGTACGTCGGGCTGCTCGGCGTCGCCCTGGTTGTTTTCGGCATCATCGGACTCGTTCGGCCTTTGAAAGTCTTCACCGGCACAAAGAAACCCCTGAAACTCAGCGCCGGCCAGGCGGCGGACTTTCTTGACGTCTGGTAGTGCTCCGGCGCCGGCCTGCCGCCTCGGTACGACACGGTTTCTCCCCAGTTGCGACGGGTTTTTCGGCAGTGTTGGGTGTGCAACTAGGCAGATACCGTCGGCTCTGCCCGAAATTGAGCGGTCTCTCGCCAGTTGCGGCGGAGGTAGGCCGGTTCCGCAACGATTAAGGTATTGGTATGGATGACGTCAAGTCCGCCGGGCGCAGGCCCAAGCCAAAAGCGTTGGTCGTCGGCCCCCAGGTGCCCAACCTTGCCCGCGGTGTCGGCCGCATCCCGGTGACGAAGGTCGAGCCCGTCATCGAAGGCGGGGCTTTCCCCGCCAAGGCCACCGTCGGCGAACTGTTCCCCATCACGGCCCGGGTTTTCCGCGAGGGTCACGACGCGGTCAACGCCAACATCGTCCTGACCAGCCCGCATGGTCGCGAAACAAGCCAGCCGATGGTCCAGATTTGGCCGGAGGGCCTTGATATCTGGCAAGCCCAGGTCCGCCTAGACGAGCCGGGCGCCTGGACTTTCCGGGTCGAGGGCTGGTCCGACCGCTGGGCTACCTGGCTGCACGACGCCGGCCTCAAGCTGGCCGCCGGTCAGGACTTTGATCTGGTCCGGGCTGACGGTCTCGACCTGCTGCAACGCTCGATCATCGCCCGGGTCGGCAAGCGCGGCGTCGGCCAGTGGCGCTCCTGGGTACCCCGGCTGGAGGCGGCCGAGGCGCCGGCCGATCTCCAGGCCATCGTCGATGACCCGGATTTCCGCGACCTGACCAGGCAATTCCCCCTGCGCGAACTCGTCAGCCCGACGGCCGAATTCCCGCTGTGGGTCGACCGGTCGGCGGCCTTGTTCTCGGCTTGGTACGAACTGTTCCCCCGCTCTCAAGGCGCCCAGCGCGACGCCGACGGCCACTGGGTCTCAGGGACCTTCGCCACCGCCGCCAAACGCCTGCCCCACCTGGCCGAACTGGGCTTTTCCGTGGTCTACCTGCCACCGATCCACCCGATCGGCCAGGCGTACCGCAAGGGTCCAAACAACACCCTCCAGGCCGAAGAGGGCGACCCCGGTTCGCCCTGGGCCATCGGCGACGCGTCCGGTGGCCATGACGCCATCCACACCGACCTCGGCAGTCTGGCCGATTTCCGGCGCTTCGTCAGCCAAGCCAACGGCCTCGGTTTGGAAGTCGCCATCGATTTCGCCCTTCAGGCGTCACCCGACCACCCCTGGCTGGCGGACCACCCCGAGTGGTTCAACCACCGCCTCGACGGCACAATCGCCTACGCCGAAAACCCGCCGAAGAAGTACCAAGACATCTACCCGCTCAACTTCGACCACGACCCGGACGGGCTCTATCGCGAAACCGAGCGCCTGCTCGACTTCTGGATCGACCAGGGTGTGACCATCTTCCGGGTCGACAACCCACACACCAAGCCGGTCGAGTACTGGGCCTGGCTGATGGCCGAAATGCGCCAGCGCCACCCGGAGGTCCTCTTCCTGGCCGAGGCCTTCACCCGCCCCGAAATGATGCAGACCCTCGGCAAAGTCGGTTTCCACCAGGGCTACAGCTACTTCGTTTGGCGCGAGCAGAAGTGGGAGATCGAGCAGTACCTCACCGAGTTGAGCCAGGAAACTGCCGCCTTCTACCGACCGAACTTCTTCGTCAACACCCCCGACATCAACCCCTACTACTTGCAATCGGGTAACCCGGCCGCTTTCGTCATCCGGCTGATCCTGGCGACGATGCTATCGCCATCGTGGGGCATGTACTCCGGCTACGAACTGTTCGAGCACGAGCCGTTGCCGGGGCGCGAGGAGTACGCCCACTCGGAAAAGTACGAGTACCGGCCGCGCGACTACCACGCTCAGCCCAACCTCAACGTCCTGATCGCGGCCCTCAACCACATTCGGCGCGACCACCCGGCCCTGCAGCAGCTGCGCCAGATCCACTTTCACGCCACGACGAACGACCAGATTATGGCGTGGTCGAAGACCGATGGTACCGATCGGATCATTGTCGTCATCTCACTCGATCCCGACCAGGCCCAGACCGCCGGCGTCCATCTCGATCTGGCAGCACTTGGACTGCCCGAAGATGCCAGCTTCCAGGTGCGTGAACTCTTAACCGGTGCCCAGTGGACCTGGCAGGCCGACGACTACGTCAACCTCTATCCGGCCCAACCCGCCCACATCTTGTCGGTTGAGTCCGACACCGTCTAGGACTGAGAAAGGGACTCCAATGGTCTACGATTTGGCCGGTGAATTGACCGGTACCGACATGGAGGGCCTGGCCAGCGGGGCCGACACCGAGTTGTGGAAACGCCTGGGCGCCCACGTCACAACGGTGCGCGACCAATCCAGCGGCGACCTGATTCCCGGGACCCGCTTCGCCGTTTGGGCGCCGAACGCCCAACGCGTCCTGGTCGAAGGGGACTTCAACTATTGGTCCGGCGACGACATGGTCAAACTGCCGGGCAGTGGCGTCTGGTCGCGCTTCATCGAACAGCGCGGCAGCGGCACACTGTACAAATTCAAGGTCCTAGGCGCCGACGGCGTCTGGCGGGAGAAGGCCGACCCGATGGCCTTCTTCGCCGAGTCCGATGGCAAGACCAGTTCGATCGTCTTCGACTCGCAGTACACCTGGGGCGACCAACACTGGCTGGACTATCGGGCGACCTGGAAGGGCTGGGAATCGCCGCTATCAATCTACGAACTCCACCTCGGCGCCTGGCGCAAAGGTAAGAGCTACCGGGACATCGCCGACGAGCTGATCGAGTACGTCACCTGGCAGGGCTACACCCACATCGAACTGATGCCGCTGGCCGAACACCCCTTCTTCGGCTCGTGGGGCTACCAGGTCACCGGCTACTATGCGCCGACCTCGCGCTACGGCAATCCGGACGACCTGCGCTACCTGATCGACCGGCTCCACCAGGCCGGCATCGGCGTCATCATGGACTGGGTACCGGGTCACTTCGCGCCCGACGACTGGTCGCTGGTCAACTTCGACGGCAGCAGTTTGTACGAACACGCCGACCCGCGGCAGGGCTACCACCCCGACTGGGGAACGTACATCTTCAACTTCGGCCGCAACGAAGTCAAGTCCTTCTTGGTGTCGAACGCTTTGTACTGGATCGACGAGTTCCACATCGACGGTCTGCGCGTCGACGCCGTCGCCTCGATGCTCTACCTCGACTACTCCCGCAACGAAGGCGAGTGGGTGCCGAACCAATTCGGCGGGCGGGAGAACCTCGACGCCATCGACTTCCTGAAGTACGTCAACACCCACCTCTACGCCCGCTGCCCCGGCGTCATCATGATCGCCGAGGAGTCAACGGCCTTCCCCGGGGTGACCAAACCGGTCGACCAGGGTGGCCTCGGCTTCGGCTTCAAGTGGAACATGGGCTGGATGAACGACTCGCTGCGGTACATCGAACTCGACCCGGTCTACCGGCAGTGGCATCACAACGACATCACCTTTTCGATGGTCTACGCCTTCTCCGAGAACTACATCCTGCCGATCTCCCACGATGAGGTCGTCCACGGCAAGGGCTCGATGGTCAACAAGGTTCCCCAGGACGACTGGCGCAAGTTCGCCACCCTTCGGGCCTTCTACGCCTACCAGTGGGCCTGGCCGGGAAAACAACTTATTTTCATGGGCCAAGAGTTCGGTCAACGCCGTGAATTCACCGAAGCCGAATCGCTCGAATGGTGGGTGTCGGATCTGCCCGGCCACCACGGGCTGCAACTGCTGTTCCACGACATGAATGGGCTTTACCGGGCCAACCGGGCCTTCTGGCGCAAGGACACCGACCCGGCTGGCTTCCAGTGGATCGTCGGCGATGACGCCAGCGCCAACGTTTTCGCCTGGCTCAGAACCGACGGACTCAACCGCCTGGTGGCCTGCGTCACCAACTTTTCGGCCACTCCCCACGACCGGTACCGCCTGGGCCTGCCGCAGCCAGGGACGTGGAAGGAGATCCTCAACACCAACGCTGTCCGCTACGACGGCACCGGCGATTACCAAAACGACGCTATCCAGACTGTGGCTGGCGAACACGGCGGCTTTGCCTTTCATGCCGACGTCCAGATCCCGCCGTTGGCTAGTGTCTGGCTGGAGTGGCTGCCGCGCCCGGCCGAGCCGGATCATTCGGCCGCACGCAGTACGAAGATTGCCTAGCCAGTCCGCGTTTCGATCAGGACGCGACAGGCGATCTCGATCAGCCGAACTGGGCTGGCGCCCTTGCGGCGCTCGGTGGCGATCCACTGGGCGACTTGGAGCAGGCCCCGGGCAGCGCCTTCGCGGAGCGCTGGCGGCAAAGTCTCGATGTCGGCAGCTTTGGCCAAGCCGATGACCCGCCGCGACATTTTGGCTGCGGCGAACAGCCACGACTCGGCCTGCCAAGTGGCGAACAGGTTGTCCAGAAAGGCCTCGCCCCAGAGGCGTGGGTCGCGCCGTGACGGCCAGCGGGAGCGGAACTCGGCCTCGAAACTGGCCCAGGTTTGTGGAATCAAGGTCAAGCACCAGGCCGCCCGCTCGTTCTCACCCAGGGCGAAGGCCCGAGCGGCAGCGATGACGTAGTTGGCGAACAGCGCGCCCAGATCGAAGGCGACAGGACCGTAAAAGGCGAACTCCGAGTCGAACGCCTTGACCGAGTCGGCCACGGTCGAGCCGGCCGGGGAGCGTACCATGACCGAACCGGTGTGGAGGTCGCCGTGGATCAGGGCCTCAGCCTTGGTCATGAACAGCCACTTCGCCAAGCCCATCTCTGCCACCATGGCCGGATCCGACTGGAAGGCCGCGACATCTGGTTGGTTGGCCGCCAGCACCGCGTTGCGCCCGGCGTCGACCAGCGGCTCAGTGAAGACCAAGTCCTCGGTGGTCTGGCACAGTTGGGGGTTGATGGCAGCGGCCATCGCTTGGCCGAGGGCCTCGCGCTCCAGGGCGAATGCCGAGGTACCGAAGGCCGTGGCCCCGACAAAGACGCCCATGGCTTGGGCGGCGCCATCGTGGCGCAGGCCTTGGTTGAGGGCGGTACGCCAGACCAGGTGGTCGCTCAGGTTCTCCATGGCGATGATGTGGCGGGCTGCGTCGTACAAGTAGACCTCAGGTACCAGAGTGGGTGTCAGACCACCGTAGGTGCCCAGCGATTCGGCCTCGTGGCGAGCCCGGTCCGGCGTCAGCGGCCAACCCTGGCCGGTCAGACGGAGGTAGGGCAGGGCCTGCTTTAGGCAAAGACCACGTCCGGCCCTGCCACGTACCAGAAAAACCAGGTTGAGGTTGCCGTCGCCAACCTCACGGCACTCGACCAGATCGGCCGGGTCGACCCGGGCAGCTAAGTCAGGCTGACCAGCCAGGTAGGCCGGCAAGGTGGCCTCGGTCAAGAACTCGTAATCCGCCATGATGGCCTCCAGCCTACCCGGCGATCCGGGCCAACAGGTCGGGCTGGCTAGCACCAGCCGGCTCAACCGCGCCAAACTCGGTCACAATCGCCGAAATCAGGTCGTGCGGGGTGACATCGAAGGCCGGGTTGAAACCGCGGGCGCCGGCCGGCGTTGTCCGAATTCCGGCGAAGGCCAAGACCTCGTCAGGATCGCGCTGCTCGATCTCGATCTGGTCGCCACTTGGTGTCGCCAGGTCGATCGTGCTGGAGGGCGCCGCGACGACGAACGGAACTCCGGCGCGCTGGCAGGCCAATGCCAGCCCGACCGACCCGACCTTGTTGGCCGTGTCACCGTTGGCGGCAATCCGGTCGGCCCCAATCAAGGCGGCGTCGGCCAGCCCCCGCAACAACGTACTGGCGCAAGCACCGTCGACTTGAACGACGTGTGGGATGCCGTCGCGGCTCAACTCCCAACTGGTCAGGCGGGCCCCCTGCAACAGCGGTCGGGTCTCGTCGGCGTAGACCAACTCGACCGCCCCGCGCTGGTACAGCTCGTGGATGATGCCGTAGGCCGTCCCCCACCCCGTCGTGGCCAAAGCCCCGGAGTTGCAGTGCGTCACCACGCGCAGCCGGTCCCGGCGAACCCGGGCCTGCAACCAGTCGGCGCCCAAGCGGGACAACTGCCGATTGGCGGCTTCATCCGCCGCCATGACGGCCTTGGCTTTGGCCAGGACGGCCGAGAGACCGGCATCAACCAACGGCCAGGTTTGGTCGACCCCCCAGGCCAGGTTAACGGCCGTCGGCCGGGCGTGACGAATCCGGTTGACCTCGGCCGCTAACCGGGCCGTGCTCCAGCCTTCGGCCTGGCCCTGCCCCAGCGCAATCGCGACGCCAAAGGCCCCAACCGCCCCCAAGGCTGGCGCGCCACGGACGGCCAAGTCGTCGATCGCCTGGACCAGAGCGTCGACCGTCCGGATATCGAGATAGACCTCGTTGGCTGGTAGCTGCGTTTGGTCGATCGCGCGCAGCAGCGCGCAATCATCGACCCATTCCAGCGCCCGAACCAACCTCGCTCCTTGACTGGAATAGCCTACTTCGCCTAGATGGCGACGTAACCCCCATCGACCGGCAGGATCGCGCCATTCACGTAGGACGACTCCTCAGCGCCCAAGAACAAAGCGGCCGAGTTGAGTTCACCAGGGCGGCCGTGGCGGCCAAGCGGCACGAAAGTTCTGATGTACTGCTGGAAATCCGGTGTCTCAAGAACGGGCTCGGTCAGCTCAGTCAGAAAGTATCCCGGACAAATGGCATTGCACGTAATGCCGAGTGGCGCCAATTCCGCCGCCATGGCTCGGGTCAGGTTGACCACACCACCCTTGGTGGCATGGTACGACAAGGTCTCGATCGCCGTGTTGCCGACCAGACCATAGATCGACGCAATGTTAATGATCCGGCCGTAGCCATTCGCCTTCATCGGCACCGCGAAAGCCCGGCTGACCTTGAAAAGACTTGTCAGATCAACATCGATGGTGAATTGCCAATCCTCATCGCTGGTGGACAACAACCCAGCGCCCCGATTGGATCCAGCATTGTTGACCAACACATCGACCGTAGCGAACTCGGCCATGACCGCGTCGACAGCCAACTCGATCGACTCGGTCGAGGTGACATCGCACTCGACTGGCAGGCAGCGGCCGTCACTGGTGGCCCTGATTTCGGTGGTGATCTGTTCGAGCCGATCGAAGCGCCGAGCCAAAATCGCCAGGTTAGCGCCGGCCTCGGCAAAGCCGAAGGCCATCTCTCGGCCGAGTCCCGAGGAAGCTCCGGTGATGACGACAACTCGATTGTGAAAATCAAACATGATGCTCTCCTGTCCGCGCTCAATCAGTCTGATGAAATCGATTCTAGGATATCGATGCTTTTGAATCGATATCTAGGCATCGATTATTGGCTGACTTCCAGCACTTTTTGGCGACACCGGTCGACGACCGACCTGCCACGCCGGCCGGCGGAAAGGCTAGGATGTGAGCCAATGTTTAGTTCGATGTTTGGCCCAACATGACCCAAATGAGCGATCAGCTACCTGGCGTAGCTGGTTTGTCGGCCCAGGGCGTCCAGCGGCTGCCGGGCTACTACAACTACCTGCGGGATCGGCGGACCAACCAAGTCAGATATGTCTCGGCGGCGGCCATGGCCCGCGAGTTCGGGCTCAATGAGGTCCAGGTCCGCAAGGATCTGGCCTGCGTCAGCCCGAACCCGGGCAAGCCGCGCAAAGGCTTTCTCGTCGATGAACTGCTTGACAGCATCGGACAGTGCCTTGGCTACCACAACGAGGACGAGGCCGTCTTGGTCGGCGTCGGCAAGCTCGGATCTGCCCTACTGGCCTACCCCGGATTCGGCGAGCACGGGGTTCACATCGCCGCTGCCTTTGACATCGACGATGCCGTCATTGGAACACAGGTCGCTAACAAGACAATCCGGCCGCTCAGCGATCTTCCCCAACTGCTGGCGCGTACCGGTGTTCGAATCGGCATCGTGACGGTGCCGGCCACCAGCGCCCAAGCGGTCTGCGATCTGCTGGTCAGCGCCGGGATCCAGGCCATCTGGAATTTCGCACCTGTCCACATGCGGGTTCCGAGCGGAGTTCTGCTCCAAAACGAAAACCTGCCGGCCCAACTGGCACGCCTGTCGCAACTCCTGTCGAGGCGGCCCTTGACTGAATCGGCCTGAGTTCTGGTCGTCTGGATGGCAGACGGATCCTATCTCGACTGGTCAATTCAGTCTTAGCGAAGTCTGAGGTCGCCTGGCTACCGTGGACTCGTGGACGCCAACCCCTTGCCAGACCGACGGTTTGCACCTGAGGAGATGGGGCAACTGACGAGTTCTCTGGTGCTGTACGGCTGTGCCCTCAAGGTCGTCGAAACCCAGTTGTCCAACCTGAACACGTACTATGACGCCCGGCCGGACGCCAACCCGATTGAGCACATCAAGTGCCGTTTGAAGTCGGTGGAGTCGATCGCTGGAAAAATGGCCAGCCGCGGCCTGGCGCTGACGGCGACCAACGCCACGACCCACCTGACTGACATTGCCGGCGCCCGGATCATCTGCTGCTATGCCAAGGACATTCCCGAGATTGCCAGTACCATCAAAGCCCATCGCGATATGCAGATCGTCGGTGAGAAGGACTACGTCAGTCGGCCGAAGCCCAGCGGCTACCGTAGTTACCATCTGGTGGTCCAGATCATGCCGGGCGGGCCGTTCGCCGAACAATCCTGTCCCGTGGAAATCCAGATTCGGACCGCGGCGATGGACTTTTGGGCCAGTCTCGAACACCGGGTGCGCTACAAGTATCGCGGTGACATACCCGACCATTTGAGTCGGGAGTTGTACGCCTGCGCCGAGGAGACCCACGAACTCGACCAGCGACTCTACTTGGTACACGAACTGGTTGACCTGATCAACGAATAGGCCCCACCATCACCGGAAAGCCGACAGCCATGACCACACCACATCCAGCGCAGCGGATTTACATCGCCGACGACGAGACCAACATCCGTCAGGCCATTCAAGCCTTTCTCGAAAACGAGGGGTACGACGTTGTGGCGTTTGGCAGCGGCGATGCCCTACTGGCGCAGTTCATGGCCGACCCGGCCGACTTGTTGATCCTCGACGTCATGATGCCTGGCGCCAACGGCTTCACCGTCGTCAAAGCCATCCGAGCGGTCAGCACCGTCCCGATCATCATGTTGACTGCCCGCGACACTGATCTCGACTACGCCACCGGTCTCAGCCTCGGATCGGATGACTATTTGACCAAACCATTCAGCGCCATGGCCCTGGTTATGCGAGTCAAGGCCATCTTCCGGCGGATCGAGTACGACCGGCAGGGTAACCCGCCGGGTGGGCGCCCAGCCGATCTGGACATCGACGGGTGACCATCATGACAGCGCGCCACAGTCTGCAAAGCCGGATCCTGACAGTCTTTCTCGGTGTCATCCTGGTGGTATTCATCACTATCGCCCTGGTCTTCAATCTGCTGGTCAACCAGTACGTCTCGACCACCGCAACGGGCCAGTTATCGGCCGTGGTAGCCGGTCACACCAGTTCCGAGACGATTGCTACCGGCGGTCCAACCGACATTCC
>Ga0123357_10007481_pt1 | contig 13506 bp, 11 predicted proteins | sample TergutEmb28metaG_FD_89873 | JGI IMG/M metagenome (GOLD analysis project Ga0123357, IMG submission 89873) | Embiratermes neotenicus P4 segment gut microbial communities from Petit-Saut dam, French Guiana - Emb289 P4 | ecosystem: Host-associated > Arthropoda: Insects > Digestive system > Gut ...
CAACATGTTTGTACTTCCAATTCTACACTAATCTTACTAACTAGAGATTGTGCTATAGTTCTGTAAATTTAATTTATACTTGTGATTGTACCTCTTTTTTATAATGACATTCCTAAACTTGCCCTGTATTTCTTCTACAATTGTATTTGTTACCTTAAGCTTATTTACCTTGACAAGTTCAATATCCAACTCATGTACGGATTTGACGAACGCAAATAAATACAAATACAAATACATCAAGGAATGCTACTGCAGCCCAAAATGAGTCACATAAATCCAATAAGAATCACCACAACTTACTTAATATCTATCTAATATTACCTCCCATCTTCCAAGTTATGTTTCTTAATAAGATGTCAAAACACAAATTAGTCTACATTTCTCGTTCCCCCACTGTGTACATTCTATATTCCTTCAAAGATTTACCCACACAATAACAAACAACAGTTTAAGCCATACAGTACCTCTTTACACAGTTTCCTTCAGTTGTTACTAGTTAATAAACAGCTAAACTATTTTACATGAAATATCTTCCTCAAAATTCTATTTGAAATACTTTCCTGTTGTTATTTAGCCTGAAAAGCCCATTGAAAACTCTTAAACATTTCTCACATTATGTATTGATTAAAATTTTCCTAACTCATTCAGCTCTGTGCTATTATCATAAACAGAACTTCTCTCAGCACACTTTCAAAATACTTATTAGCCATCCATGAGCTATTATTGAGTTCCATAAGAGCAGGAAATTTCTTGAGTACCTGAATGACAGGTTCTCCAGAAGAACCTGGTTCCATTGAGTTACTTTGTTAGCAGTTTTATTTTATGGTTACATCTTTGACCACACTCATATACTTAATCGTCACAATCTTAACAGTATTTACAGATCAGCATATTGTGACAGCTTCTACAGCATACCTGTGTTGGTTTCTATGGTATTTTAATGAACATTATTGTATCCGGTAACTAACTGTTGTGATTATATTTCATCCAGGCACAAAATTATGGTGAATGACACTAGACTATAAAGAAACTGGTGCTAAAGCATGATTTTGCCTGATACCCACATAGAGTTTCCTTAATTAACTGCCTGATCACATCATTATATTAAAATTAAAGCAGAAGTACAGTGCATAGCTTCAATCAGTACTCAGAGCACAGGGAAATACCATCTTCCTTAGGCAAGATGATTCAGCTGGGTATTACGTCATCTAATCTATGTATGCTGCAATATGCAACACTGGCCAAGTTGTGTGTTGTGTCTCGTATATAAGTCACCGTGTATGAAAAATGTTGTCTGTTCAGCAAAGAGTGTTCATTTGAATACTTTTGCAAAGTAGCCTACATATGAGTTATAAAAAAAGTTGACACATTTTTTGTAAAAGAATATCCTGTGCCATCAGTGCTACTTAAAGGAACAATATACTGACCAGTGTAAAACTTTCAAAAAGCACATTCAATGCTGAACAACAAGCGAATCAAAAATGCTCTGTTTTAACTGAACAGAAATAGGATAATACTGATGCTTGGAAGGAAAGAAGCTCCTAAAATTTAGAACACAACAGCTCTCCCTTCTAGACTGAGAAACAAGAAGTCAGTGGGAATAACATGGGATTTTCTCAGATGAGGCAAGGGAATGGAAAGAGCCATAATAAGAAACAATGGTCTTCAAAAAATCCTTTAAGCTCCTTTGCATTACCTAAAGGCCAGACACTAGTGTGCAGTGCATATGTGAAAAATGGCATTGCTTGCATTTTACAAATATGGAATAAATAAGGTGAGGACTATGGCTTCTTGGATTTCAAGATATGAATATGTGCAATTACTTTTGTGGGTGACAGGAAAAGGTACTGCATATATGAATGATCCACATTTCTTTGCAGGAACTGGGATAAAATATTCAAAGCAAAACTGTCAATGACTGAAGACAAGAACTCTGTTGTGTGTTGAGAAATATTTTCAGGTGCAAGACCTGCTTAGAAGCTGAAGCTTGGCACTTCAAGACTCTTCTACAAAGTAAGGTTAAGTTGAAATGTAGGGAGAAATATTGGCTCTAAATTCCTGGTGAATACAAGCTATGTATCTCTTGCAGCTCCAATCCAACTCACATGCTGAAGTTAAAAAATTAAAGTTACACACTGCAGTACAGATAATACCTTAGAGTGCTCGAATATGTCTCTTCATTACCTGGATTTTCAGCTGGTGATGTTTTCTCCCAACGCTCACGAGCTGCAAACACAAACAGATGTTAGCACTATTGTCTTTTGGATGTGATGCCATGCAGTCTGCTTAACAGGACAAACAATTTGGCAATTTGGAGAAAACTGCTGCCTTCATCTGCATGTAGCCGCAGATTTCTCAGAAAAATTAATACCTATGTACCAACCTACAGAGCATAACACACTCCAGCAGACTGTAATCTTAATGCTCACTACTGTAACAACTTCAAATCGCATACAATCAAACACTGTCACAGCTAGAGAAAAGCATACAGCTAATGCAATGATTAACAGCTGCACAGACAAGTAAGATCATAAAATAACTGCAGGACTCAATGCTGCAACCTACCTTGCTCTGGGTGATTGAACCTGAAGACATGATTTTTGCCGAGAATCACCCGAGAGCCAGTCTTGAGGACAACAGTCTCCTTCACTTCCCTGCCATTGACATAACACAGTGCCCCCTCCTTGGGAGTCATGGTGATGATTCCTTCATGGTTCTCAAAGACACAGTGTTCACTGAGAATATGGGGACCACTGAGTTGGATGTCTTGCGGAATATTGGCTTCCGCAGAGCCAACGCGAGTGAAACCATCCTTAATGTAGTATAGTAAACACTCGGACATGGAAGGGTCTTCATTCAGGTTCACAAGATGTGGAGTCTGGAAAACATTATGGCCAGTTGATAGTGTGAACTAAAACAGCTTGTATTAGGGGAATTTCAAAATTTATTTCTGTAACACCATAAGTAAACCACGTGTTAAACGTTCAGGTACCAAAGACCCAAAACACTATGCATATGAAAAGAAAAACTGAATTTTTATTATCTTTTTTATTTTGGTCTTCATTGGGTTTTCCATTTAAAAATTTCTGGAATGAAACATACTGCCATAACTTCTGCCCTAGTTTTTCACCATTACTACTGCAGTCCATTTTTGTGCAGTACAACTAAAGACAGACATGTTGAACATAGTGTTAATTCAGACTGATTAATTAAAACTGACATACGTGCTGCTGTCAACCTCAACAAATTTCATCAGTCTTGTCCATACATGCTACACGTTTCAGTCATACCAATTATCCTCAAGCATTTAAATACATGATTTTAACATGCAAAATAAAATGCATATATATTTTAAATTTGTGAGATGTCATGAATTGTACAAGCTAGAACAATCTTTGTGTAGTAATTACAATAAAAATATTTTTCACATATCTCGTGTGTTTTTTTTTATGTAGCAATTCAAATATAAACACTTCTCATATATCTCGTGTGTGGTTACACACACCCGCACATGCACACATATATATATATATATATATATATATATATATATATGCATTTTATTTTGAATTTTAAAATCACATATTCAAACGCCTAAGGATGGTCATTACAATCTAAACATGTACCATATATTGACAAGACTAATAAAACTTGTGTTGGTTGACTGCAGCACATATGTCAATTATAAAATGATATACCATGATGGGATACATATTACAATAATTTTTACAAAAATCAAACTGATTAAGTTTTCAGGCATTCAGAGCAGTTTGTGATCAAATTACAGTCTTCTTTTGGGTTTCTGCATTATGTTTCGTGTAATGTACTGCCTCCCACCTTTAGTGCGAGTGAGCCCGTTCAAATGGATGTTGAAGTGATATGGAGGAAGAAATGTCAGTTATATAAGATGGTTTGAGGGTGTATGTTCAATCACAGAAGGCAGTAAGAGGGGAAAGGACTGTCAGGAACCAATGGAAGTTTCAGGTTTGCAAGGTGACATTTTTCTGGGCTTCACCAGTGGGATATGTGAAAATAATGTGGATGGTAACTAAAGTCTGATCTCCGCCTGCGATTTAGCTACACTGGGTGTGATTAGCACTTTAGATATGTAACCACTGACAGTGATGGTGCTGCGGCATCAGCACTGAAATATCATTTTATTTTGCCTCATGTTGACAATACTATTATATTCCTAGAGAATGCCTGCTGCCTTCTTTCGTTTAGGAGTGGATTGGAGACTTCCATGAACAAACCCATCTTTCTAGTTCATGATTTAAAGTGCATTTTGACGTCTAGTGCAACGTTATACTGCACACTCTCAACATTTAATTTCACTGTACACCAGCAGGACATTGCACTCATATTTTTTATTTTGTAGGTCCCATGTTCGATTCCAGACAGTCTTTTGTAGTAATATCAGCTCTCCTAGGCAAAAGCTAAATACCTTTAAACAGACTGAAACTGCTTCCTTTCCAGATCACCTTTCATAATCATTCTTCCATCCAGTGCTACAGAAAACATGCAGCTGAGAAAGTGTTAGCACACAGGACTGTATTATAACCATGGTCCAGGCACGTTAAGTACAGTGGGCATGCTATGGGCTGGAAAATTGAGAAATCTGGGTTCAGAGTATGGAAGGAGCAGTTGCCAGACTGGCTATGGGGTCCACCCAACCTACCATTTAAGTGGGCACTGGTGGCACTTTCCTGGGGGGGAGGGGGTAAAGTGGCATGAAGTGGAAGAAGTATGAAGCTGACAGCTCAATCCCCTCCAGTGCTGCAGTTAAGGACATGTGGAGCTTCAGCCCTGGACCCCACATTCCTTTACCTGATGGTGCTTAATTAAGCATAAGGACAACTTTCCCTTTTTGTATTACATCTGGGCCACCCACATCCTTCTCCAAGATTGAAATGTCTGCTCTCAAGACAACATTTTAGTAGAGCTCAAACTATTTCATGACCATTAGAATGTACACCATAAGTTCACCTAGAGAGATGTGCATACACTTCAGACACACTGACCTTCTTTGGAGAGAAGACACCAACTGTGTTCCCATCTTCCTTCACTGCAACACCCATCTCTGCAAACACAGCTTCTCTCTGCAGTCTGATTGCCTCTGTGCGCTTCAGTTTCTCTTCCCATGTTTCATTCAACTCTATAATAACAACAGTAATTACAAGACACAGGTGTCATATAATGATTCTGCATCAACTGTAGGACTGCAGCAGAAATTATTATGGAAGATTATAAAAAAGACAATAAAAATGAGGAATCAGGTACCTCTTACTGCAAGTTACTATAACAGTGTGTCGAATGGCTTATGAAAAAAAAAAAATCAATCAGAACAAGCAATGCCCCTGACATAATCCTGGTCATTAATATGATAGTACCAATACACTACAAGCAGTAATTTCTTTCATAAACTAAACATGTTTTTCAAAATGCACTCACCTACCAGTAGTGTACCAGTTCTCAAAATAAATCAGCAGCCTGTGTAGTTATGAGTGTGAAAAATATTCTTATATCTGAAAAAATTTCACAATTTGGATGCAGCTAGAGAAAACGTTTAACAAGATTTTGTTCATAACCTCACTCTAAAAGACCAGGATTTTGAAGAAAAAATTTTAGAATGCTCCTTGTGAGACAACCAAGTAATGCCAAAATTTAGTCTCAAATGATATGGAAAACATGCTTTGGAAATTTGTAATAATTTAGGCACAGCAGCATTTTAAAGAAAAGAACAGTCACAATTCATCAACTTTAGATCCATCCAAATATGGAGCAGATTTTTTTTGTGTACAAATGGTTTCATGGTCAAAATTATAAAATAAACAAAATATCAAACTTATAGAATTTGAAGTGCCCCATGACATACACAAAATTTTCTTGAGAGTCTCTTTATTACTTACAATAATGGGAAGATAAGTGCAAGGATAAGCTGTTCACATATCTTAAAAACATCACATTACAAAGGTATTTAAGGGGCACTAGATCAGTTGTCAAATTTGTAATCTGGCATGATCTACCTGTTTACCCTAACATCCTACAGCTAGAAAATTGGGTGGGTATATAACACAAGCGGAAGAATGTGTTGATTACCTCTTTTTTTAAAAATAGGTGTTTGCACAAACTAAAAAAAAAACTGAGAATTATGTTCATTTTAGAATCTTAAAGTAACCCACTGTGGAATCTGCACCTTCTACTAATGATGGACGTGTCTTGTCATCTTGTAGCGTTTCTGAGACTTCTAGGTTAAAACCCCACATTCTGTAAACTTTATTCTACATGATTGTTTTTATGAATTACAATGAGCTTCAGAGGCCTCACATTAAATGCAGACAGTATGGTACCTCACTCACCAGCGATTAACTTCTCACTGGCTTGCAACTGGTCCACTGCTTCCTCAGCAATAGTTGAGGCTGGAGCTGCCAGCTGGCGATCACAGTCTCGTTTCACAACCTTCAGTCCTGTACCTTCTTCCCCTGTAAAATAATGCAGTCAGTCAATGAAAAAATTGATATTAGTTTCCAAAGTAATACCAACACAAGTTAAAGTAACACCAAAAGCAAATTATAGCAGCAACATATGACAAAACAGGAAGTGTGTTAAGTGATGTTCAGTACAGCAGGCATTCTTCTGCAACCACAACGTACTCCAAACAAGGGCCTTTCACATGTAAAAACAAATTTACAGTCAGTACTATCTGCCAGTAAACTAACATGATTAGTAATGAATACAAACTCAACACAACAGTGCCTAAGCTTATTGTGTAATGGTAGTGAAGAAAGTGCTTCATTGTAATGGAAGTGGAAAAGTGCTTCATACGTATACGATCCGAAACGGTTTCCAAAATGTTTCTGAATCATACGCTAGCAATAATTCCCCTGATTTAATCTGCTCTTAATTTCTAAATAAATATAATGAGGGTTTGTTACATTTCAAGTTCTCATGATGGTGAATATAAATATTACATTCTTCTCGGATGTGATGTCATGTAGTTTAATAGACAAGTACCGAACTGTCAGAGGTACCTGCTGTGTCCAACTGTATCATATCAGAGTAAGCCACACAGGACAAAACCGGGTAGTGAGTAAACCAATGTGAGATGGCAGCATTAAAGGAGTGGAGGGGAATAGGGGTTGTTTTGTGAATGGGAAAGCATGGATAAGAATCAAGGAGGAATAAAAAAAAGTTAATATTGTTCAAGCAAAGAGTGCAGGAATATTCAAAGGAGGAAGTAGAATGGGAGGACTAAATGGTAAATAGTCCCAGAAATAGGAAAAAATTCACCAGGTAGAGCTCCCATTAGGTTGATCTACAGGGTCCTGCAAAAGGGCAATTACAAGTGCATCTGTGCATTGCCAGAAATGTCTCAGGGACAATTTCTGAACTCCTTTCCTCTCAGAATATAGTACTGCCATCTTCTTTCTATCTTGATTCTTTCCTTTGTTTTACCATTAACATTCAAGATTCTGTTTAACTGGGTTTCTTTCTCCATAAAAACCAATACTTTCGTGAAAGATCTACGTGGCAAGTTGTATTCATTTTTCTTCAGGTTTGGCAAAGTATTATTTACTCTTATTTCAGGCCTACCATCTGCTGCCACCTCACTATTGTCCTACATCATCGCTAATCTTGTGCCATGTGGACTACTCTTCTACCATTAAGATGGAAGCAGCAGATTCATCAAAACACTGGTACCTATCTACCAATCTACTCAGTGTCACATCCCACCAGACAGTAATCTTCATAGTTTTGATTTGTTATTGTCAATTCCAAGTATGTCAACTTTGTCACTGTTTTGGACTTACCAGCTATATTTATATTTTGATAGTGATCTGCACTCTGGCAACGAGATATATACACACAGTTAGTGATTTCTGCATTTACTTCTACAGGGTAAATATTGTACAGGCAGTGAACAGATTTTCAACATGTCTAGTTGACCACATTAAAACATATATGGGACTAATTATCAAATCACTTGACATTTAAGATAAGCGCGGAAAAATATCCATGTTCCCCAGAGGCAACTATATTCCCACATTCCTTTTCCAAGCAACTTACAGCAATTCCATGATAATCCAAGGCACTGAAGAATCCTTCAGTCAATATCAGTAATAAATTTAAACATCTGTCAGGGTCATAAACAGGCCTACTTCAGTTACAGCATACCAGTGTTTAATATCCATACATTCTACCTGTTATTTACCTGTTAAACAGTATGTTACAATAGGCCTGTCAAAACAATAAAGTAAAAACAGTGCATTTTTTAAAACTTTAAACTATCTACTGTGTATGACACAATGTACAAAAAAATGATTACAATTTATGTTCCATTTTAAATAATAACGCTGATAACTGCAACCATTTCCGATTCAAATTTTGGCACTCTTTATGCTAATTATTTTATGCTTTGTAAAAGATGAGGATAGACGTTTCTTTCCTTTGGCACTGTTGAGCAATAAATATATTCACAGCAAAAGAAGGGTGTCTCTAAACAAGATAACGGATTTTTATTTTAAGAGTTAAAGGTTACATTCCAGTGGCAAGACATTCCTAGAAACTAATTCAACACAGTTTATGCTCCTTTATTCACTTAAGGCAAACATCAATTATGTACTTTATAAAGCACCAAATAATTGGAAATTATGAAAAATGAACAGGAAATATCTGGCAAGAAGCATCCATGATGTATGCAAGATAAAAACCAGATTCAGCTTCGAGAAACTACAAAAAAATCACAAAAATCTCAGTCAGGATAACCAATCTCTAGGATAAGTGGCCAAATAGGAAAGAGGTGCTAGTCACCATAATGGATAATACTTAGACTGAGTTGGAGTGCTTGTGTTATGCCTGACAGAAGAAGTTGTCAGACTGCAAATGTCTAGTTCTGCTAGTCTGCCCATCTTCTTGCTGCCAGTAATATAGAAAGATTATCTGCTATTCTTCCATTATACAGATCCTTGTTCAGATAAATACTGTTGTTTTCAACTTACCTAAATACATATTTGAATAGCAATCAAAATCTCCCTTTTATAACAAACGACCATTCACGGAATAGTTACGGCACATGTCACAAATGTAGGAATGAAGCCAAGCAGCTCCTCCCCTCCAAACACACACACAAATACGCAAGTGCGCGCGCATATCCACTCACACATTTATATCCAGTCAGTCTGCAGTTGGCTGGATGGACTGCACAAAGGCCATGCAGCAAACATTTACCTCAGAACACAGATCTACAGAATTTGAAACGTAATTTCAAATCTTGACAGAACTACATGTAAATTTCTTAAACATGTTAAGGAAATTTTAGTTCTAAATGTACCAACTACTTACCTACAGTACCAGTTACAAACACTACCACACAATCAATGGTATTTCTTAAATCTCCTTCTACTGGGTATAAATGCACAAAGAAATATGGGTTCAAGAAATTATATGTGTAGATGGCCCTTAATTAATTACAGAACTTCATATTTAGTTTAAACCAATATTATATGGTTATATTCGTCAAGTCTGAATGTTTTGAAAGAAAAGGCAGAACTTCTTGCAATGCAGGAAACAGGGAACTGAAAATTTCAGCTAAATGTCAAAAAAACATTCTCTGTGTTACTAATGGAGCAGCCTGTCAAGTTCTTGAATTATACATATTTTTAACAACTAAAATATTTTATGCATCTTTTTCATTTGATCAAATGGGGCTTCAGATGCCTTTTTCATTCCTCACAAGCTGCATATGTGTTGGCAGACAACTGTGCTAAATGAAACTTGGCCAGTACTACAGTAAAAAAAGAATAAAACATATAGCCAAGATCTTATATGAATATATCAGTTTTCCAGGGACAGAAACCCAGTGAAACTTACAGAATCTTCAATTTAACAACACAAAAAAACTAAAATACATTCCCATTAAATATCAGTTGTATGAATTTGGCACAACGACACCCATATTCCTCTCTACAATCAAGTTTTGCAAATCAAGTTGGTTCCATTCAAAGTTTGCATTAAACTACAAAGAAAAGTACACTATGGGGTTAATTTCTCCATGTGCTGATACTGGGAATACTCTTCTGTAACACATTGACATTCTGATGTACAAAATAGAATGGAGTCCAACAACTCAAATGTATTAGGGGCACATTAGACAATATTTTGTTATGTACTCATTATTTGTTAACAGAGAAAATACACATTACACTAAATTTAAAACAATACAAAACAGGGACAAAGCCAGAAGCCAACAACTAAAATGATGGAAAAACAAACTTGAGGAATAAAACAAAATAAAAACAGATCACAGAGGTACAAAGTAGCATTGATCAAACAACAATGATTCAAAACATACTTTTTCAATAAATGTATGTCTCAGTAGACCTATAAACATAGTGTTACTCATTTAACACACCAATTTCTCTTTCACTTTGTCTACCATTGTATTCAGTGTCCTTTCTGCAGTTCAAAGAATATAGACTTCTTTCACAGAAATTACCAGGAAGAATAATAATCTGACCCACAATAAGAATCAAATTAACAGGGGCAAAAACATGTGTCCTCTCCTCCCCCAAAGCATACTTCTCCCTATTAACCCTTTCAGGATCAACCTTGAATATTCTCATGTCTATGCAGTGTGTTCATTGGGCCAACTGTATATAATGTTCTAATTTTCTCTATATGACCATCACACCAATGATCATGCATTTTACATGTTCTTTCAATGACAGAATTTTGAAGCCTATTCAAAAATGTAGGCTGAAGAGGCAGTATACCTTTTTCCCGGCAAAATTCGCAGAACAATGATAAAAAGTGTAAAACTTGAAAAAGTGACCAAAAAATTTGGTTTTGACACTATGCAAGTGCTCAAAAATGTGCAAAAGTGATACTAACACAGCCACACAGTCTGGAGAGACAAAATTATTTATGTCCATCGGGGTAATGGAAAAATGACTAACTGGCTGATAAGACTGACTGGCTGACTACCTACCTACCTACTTACCTACCTACCTACCTAACCTAACCTAACCTAACCTAACTTTACCTTACCTTCCCACTACCTACCTACCTACCTACCTACCTACCTACCTACCTACCTACCTACCTACCTACCTACCTACCTACCCACCCACCCACCTACCTACCTACCCACCTACCTACCCACCTACCTACCCACCTACCTACCTACCTACCTACCTACCTACCTACCTACCTACCTACCTACCTACCTACCTACTCATGTACTACCTAATTACCTGCCTGCATGCCTACCTACCCACCTACCTACCTACTTCCTACCTACAAACCTAACTACCCAACTAACTAACTAACTAACTAACTAACTTCATGAAGCAGAACCCTAATTTAAGAGCTAACAGTTTCTCAGCTAGTCAAAAAATTCCCCACACTTTAGAAAACCTAAAGGCTTATTACCATATTCATGCCAGTCAAACATACATAGTTCAGAGCATGAAACTATCCATTCAGCATTTAAAAACCATACACTGTACAGCAGCACAGTACTACATCACAAGATAAGTTCTAACTTTTAAAAGCCTAATTTGATGATAAGTTTGAATAATTTAGCATGTTTCTTGCAATGCAAATTAAGTGGTCTGTTACTAAAGTGTTCATAAAATTTATCAAAGATGCATGAAAAGGTTGAATCGAATATACATGTACTAAGTACGCTCACTAAAAATATATAGCTATACAAGCAAAAAACAGGAACCTAGCTAGTCCACTGTAACTATAAGCATTTGTGAATTTGCACTGCAATGTAACAGTAGCAAAATATATTCACAGTCTCGCAACCCAAATTAAAACAGGTTACTGAATTTCACTAACAGTTACAGTAAATCAAATTTTCACATTTCCCATTGCAATTCTAGCAGGGCAGACTTCGATTATACCGCAGACTTGTACTAAAGAATTGACAGGAAACAGCAGTGTTAGTACGAACATCTAATAACTAGAGTTTTCATTTCAGTAGGCCTACGATCATTTCTGTTAGAATAGTATTGTGTTCAACACAAACATAATATAAACTCTGTACATATCCATCTTCACAATAAATTTTCAGCCAACACTACTTTGACCTGAACGTTTTGCAAGACAAGAATCAGACACAGACAGTTTGCAAACTGATTCCTGCAATGCATAAACTGCATCACCATGATCAAAGTTATTACACTTTAATCCTCAAAACATAAAATAACAAGGCAGCTGGAAAGCTAGAACATATCACATGTTATTATTTCACGAGATATGGTTTACTTACTATTGTCATTCTTATTGTTATTCTTTTTATATATGACTTTACCATCTGGCCCTGGGCAGAGTAACACAGAAAAAGAAAAAGACAAAGACAAAGTTAAGATCATGCCTAAGCCCTGGTCCAGTGGTCCAAAATACAGAAACAGTGGCTAACAGTCACAGTCAGATCATGCACAATACAAAAATATAAAAAAATACATTGGTGGATGTAATCTGACTCCAGTGTAATAACATTTTCAAAATAATAATAAAATGGAAGCATTTTTCTTGAATACAAATATAGATTTTGTCCTTCCCTCAGACTAATCTGTTTGAACAAGACCTACTTAAGCTACACCAAGAATTTCTTGATTGAATGACCAGAATTTAGTCTATTTTTGCATTAAATGCCAATGATTTTTTTTTATTTTGAGTTCCACTTTTTAGCCTACAATCTTTCTCACATTAAAAAAAAGGATCATGAAAACCCCCATGCTCTATGTGTGTATGTGGTGTGTTGTGTGTGCGCGCATGCGTGCCTGCATGGATGTGTGCATGCACGCATGCGTGCCGGCCATTTGAACACACACCAGCTGACCAACGTTTACTACACTTAGTAAGAGATGTCATTAGAGAATACCACAGTACCATTATTTTCTAATATCCTGCACTCAATACCAGCACACAGTGTGAGAGAGAGGAGCAACACTATTGCCATTTACTTCAAACTCTTGAAATGCTATGAATTTTGCAGATTTTGGAAAAATATGCAACTTCTGGATATGTAATATTTTTAGAAAGTGTAAAATAACAACATGGCGACCATGTAAAAATGTCTTTTGTGTTTGGTTTTATGACAGTAAATAATAAAACACTGGAACTACGCAAGTGAAATCTGGTATGGAGATAGACCATAAACACACCTACACATCTGCTTTGTAAGACAACAATAACATACATGGTCACCTGTGAAACTCTGAGGTTATATGTGACCAATTTAACATACAGTTCTACTTAATCTGAACTTAATAATAATTTACTGACAAATATTAATATATAACAGGGTTAATAATTCAAAAAGGTATGTAGGGCTAGTAAAATATATGCTGTAGTAAAGTAGGTTTTATAAATCTGATGTTTATTGGACCGTGCACATTGTGATAACTGAAGAATCAAAAAACCAACTAGATGCCTCTTGATATTTTATTGTATTTCTTATAGGCTCAACATGTTTCAAGAATTACTATGCCCATC
>Ga0123357_10007482_pt1 | contig 13505 bp, 8 predicted proteins | sample TergutEmb28metaG_FD_89873 | JGI IMG/M metagenome (GOLD analysis project Ga0123357, IMG submission 89873) | Embiratermes neotenicus P4 segment gut microbial communities from Petit-Saut dam, French Guiana - Emb289 P4 | ecosystem: Host-associated > Arthropoda: Insects > Digestive system > Gut ...
AAAGTTAACCAAATCACTGTCTTGCAATCACAAACACAAAACGTATGTTAGCACCTCAAACGTAATGAACTCACTCCCTTACACACCCGAAGGCTACTGCAGGATTGTCGCGTTGGAGGTCAAGCGAATGATGTCACGGACAGAGTAGAGTTCGCAGACACCAAAGAAGTCCACACTTTTCTCTGACCAATATCTCCGTAACCATTGAACTTTGGATATAGGTGTTTTGGGTTATATCAGTATAGTTTGACCTAAGGAACACTCTCCCGAAGTTAGGTCCTTTCCTCCTGGGACACCCTGTAGATGGGAATAGGGTTATCAATGCCCTGCATTTAGATGGATAGCACCAAAACTTTAACTCTGAGATTATGGTATTAGAATGAAACCTGTCTTTTAAACAGATCCTTGACATAATGAAAACCTGTCTTTAGCTGAAAATTTAGTCCCAAGGATCTGGTAAAAGAAACTTTACAAAACAACTTTTAATGAATGGAAACATAACACTGAAGCAGAATGCAGGGACTAGATTTTAACAGGAAAAATTCATGTTGTTTCTGTATCATTTTGTTCCATACTTTCAGCATGACAATACAACTCTACTGTCTCTTATTTATCAAGGCAGTGTGTCTTACAGTTAGGAAGTGTTGTAGCTAGGCCAGAAGAATAAGGGAGGGTTTGGAATGAGGGCTGCTGAAGTTTATGGGGTTGAACAGGTCAGTAAATGGAAGTGTGTACAGCACCTGTCCAGAATACATTGGTTTACTGACAACTGAATGCTACTTTAGAGTAGGCAGCAATTGTGTAGTAGTAGTAGTGGTAGTAGTAGTAGTAGTAGTAGTAGTAGTAGTAGTAGTAGTAGTAGTAGTAGTAGTAGTAGGAGCAGTAGCAGTAGCAGTTACAGGCACACATGGGGAGAATTGAAACCTTAAACCAAACACAGCAGAATCTCTTAAATGTTTCCCTTCCAAGTTCCAACCCAAACAGCACAAATGGATTAAAATACTTTATTATCCAACAGATGCACAAACTTATAATTCGTAGATACAATTAGAATTATTATAAAATATTTAAAATTGCTCCAACATGTGTCAGATCACAAGGGATCCATCATCAGGGATCTTTATACAGTGCTTGGCTAAAATTACAGTAATGGTTCTATCATGTCCGTTGAGATGGACGTAGTCAGTGTTATGGCAGCATATTTACCTGTGGTGCGTGTGTGTACTGCACAGTCTAGAGGGACACTAGAGTGCTTCTCTAGACTGTGCAGTACACACATACACCATGGGTAAATCTGCAGTGCCTCTCTAGACTGTGCAGTACACACACGCACCACAGGTAAATATACTGCCATAACACTGACTATGTCCATATCAACGGACATGATAGAACCATTACTATAATTTTAGCCAAGCACTGTATAAAGCTCCCTGATGATGGATCCCCTGTGATCCGAAACATGTTGGAGCAATTTTAAATATTTTATAATAATTCTAATCGTATCTACGAATTATACATTTGTGCATCTGTTGGATAATAAAGTATTTTAATCGTCATTGATGCAAGATACAAACATGAAGCACGATTGGACTTGCTGACAGAAGTTACCCCCCTACAGAAAAAGACACCCATGCCACTTATGGTAAAATATTGAAATGCATAATAAAAGAAATATCACCTCTCAATGCACAGCTTCATTGTAACAATTGTAAATTACACCTACATGTTGTGGCTATAAAAAGTAGCCATCTTCAAGCTGTATACAGGGTGTCCCAGGAGGAATGTGCCAGACTTCGGGAGAGTGTTCCTTATGTTAAAGTATACCGATATAACCCAAAACACCTATATCCAAAGTTGAACCGTTACGGAGATAATGGCCAGACAAGAGTGCGGTCTTCTTGCAGTTCCACGTACTGCACCTTTTCAGCTGATGCGTTACGTATACACTGCACATGTCCTTGAGACTGGAATGCAGTCAACATCGTACCTGCGTGCCCATGTAAAGTGCTTGGAACCCTAAGGACGACTACAGCGTTAATGCAAGTGTTTATGTAGTTCAATGTAATGGCTTTATGTCACTCATACGTTAATTACATGTTAAGTACAGATATTAGCATTACAGAAACAACATATTTCTGCCAGTTTTAATATGTATTTGGTAATCAATAAGTGTGTAACAGCTGTCAAAGTTTCAAACTTCTCCGTAACCGTTCAACTTTGGATATAGGTGTTTTGGGTTATATCGGTATACTTTAACATAAGGAACACTCTCCCGAAGTCTGGCACATTCCTCCTGGGACACCCTGTATATCAGAAGTATAAAAAAGAAATTATATACCCCTGGTTTACATAGAGTTACATATGGTTACTGATGAGGTCTTGGCCTCACATGTAAATGTTACACATAGAAAAGCATTTACAATATCCAGGCAAACAGCACTGGATAAAATTGAGTAAATGGGTCTTACACTTAAAAAAAAAAAGAAAGATAAAAAACTCTGATAAAAGTTAGTGTTCTAGGCTCGAGACAGTAGCAACTTGTGCAAGCCATCATGTTGAGGTGGGGAGTTGGTATGGTGTGTCTTCTTATACAAGCGATACATTATGTATTCCACTTATGGTATCATATATTTGATGGTATTAGTATATGTAATATGTTAATATAACATCTTTATATAAATCTATTGAATGTATAATCAGGTATAAGTATTCAAATTATTTGTATATGATATTAGAGTCAATCACTCTTCTGACATACATAGATATAACCAATATACGTAAATTATAAAATGCTCAAACCACAAAACATGAAACACTATGTTATGTCTGATGTTTGGAATGTACACCTTTCATATTCATTCGCTGTGGCTGAGATCTTGTCCAATAACCATTTGTAACTATATGTAAACTACAGGTATAACTTCCTTTTTATACTTCTGATATACACAGCCTGATGATGGCTACTTTGTGTATCTGAAACAATGTAGCTGCAATTTACAATTGCTACAGTAAAGATGTGCATTGATGGGTTATAAGCACAACAGGGATACCACACATTTTACTTAATTTACTTGTAGCCATGGACTCCAAGAAAGAAGTAATATTAGATGTCAACAAAAAAGTAAAATTGACTGAAGCAAATAAAAAAGACAAGCTGACAGTAAAATAAATTGTAGCCAAGTTTAACACTAAGAAAAATCAAATGTATGATACATTAAAAGCAAAGTTCAAAAGAATAAACCAGTGGTTAAAATGCAGGCATTGTTCAGTGGTGGGTACCTAACAAAACTCAGTGGGATGTTGTGAGCATGGTATGTAAATACAAGAGACAGAAACCATTCCATATTTGTACTGGTGATACAGGAACATGCAAAATTAGTGGCTACAGAACTGGGAAAAAGTTAAATTAGGGCATTAATTGGTGATTGAAACTGTATTTAGTGAAGTCTGGTGAATCCAGCTGACTGGGTTGACGAACTTCAGTGACTGCATGAAACAGAAACTACCAGCAATGGAATAACAATTATGGTCCCTTGCCATACCATTACAGCAGGATTCATGGTATTACTAACAGTACTAACCACCTGAACCACACACAATGGCCAGTGAAGATTAAATGCTATCAGCATTTGTAAACAACTGGTAACAAGATGTGAAAACTGGTACTTTGATTTGAGGTACCAATTCAAAATCTCAGTACCCTCCACAATATTCCAGGGAATGTCTATCATGGAATGTTTATAAACTGTATGCAGAAGATAATACAGTGTAACAAAAAGAAAACTATATTTCAATCATTTATGAAAATCACACAGGGAAACAATTATCCAAGTTGATTTACACTTTTACTGAACAGTAATATTAAGTGAGGAAATGGAATTTATGCACTTCCATTACAGACACTACCTACAACATATTAATATAGTGGTAAGTAAATTTCAATGCATGACTTGAGGATGGAGACGAGATTCAGGTCTTCTACAGCACTTACACTATTCTGACAGGTTTATATATCACAAATGTATGTATCAAATCAGTCACACACAACACCAGTTTTTATCAGCTTATTCATGGCTACATGTTTCAGTTACAATTGCGAACCATCATCAGGCCTTTTGTAAATGCTGATACTGGAAAAACTGTATACTGCATTCCCCTTTCACATTAAAAATACATTATAAATGTATAATTTTATGTATTTTTACTATGAAAGGGGAGATATCCATCTTAATGCAATATATCATTTTTCCTCTACCAGCATTTATAAAAGGCCTGATGAAGGCTCAAAATTATAACTGAAACATACACTTGTGATTTGTTAATACCACGGGGATGTCACATCTTAAAAAAAGTTTTACAGAAACTAAAAGCATCAGTGATTTGAGGAAATGTAATGAAAATTAGAATTAGATTTCCATCTCACAAAATAAACTGAATGTCCCTGCAACATCGGTGTTTGAGAAGAGATCTGGTGCTCACTTCAACCCACACAGCTAAAAAGTCAAAACTGTGAAGAAATATTCTAACTTGAGAAATTACAGCCTCCGTCCTGCTATCCTATCACTGGTAGAAACATAAATTTCTGTAATATTGTAACAATTTATGATAGTTGTAACACCACACCTTCTTTTAGGGACAATATTATTTTTTATTCATCACAACTTCATGATTTTACCAATATATGATTTTGGATATACTGCTTATGCTTGAAATGTAAAGAGTCCACCTTACTCCTGGCTGATGTATTACAGATGCTGTTGGTACGAAATGACTTTGATTAATGTACTCAGTTTATTGTACAAACCAAATGCACAGTATTAACTGTATATAAATAAAACATGTATCTCCAACATGTTTCAGTTTAAATATGATGTTTTAGTCATATTGAACCCCTACTTTTTAAAAGACCTGTACACATTCTACCTTTTATACATAATAATTGACATCAACAACAGAGCTACTACAGGCTGTAGAACCTTGTGAATAATAGCCTCTCATTGCCAAATAGTTTTAAATGTGGCATTTTGTACTCCCTGAAGATGGTACACTTGCACTGAAACATGTTGGAGATACACCTTTTAATATCCATATATATATATAATTTATGCATTTGGTTTGTACAATAAACTCAGTACATTATACAAAGTCAGTTCATACCAACCTTGAAGCTTAATTAAACGCTACTGTTTTAAAAACCTGTTAAAATATGATGGAAACAAATGTTTTAATCATATTTTAACCATAAGTTTTTAAAGACCTGTACAAGTTGTACCTTTTATACATAATCAACATCAACAATGGAACTGCAAAACCCTGTGAATAACAGCTTCTCATTGACAATTGGATTCAAATGTGGTATTTTGTGCTCCCTAAAGATGGTACACTTGTATTGAAACACATCAGAGATACGTCTTTAATATTCTTGTAAAATTAATACTATGCATTTGGTTGGTGCAAGTTACTGAGCACACTTTTCTAAAAAATGCTCAGAATGGACAACTTTAACATAACTTAAGATTATTATAACAAAATACTTGCTCGTCTTTTATTTCCTTAGGCAGTTTTATTTTATTCCCTCAAATATTTCACATTAATTTTTTGGTTTATATTGTGGTCGTGGATATGACACTACAGTCAGGTATTTCGTTGTCAGGGTTTTGGAAAGAGAACCAACCAACCAGACTACATTGTGCCATAACAGAGAAGACCAAAATATGAATCTTCATTGCCACGATAGGCTCAAATTGTATAAGCAGTGAAAACCTTGACTGTACATTTCTGTGCAGGCCACCTCAAAATGTCATAAAATCTGTCTTACAGACATTTGACCAGGACCATACAAAAAGTGCAGACTGGGAAAATAAAATCGAGGTGTTACTATATTTTGTCATTTTTGAAACAGAAGAAAGAAATTGGCCTCAGAGTTAGGCCTGTATTCTGTAAAAACTTCAAAATCTGTTCAGAATTAGGATAAGATAAAACTTCCTGGTCATCTGTGAGCAATATGATGAAAATCTGATCGCTCATGTCATTTACAGTACTCAAAGAGTAGGTTTAGGATAACAAACATTAATCCTCATGTATCCTTTTAGCAAGGCCAATTACACACTCAAATACACATTTAATTTCAATGGGGTGTTAATAAACAGTGTGTCTGGAAACTGTGCCTGTCTTGTCTCATAAATTTCAGGTATTCAAAACAATATGAAAGCACAGATTATGTAAAAACCTTCATCAAATACGAATGAATATGATTACTTCACGGTACTTTGGAAATGTAATAATTTTGCAGTTAGAAAACTAATATTTAGAAATCAGTGGCATGTGTGAGAAATTTGAAACCTGACATAAGATTATTCCAATACGTGCAAGGGGAAATTCCAGTTCGTAACATTCTGGCATTCTTATTTACTACTATAGAAATGGACTACAAATATACCACAGACTTTAAAAAACTGTCTAGTCTTCTCCAACCAGAACAAAGCCACAAGACTGGCCCATTCACATGCTCAACTAATAAAACTCAGTCACCAAGCAAATTATTTCAAGCAAGATTCCATCAAATGTTGATCTCCCATGGAAGTCATGCATTTATAGAAAAATAATATTGACTGAATGCTCTCCTACTTCTTCACAGCACTGTTCTTTTCAGTTACATTCCACCTATTTTTGGACTCTGCTTACATTAAGTTTTGTCGGGCAACCTGCCCTTTCATTTCTGTTGTGTTGCCTGGCGTGCTTTCTTTCCTTCTATAAGTGATAGGCGTTCTTTTTCACTAAGAAGTGGGTTTACTTTCGTCACTACACCCGTTCCCAGAGTCAATACACCATCACGAAGGGTAAACCTCTGACCATGTTCTAAAACCATGGGTTTAATGAGTTTCAAAATCAACCTGTAATTAGAAAGGAACTACAGTAAAACCTCTAAGGAAATTGGGTCAGAGTACTTTAATTTTATAAGTACATAATGATGGCTAATAAGGAATGCTACAAATAATTCTTATATGTGAAATATAACACATATTTGCTATTCTGTAATTATGTACGTTGGCTGTAGGCTCTGTGGTAATTACAAACAGAAGTAATTGGCAGTGAGTCAGTACTGTTGTGCCCATTTTTCCCTCTAAAAAAAATCACAGCATACCTCTAGAAAGCACCATTAGTTAGCTGTTAATCTATCAAGTTTAGCATCTTAGTACTGTAGCTGTATTTCGAAGTATGTTTAACAAAGTCTATTTGTAATTGCAAAAATGTTGTGCTTGCACAGAAATCCTGTCCTCAACAGATGTTATGCTCCAAATTCAGTAATGTTTTTCATAATGATGACAATTTCAAGAGGTTTTATGCTAGTAAATGTATACAATGGTCATTACTTGGTTTGGAGTATTCTCTGTGCACATGACTTTATGGACCCCAAATGCACATCACCACCCCAAAAGTCAACCACTGCACTACAGTCTGGACCCACTCATTTCATTTGACATCCCTACAATCTACTTCTCCAGGATCCATAATGTGAGCCTCCTATCAGCCTTTCTTTCCAATGCATTTATTACTAAGAGTAACTGGTGCAATGGAACATCACACATCCCACATCAATGGGAAATATCATTTGCTTATTTAAAATGCAAATGCTTCGAATAATGTAATGTGTAGTATCAAGCATAAAAATAAAACTCATACTTACTTAAGATTCAGGTCTTCTGGGATGTGATGCTGTGCTGTTGGGTGACAGACTCCAATATATTTAAAACTACTCACCCAGTGACATTGCATCACTTCCAGAAGACTTGAATCTTCAGCGATACCACTACGAGAACCTCTATCTTACATGTACTTACTTAGCATCTTCACTCGGCATAACCATTTCCTTATCTGGAATGGTAATTTGTACTGCAACATCCCATGTTTTTGAGAACATCTGCAGTTGAATGTACGATGTGAACGGTTTAGCTCGACCACCTTCTTCCTTAGTTAAAATGTACACCTGAAATATATATGGCTGTAAAACTGGACATGCTTAATGCATCCACAAATCATGTAAATTTTAACTTTCTAACTTGTAAAAAATATGATTTCAGCATCTGCTAGAACCAACACATAATGAAACTCCCATCACAGTCTGCTGATGCTTCATTTTTGTTGTTACATAATGCCTTGGCTGCAGACATAAAAATAAAAATGTCTGTTTTATGTTAATTTAATCATTTTTGGAAACTATGTAAATGAGACAGCCACAGTACCAAAGCATTTAACCAAATGAGTTCCATGGAAGAAGACTGTCAGTTCACTTTGCACAAATGTGAGCCCAATAATGCAGGTTTTGTGGAAACAGAATCCTACCATGCCTTGCAATGGGACAAGATTCACTGTGAAATCGTTATGGTTGCTTTGGGGAGCAGTCAATTTAAACAGTAAAATAAAGAACATCTTAAATGGAAAAAATCTAACAATGCAATGAATTAGCAGGGATCATTAAAAAATGGACATTAAATAATGATCAAAACACTAGATAAAAAGGCATTAAATGTAGATTCCACTTTAACTGAAATGAACATACTCAATATCTGACATCATCATTCACATTATTAATTTCCAGCCAAAAATATTAAAAACATTAATACAGTTTTTATTAAGATCCACTAATATCTTTCAGTAATGTATGTGTCATCTTCCATGGCATGTATCATTTCCAAGTAAAATGACCCTCCTTTTACAACCCCCAATTTTCAGAAAAGTAACTAAAATAGAATGTATGTAACTTTCTGTGAAACGAGAAGGTGATACTCCATTTTTCAGGTGATGAATCAAGAGAAAATGCCTGTACAGTATGTGGGTAAATATAGTGCATGGAGTTTTATGGAGCAGTAACTGATGATTTCACTATTTTTGATTTGCAATGAATAAGGTGAGGTTCTGTTCAGAATACTGTACAGTGCAATGCCTTTGAGACATCTGGTTACCTGAGCTTCAACATTATCCTGTGCCTTCACTGAGCCTGGTTTACACATCATCATCCCTCGGCGAATATCTTCTCTCTTTACACCTCTTACTAATGCACCTAACTGGTCACCTGCATGTGCTTCTTCTAGGATTTGGTGGAACATTTCAATGCCTATTGCAATAAATGTTACAATTACAACATTTACTGACATCTTGAGACACATGGCTATCATGGTAACTATGATTATGGTATGCTGGGATGTAGTGACATCACAGACTACATGGTGTCTTATCCAAGAAGATCTAATTTTTAGAGTCACCCCCACCAACGCCCTATATCAAGTTCTCACCACCACAACCCACACCATCATTGCTGCTGCCACTACCACCACTGCCACCACCACCACACTACTCCTGCATTTTGTATAGGTATAAGCCACCAAGCTCTGTCAGTACAGTGACTAAGCTACAGCCTAAATGACTAAGGAATAAGGGTCCAAGTACTGGCACAGGCAAGATTTACAATTTTCCTTGATGGCAGTCTAAGATACATAAAGACTCCTGTGAGTACCAGGGCCTCCTATCCCACAAGAAAACAGCCAGGTCACATAGCTGACCACTCACCTCCATACACCACCAAGATAAAGAATACATGAACCTGTACCTTCATCCTCCCATACACCTTCAAGGTGTAAGGCTCAATAAAGCACAGAGACAACTTCACCATTACTTCTATACATACAAAACTTGGTCTCTTGCTTTAAGGGAATGACTGACTAAGAGCACATCAAAAAAGAGTGATGAGGAGAATATTTAAATCTATGAGACAGAAAGTAACAGGAGGAGGAGAAAATTTTATAATTAGGAGCTTCATAATTTGCACCAATCGAAAAACATTAGATTTATAAAATCGGTAACTAGGGTGAGATAGTGGGCACGTGTTGCACACATCCAAAATAAAATGTATACAAGATGTTAACTAAAAAAATTTTAAAGTAAGAGTCCATTTTGAAGAATTTGGCATAAATGAGTGGGTAAGAGAACTTGGATATTAAGAAACAAGATGGGTGGTTGTGGATTGGATTAATCCAGCTCAGGAAAGGATGCAGTGGAAAGCTCTCGTGAATATGACATTAGACATCTGGGTTTCATGAGTGACAGAGAATTTCTTGATTAACAAATGTAACTACTGTGTTACATGTGACATTCTGTCATGGTAACCTTTAACCTTTAGGCACCATGCATCCTATATATAGGACAGGCGTACTGCTAGTCCCCAGGGTGCGCCTTTTATATATTTAGTCAACAAATATATTATTTAATTATTTTTTTCGACTTTCACCATCTTCATTTATTCCTCCACAAAATTTCGTGTATTTCCTAATGTTACCATTCTTCGTTCATAAAATATTCACATTGTACATAAATGGTGTGCTAAACTGTAAATGTCCAGCTCCAGGGCCAAAGGGTTAAAATTATGGTTTTCAGCATTTGACACCACACAGTTTGCTACTCTCGCACATTCTTTCCCATACATCAAAGGTTATTACTGTTCTTTTTGCTGTTTCCCCACTTTCCACAGCACATATTTTTTAGTCTTTCATGGAACACTTGCTACCGTTCAGTTCAGATTCTTCTGTCTTCACATCTGGTATCTAGGAACATGAAGATTAAAATTACATGAACATAAAGCTGTTCCTGTGCATGCCATGAAAGCACATGGGGGAGTGAAGTTATAGCTCCAATTGGTTTTACCCATGGTACTACATGGGGGTGAATGGTCAGCTTAATGCCCTACCTGCTGTAGCCCCAGAGCAAGAGCCTCCAGTACCCACTGAACAGGAGGTTATATATGTCCTTGAGTTCCATCTGGATGCTTTAGAAAATGGGTAACTCTCTTACCTCTGCTGAGAAACAAACCACATATCCTCAGACTTCCAGCCCACAGCCTGTCACTACACAATTAGTCTATCCTGGCTCAGTATTAAAATACACAACATTATAATTTTGCTTCTCTTTTTGCATGGGTATGACAACTCATCTCTCATATTAATGGAAGGTCACAGACTCAGGGTGTTGAGGAACAAGATGCTAAAGAGAATATTTTAACCAATAAGGAAGGAATTAACAGGAGGATAGTGTTAACAACATAATGAGTAGCTTCATGACTTGTACTCTGCATCAGATTTTAGTATAAGCAAATCAAGTAGGATGAGACTGGTAGAACATGTAGTGTGAGTTGAAGAAAATTGTACACATGGTTCTGGTGGAAAGCACTAAAAGAAAAAAAAACTGATGACCCAGGCACAGACGGATGGTTAATATTAAAATGGTTATTATAGGTTTTGGATGAGAAGGCATGGGCTAGATTCATCTGGGTCTGTATGAATACAAGTAGCACACTTTTGAGAAAACAGTAATGAATCTTCACATTCCATAACATGTAATTTCTGGACTGAAGAACTATTAACTTCTCGAAAAGGACTTCGCTCCAGTCATTTGCTCATAAAAAAAACCCTTACACATGAAATAGTTTAGCAATAAAATACTCACCTGTAACTGTACTCTTAAAGCTCTTGTTGTGCCCAAGGAACTCACATTCATTGCCCTTCTTAACAATTCCTCTCTCCAGTCTACCAGTCACTACTGTGCCACGGCCTAGAAAAACAATTTTAGTTGCAGTTTAAAGGAAAGAGATCCATGTAATGAATCAGAATTACATAACATGAGATAAAACATAACTGGCATGAAACAGAATGGCACTGATGAGCCAACTGCACAGTGGTGAACATGAGGTACATCAGTATATTCTTACAAAATAATAACCAAGAAAACCCAAGAGCAACCATTTTGTTTGTTACTTTTTCTGACCCAACTTCCCTCCAGCCCCAGTAAACATGATAGACCAACTGCTGTTCTATTTCCTGCCAGGCATATACAAGCACAGAAAATGGATACCCATCCTCAGTGCACAACCTGTTCAGCACAAGAGATGAACATTGATATTTAAGATACCTATGGGACATACCTTCTGAAATCACACAAACATAAGAATGATTACGAATAGGAGTTCCATTAATAATTCATTCTTGCTAACAATGGCCAAATAGGATTTCCATTAATAATTCATTCTCACTAACAATGGGCAGCCACTTAGGGCCAAATCCTTCATGCAACAACTGTATGTGCTTTGGGTCCATCTTGCATGACTGAGTATTCATCATGAAATAAGCAGTAATGAGTCATGATGTGAACCTGAGGGACATGCATGGCAATTATATTATCTCAGCTAACCATACCAACAGTTCCTACAGCTATACAAGGTCACCCAGACAGTAATCTGCATCAATCTACACATGTAACCAACCGTCTTTCTGCCTCTCACACAGAAATGATAATATGCTGAATTAGAAATTTCTCCTGTCCATGCCTCTGGCCAAACAGTGCAACTATCAAGGGAAAACATCTTATAAACCAGTGCCTCCTCACCTGCTGTCCACATGACAGCACTTAGCCTTTGCTCTGCATCTCTCTTCACAAGTTCAGGAATTACAATTACTTTTCATGGCACATTGCAGGTCTAAGCACTGCAGTAGCTCTACTAAATATGATGGAATTTGGAAGTCCTTGTTGGTTTTCTTCAACAATGCTTTCAACAGCCCAGACTGAATAACATCAGAAATAGGACAATTAGTGAATAATGAATTTGGAAAGAGTATGAGAGGACACAGTCATGGTGTAGTCTGAGATAAGATCCTGGCATTTGCCTGGAAAAACTCACAAAAACCATTACAATCCCATCTATGGGCAAGATATGAACTCAAAACCTCTAAAATATAGAGGAGTCAACTTTAAAGATGCCTGAAAATTATGATTATTTGGTTTCCAGAATGTGCTCAGACTGTATTTGAAACAAAATACATGTTTCAGAAACTGGATCTTCTCATGTGGGTCTCACAGAAAGTGTTATTCTCAATCACTGGAAAGGTGCATATGCAGAGGTATTCAACTGACATAGGTTGTCTAGTGAGAGAGGATAGGACATTAAGTCAGGTCTCACACAAACAGCTGCTCTCAGTCAATGGATAGGTGCACATACATTAGTGGCTACTGACTGGGATTGGCCAGTGACTGAGGATAGCTGTTTTAGGTCTCACATAACAGCTATCCTCAGTCACTGGACAGGTGTATGTACAGAAGCAGGGAAATGACACAGATTGTCCAGTGACTGAGGATAGCACTTTCAGACTCAGCTGGTTAAGTCCCACTCCACCTGTTTATCTGAAGTCTCAAAAACATTATATTTTATTTTATTTTTAAAACAAGGCAGACATGGTAGAGAAATGAAGGAATCACAAATGAGGTAGGGGTGCCAATCCCTAATTGTGTTTGCCTTCATCTGTGACACAATGCACTTTTAACACAATGAGACTGGGGGGGGGGGGGGGGAGTGCAGGGGAGCGTTCTTTTTTAAAAATATAATAATTGCTCATGCTGTAGAGAAAAATGTTTTTTTCAGTTTTAGTGTTATATAATAATATAGAAATTATTATTAATTATTA
>Ga0123357_10007483_pt1 | contig 13505 bp, 8 predicted proteins | sample TergutEmb28metaG_FD_89873 | JGI IMG/M metagenome (GOLD analysis project Ga0123357, IMG submission 89873) | Embiratermes neotenicus P4 segment gut microbial communities from Petit-Saut dam, French Guiana - Emb289 P4 | ecosystem: Host-associated > Arthropoda: Insects > Digestive system > Gut ...
CCTTCTTGAGAAGCTAACTGGTTTGCAGCTAGTCAAGAAATTCCCCGCATTTCACGGAACCCGAAGGTTCATTACCGCACTCACAAGCGTCCGACACCTGTCTCTATCCTGAGCCAGCCCAATCCAGTCCATATACCAACATTCCATATCCTGGAGATCCATCCTCATATTATGCACCCATCTACGCCTAGGTCTCCCCAGTGGTCTCCTTCCATCCGGTTTCCCCACAAAGAACTTTTGAAACCCCCTCTCCTCACCCATCCGCGCCACATGCCCAGCCCATTTCATTCTTCCCGACTTTATCAAACGCACAATATTGGGTGAGAAGTACAAATCAGGTAAACACAAAGTAAAGATTGTATATTAATTCTACTTCGCGTACCGTTTTAAAAAATGCTTTGAAAACAAATCTACAGTGTGAGTCAAAAAGATGGACTCAATTTTGTTAATTCATTTTTCATGAATTGTACATGTTATTTGAATAATTCACATCACATTTGAAAGAGGAGATCCTATTTTTTGAAGTATCATCGCTATATTGCTCGCCTAATGCACAGCCATGCAGCAGCGTCAGTTGAGAACAAAATGGCTACTATGCAGCACAAAATTTTTACGTTGAGTTCATTAAAACAGAGTCGAGGACTGCTGTGCAGCGTGCGTTTCGTCTTCGTTTCAACATTCAACCTCCAACGAGGAAGAGAATTTGTCGTTGGAATCACCAATTTGAGCAAATAGGCTGTCTTTTTAAAGGCAAAAGCTCCGGTCGACCACGTGTATTAGAGGAGAAATTGAAAACAATTAGAGATTTTTGAGCGTAGCCCACGTAAGTCAACGCGTAGAGTGAGCAGAGAACTTGGAATACCGCAACCACCTGTCTGGCGTGTGTTGAGGCGCTGTTTAATATTCAACTGAGTCCATCTGTTTGAATCACCCTGTATTTTTAGACACACTTCTTGGACAGAATTTGCATTCGAACGTAACTCCTTTCCAAGAATAATAATATTGTGCTGGTAACATATATTCTGTGTCTGGATTTGTTACCTTAAATTCTAATATAACTTTTACTAAAATGAATACTGTGTACCTATATTTCATGTAGAAATATTCCAAGAAATCACAGACCATACTTAGTTGCTACGTGTTTCAACAGACTATCACGCGACACTTTGTATAGAAAATTCGATGTTTGTTGTAGAAACTCTCTCAGAGGGAGAGCACATTATATGAATTTCCCCCTAGCACTAACATTTTGTAACTTTTAGTGAGTAAAATAAGAGACAATTAGATTCCAAGAAACGCCAACTAAACGAATTAGTTCCCAGAAAGTAACAAATTTCCGTCAATAATCACTCACAAGTGTAGCGATTGGGCGGTACGTTAAGTTTGTGAGAAGGGGGAATAGCTTCTACCCAAAGTAAAACATTTTCTCTCTATCTCTCTCTCTCTGTTCCGCTTCAACGACGATTACAGAAGAGGAAACGGAATAGGTAGGAAGGAAAAGGGGAAGCAAAAACTTGGAGTTGTAGGAACAACAGAAAATGTAATTTGTGTTTCGTCAGTCTCATTACCACCCACACTCAGCAATAGATTGTGTAATCGAATTTTCTGTCTCCCTCTCAGAATAATCAAGTCCTTTTCTATGCTCCAGCAACCCAACATACCAACTTCTGGCACGCAGAAATTTTCATGATCTGGGACAGGGGTGTAATAGCGATCATTAGGCAGCTCCGCCAGGCTGCTGAACGAAGAAAGGCTGAAGAAAATTTTATTCTGAAATGCTAGTATTCTAAGTGAGATCTACTCTTCAAAAGAACAGTGATAGAACATTATCTCCACTTCATCTAGATGTTTATGTCAATTTTCTTAAAATACTTTTACACGTATGTCTCCTAAGATAGATAATATTTTTTAACTCTGACGTTACTGAGATATGGAATGAAAATTATAAGTCTTTATCATGCCTCTGTTAAAACAGCCTCATATGATCTTTATCGTTGCACCGTGCATTTCGTAGAGTCATTTAATCAGCAAACCAACTAAAGTACACACATAAAATTTTTACATTAAAACATTTAAAATAGCTCCAACATATTTCGATCCTAAGATCATCTTCAGAGAGCTACACTGTTCCTTGCTAAAGTGAGTCAGTGTTTTTAAAAAATGTGACTTTAGCAAGGAAGACTGTAGCTGCCTGAAAATGATCTTAGTATCGAAACACGTTGGAGCGATTTTAGATGTTTTAATGTATTTTTTTTTGTATATTCATTAGTTGGTGTGCTGATTAAACAGTCTTATATGAATTTAGAAAACTCTGTGTTAAAACTACTGTTACATGTATAGCAGCAAGAATGACAACAATACTAAAGGGACCCAGACTAAATGTGTGTCTAACATCACAATCCAACAATGAGGCCGAGAAGCGACAACACCCAGGTCTTTTTGTGTGCCATTAAAGGCAGATAGTAGCTACTGGAAGACAGTCACAAAATGAATACATTCTATGATGATATGGGGGAAAAATGGTTGCATTACCCAGGTCTGAGGCATAAGATAGGTAAAGAAACATTCAATTCTACATGAAGAAAAATTCGAAGGGAAACGTCTATTGTAAGAATTAAGACTGTGTAGAGATTTGTATAAAACGACAAAAGGTAAACGATCTTTTGGTACCTTTCTTCAGCTACTCCCATTATTATGTAAGAAATTTAAGTATCAGACATTCAGTGAGATGTGGAAAAATAAAGACTGCTCTTTTGAGGGTTGGTATACCAAGTAGTCTGTCAAATACATTCATTTTCAAAATGTACTCCGGGATTACAAAAAGTAATTATAGGAAAACCGTAGGACACATATTTACGAAACCTGTACAGATAGAAGGAAAAAGTCAAAATTTTTTTCCCCCATTAAGTTGTTTTTAATCGTAGTTCACATTTCTGCCGCTGGGCGATGCGAGTGTATGTAGTGAGAAAATGGCCGCTCAGGGAAAGAAGTCGTTTTGTGTGTTGGAATATTACAAAAGTAAGTCTGTGGTTACTGTGCAACGTGCATTTCGTGCAAAGTACGGAAAGGACTCGCCTACAAAAAAGACCATTCGTGGGTAGTATAAACAATTTACTGAAACTGGGTGTCTGTGCAAACGGAAAGCACCCATTTTGACGCGTGTGTGGCAAGGACTTGAATATCGTATCGATGTGTGCCGTGTCACCGGTGGTACACACATCGAACATTTCTAGTTGCCCCCCCCCCCCAAAAAAAAAATCCCGTTTTCCTGTGGCTGTGAACAATTCCATTAAGGTAGGTCCTTTGGTTTTCTTGTTATAAATGTTTGTAACGACAGACAACATTATGAAATGCCTTGTATGTACCAGCGTTGCAGAGAAACTGGCTGCGTTCATTATCAGAGTTGAAGCGGTATGAAAAGGGGATTCCCCGGAAAAATCAGTATACTGGTATATCAGGCGTCACATTCCAGACAATAGCAATCGTCAAGAGCCATTTAAGTGATCAAAATATGCATTATAGACAAGAGGCATTCTGTCCGGCAGCATTACTAGTTTCTATTATTAGATGCTGACCTGTTTGATACTGACAACCAAATTTATTTGAAAGAATTTACAGTGTAAATTGCACCAAAAGTGCAAGATGAAGCAAACAGACCTTCCAAGCACGTTAGGCCTACAAATTAGGATCCTTAGTATCCCATAATAACAGCAATGAATACTACACATCACCCATTAACATGGCGTCAAACGTCACAATTTAAATATACTTCAAAACGTTCAGAAAGCCTCAGTTCACTCATATTATTGCATTGTTGCATCTCGTGCTTCAAACATTGACGTCAACAAGAAGTCGTGTATGTATTATGAAATACAAAATAATAATAATAATAATAATAATAATATCTTTCCCTGTGTAACAACAGTAAAGAGTAATTATTGTGACACAATCGACAATGTTCAGACCACTTCCTTGCAGGATTCTTCTCTCGTAATGATATGAAAAATACCGAGCGATTCGTCAAAATATGTGAAGGCCTGTATACCCCTGAACTAAATCTTGCGCAGTCAATGGTCCTTATTACGTTTCACCTCATCCCAGTCACCGCTACTCCTGCTGGTGCCCTTTCCACCACCAAATAAACTACAAACAAAATTAAGTGGCAACAGCGTTACTCAGAAATTTGTTCAGTTCTGTTGAAAATATATGAAACTGACACAGAACCTTATGCATAATTCAACTATCAAAATTCATTCGGAATAATTATAAATTTCATAGATTGGAGCCTGTATGGTTTTGATGTCCTATTCGGCGTTAAAGTATTCTCTCGAATTTTAAAATTGTTCCTAAGAAGAAATAAAACCATTTTCATGATAAAAAAATTGCATTGTTTGGGAGGAATGGAAATGAATATTTCAATACTCGTTACACAAAACTTGAAGACAGAGAATTATCTACTCCAGGCTGTCACTGTATTTGCAAACACAAGGGACATACACGTAATCTAAGCAAAATATTTTCCTACAGGAAATAATGATAATAAAAGCATTACATTCACAGCTACTTACTTACTTACTCCATGGAGCTGTGTCCCTCTTGCGAATCTAACCGTTTCTCAGCTAGTCAAGGAATTTTCCGCATTTTATGGAAGCCAAAGGTTCATTACATCATTCACAAGTGCCCGCACCTGTCCCTATCTTGAGTCAGCTCGACCAGTTAACACCCCCTAATCCCAATTCCTGAATATCCATCTTAATATTCTCCTCCCATCTACGTCTGGGCCTTCCGAGTGTTCTCTTTCCCTCAGATTTCCCCACCAAAACCCTGTTTACACATATCCTCTCCCCATTAATATTACATGCCCCGCCCATCTCATTATTCTCGATTTGGTCACCCGAACAATGTTGGGTGAGGGTGCAGATCATTAAGTTTCTCAATACGTAGTATTTTCCACTCCCCTGTTAGCTCGTCCCTCATAGGAACAAATGTACCCTTCAACACCCTATTCTCAAACACCCTAAGCCTACGTTTCTCCCTTAATGTGAGCGACCAAGTTTCACACCCATACAAAACAACAGACAAAAGTATAGTTCTGTATAACTTAAACGTCAAATTTTTGGAAAGCAAACTGGAAGACAAAAGACTCTGCACCGAATTATAGCAAGCATTCCCCGACTTCAATCTGCTCTTATTTTCTTCCTGAATAGAATTTTGATTTGCTAATGTTCTTCCCAAATATCTGAACTCTTCTGCCCTTTCAAAGGATTTACTATCAGTCTTTATATTGTGACTTCGTCCTGCATTCTGATCTCGAGAAATGACCATGTACTTAGTCTTATCAGCACTTACTTCAATACCTTCACAATTACGCTCTTACAAGTGACGTATTGATGTATAACTTTAAAGAAAAGGAATTTCGATAAGCCTCTGTTCAGAAAATAAAAGACGAATTTCTGTTTCTAAGATGGATGCAGAAGCCTTTTAATCTTTGGGAAATTCGTGTTAACTCTTTGACGCCTAACGACACCTATAGAGGTCGTACCCCACCGCTAAACTCTAAACGTTGGATTTTATATATTTATTCAACAAATATAGGTACTGAATATTTTAAACATGTTATATACTCTCCGCCTTTTTCTCTTCAAAATGCAGTTTGTTTCATAATTCTAACATATTTGGTTCCTGTATTATTCACATTTTATATACAGGGTGTGTTAAAATAAAAAAAAACAATTTCGGCGCCAAACGGTTAATTACTTCTGTCTGCATACGATAATCTTATAAGCGAGAACGATATTCATCCATTCACAGCAACGACAGTTCTGAGTACTTTATGGGCTACAACATCTTAAATTGTTTCCCGAATGATCAGTCTACAAAAAACACATATAATTACAAAATATAAAAATATTGTAATAATTTAAGAAGTAATATGTTTTTCTCGAACTTCCGGCTTACATTTAATTATATTTTTTATGAAAGGAGACTCTAATATAATTACGAAAATCTCCACGTCTAACTCGCAATTAACTGAACAACAAAATACACGATCACTGTCACCCACAGTGAATGAATTAACCCTTTGACGCCGTAATTAACCACCCCGCCGGCCACTTTAGTGTTCGTTCGGTTATTTAAAGGGCTCACTGCGCGGCCACTTTAGTGGCCGTTCGGCATTAAAGGGTTAAATCTGAGCAACTTTAAGCAATCGTCGGAGCCACCTAAAAACTTCCGATGGTCTTGTAATTTAAGTAAAAAGCGTATCCTTATTATCATGTATATGGACAATATAAAAAGGTAAAAAAGATAAAGTGATCCCGTTACAGGCCCGGTGTGGCCCAGAGGGTGGGTAGAGGTATAGCTCTACTCTTACATGACCGCGGCACTAGAAGGGGGTGAATGGTCAGCAGCACGCCCCGGCCGCAATTTACCCCTTTGAAAGATCCAGTACCTATTTTACAGTAGGCTAGGTGGGCCTCAGGGCCAGTCTGGACGGGCGGAAAACCTCGTCCCCATCGGGATTCGATCCCGGACCGTCCAGCCCGTAGTCAGTCGCTATACCGACGGAGCTAACCGGCGTATGGACAATGTACCTATGATAACTGTCAACTACAGAACAAAGAATTCTGCTTCCTTATGCATATCGCTACTATGATTGATTTCCCTCTGACTTTGCGTTTCCATAGAGTTGGATATATTGTAATTCAGCGTTATATTTTGCGAGACTTTGTTATTTTCAAATTCTCTCGTTGTCACAAGAAAACTAATATAACACACTGAAATATGTGAATTACTCAGACCATTGTGTTCGCAAGTGTAATGAGTCAAATACTTAGAAATCTATTTTACACAGAGCTACGTACAATGTTCTTCACAATGCAATTAGGCAAACCCTCGTCACATATCGTTCAACATAACGTTAATCACAATATATGGGTATGTAAAACTTTTCTACACATGTTAACTAAGGTGTGTTGTAGTATGGTGCATGTGCTATAACTCTTTTTCTTATGAAAGTTCTTCTATTGTTTCACATTGCTTTTCGGTCGCGAAATTCCACCGCATCATCTATGTGCAGTGTTCTTGCGAGAACCTCTCGAGCTGCATTGCATCATGATGCTGTACAAATGATGCCCCCGCGCGACGCAAATCTTTTTAGATCTCACAGGGTTTTTGGTAGACGAATTAACTTTTAACCCATTTGGCCTCAAACCGTGCTCTCACCACAATATATATTGCACTGTTCAAAGTATGTAACATTATCTACTGTACCAATGTGAATGCATATTGATATGTCCCATGAGATGTGCTTTTTCTTAAGTGGCTCTTAAATTTCAAATATTCCGAGGATCGAATCAAATATTCATGAAACAAAAAAAAAAACTTTCCACATGGTAGACATTTCTTCTACAATTACAGTGACTTATATTGATACGTCACTATCCTTCAAAGAGACAAAGCTATCTTCTGCTAAATTCAGCATAATAATATGCAACTAACTTAAGCATAACTTATCAGTACATTATCAATGTAAGAGACATATTGGTAATGAAGATATTACACATACTTTACACTGGGAAATTTGCGGTGGGTAAATGCGAAGTGTACGAATGTGAAAGGGGGAACGCGGTAGCACAGTGGTTAAGGTGTTGTGCTACAAATCGGATGGTTGCTTGTTCGATCCCAGCTGGTGTCATTGGAAGCTTTCATTGACATAATCCTTCCGATCTCACTATGACCCTTGGGTCGACTCAGCCTGTAACAGAAATGAGTACCAGGAGTATTTCCTAGGGGTAAAGTCGGCCGGTGCGTAAGGCTGACAACCTTACCACCATCCTGTGCCGTTGTCATGAAATCTGGGAACCTTAACTTCCTGGAACCCTCTGGGCCAATCCAGCCCTGTAACGGGAGTGCTTTACCTTAACATTTATGAAAGTGAAAGGCATGATAATAAACTATGATTCTCAAATTTATTGTCAGTGCAACCGATTTCAGGTTGTCGAAACTTTTATCAACCGGCGTTATTTTCAGTACTTCCATTTGGTGCAGCGAAAAGTCAGCAGTCGTCAGAACACTGGCATTTCTTGAGAGAAATATTTATTCAACCATCTCATGCTATAGAAACGGAAGAAAACAGGTACATTGCTCGTTTCATTCACATGTTATTGTGAGACTAAAAAAAAACGTTTTCGGTAACTATGACGGCTTTCTTTCTATATAAATTGCCTTCAAAATCCTACTCCTTTATCTCACGCTTAATAATTACCAGTTCACATTTAATTTCCACTGTACTGTGAATAATAATGTAAGACAATATTTTTTTTTCACTCATTTCTTCTGATTTAAATCTTCATACTTGTCAGAGCACATTACTACACACTGACAAAAAAATTATTATTTTCTACCACAACACAGAAGCATCGCGTTAATGAACAAGAGTGTATAATGTTATGGTTCCACATATTTCACTTGCCACTTATGTGTAATATCCGACACACATTCCGAATGCATTGCATTTACTTCCCTGCAAATTTCAAAGGGTGAGCTATACATATCAGATCGGACTGTACTGAGAGGAGCGTGAGACCCCGTCACTCAGTCGCAGCCTGACGATCAGACAAGTGTTCGTGAGACAATCAATCCATCTTGTTCACTGCTAATAAATGATCAGTGGAGGTCGATATGTCTGTCGATGCTGAAGGGAGAAGCCGATTCCAACAATACCATCTCGTATGTCTGCCATTCATTTCCGTCGTAAGCTTTTATTTTCTTCTCAATGATTATTTGTTGCGGTTCTTTTCGGACATATCCATTGCTCAGAACATCCGAGAGTTTAACAGATGCCCAGGTTTTTAAAATCCATTACCACCGTCTAAGAGATTTGAAAGAAATCCAAAAAAACGTTTCCAATATGTCGCCGATCAATAAATTTGTGAAAAACAAGATAAGTAATAATAATAATAATAATAATAATATCACCGGCAACGGTAACCATCTTACTATCAGCAACCATTATAATATTAACAACGCTAATCTCAAAGAAAATCAATGAAGACCGAGAGAAAAGATCACTATTTGAATGCGGATTTGACCCAAAAAAAACTCCTCACGACTACCCTTCTCATCACGATTCTTCCTAATTGCAGTAATTGCAGTAATCTTTGATGTAGAAATTGCACTCTTATTACCAATACCAATTACCATATTAACATCAAACATTAAATAATGAATAATAATTAGATCAGTATTCCTACTAATTCTAATTACTGGCCTATACCACGAAAGAAATCAAGGATCACTTGAATGAAGAAACTAAGGGATTATAGTTAATAATAATATTTTAGTTGCATTCAAAAAGTACTACCTAAGTAGTTAGCCTCATCATGTTTATGTTTATGAGTGTTTGCTTTAAAGTAATTTGACGATGCTCTATCAATAGCAGGCATTTACAGACACAAATGATGTTACATAATGACTGAAACAGAGTGGCTTAAGAGATTGGGAAAGAAACACCGTTAACTGAGGCAAGACTATTTTCCAGTATTCATCAAGTATGAGAAAAACCACACCATTCTTTAGTAACGGTGGAAAACAAGTCTCCAAACGTGAGCGTGTAAATAATTTGAAGGACGACATGGTACAAAAGAATAATAAGGAAAAGAACTCTTAGCCCTTCGAAGTAAAGACAAATTCATTTATAAATTAACCATTAAAAAGTTCTGAGGTTTAACCACAAAGATAATACATTATGTATAACTCAGGATCAATATTTAGTATTTTCCCATATAGAGAAAATTAGATGTTCGTCGTAACGGAGGCACGGCTTCTTTTCTTCTGCGATACATAGATGAAATTTTGTAATACTTTCTTTAGGTGAGTATCAGTCTTCAGGAAGGTAAGACGACAAGTGGTTACGTTATATGCTGACGCAAACCGCAAAATCATGACGCTGCTAAGTGTAAAATGTACCACGAAAATGAAACAAACAAAACATTTTAAAATTTTAGGTGAAAAGTGCATTGTTAATAATATTACTGGAGTAGAATCAAATAAATAAAATAAGCCCCAATATACTTTACTGTCTTTATCGTTACACCGTGCATTTTGTAGTTTATTTAAGTAACACGCCAATAAATGCGCATATATAGTCTTTAACGATGTAAAATTCACATTAAAACATTTAAAACGCTCCTAAATGTTTCGATCATACGATCATCCTCAGGCAGCATACTTTGTTCCTTGCTAAAGTTACAGTTCGTAACTCTAACTTTAGTAAGGAACAAAGTATGCTCCCTGAGGATGATCGTATGATCGAAATATGTAGGAGAGTTTTAAGTGTCTTAATGTGAATTTTAGATTATTAAAGACCATATAAGTGCATTTTTTGGTGTGTTACTTAAATATACGTTTCTGTGTTTAAAATTTTTGTCTATTGAGGAGATTGATACAGTCGTCATAAGCCTATTTAAACTTCTTTGACAGGTACTAATGATTTAAAAAATGAATAGTTATTTGTTTTTTTGTAATTGACGAAGACAAACGCGCTATATGAGCATTGTTTTAACCTAAAGAACGCCATGCATATAAGAACTCAATAACCACGACAAGCTTAAGATTAAGATTAAATGGTTTTAAAAATCTGTATACCTACAGCTAATAATAATAAAACTGAAACCATTAATTCCTCCAGGACATAAGAGTTCCCATCTGTAATATAAAATGAAACGTTAACGACCTTCCTTACAATTCTTTAACTCCTTTATCGCTCTGAGAATGTTTCTGTTCTCCCTACTCTTTCATCCTTCATATTTCACTGGGATCTTTTAACTACATCAAAGCTATTATTCGTATTCTGTTAGAATCTGTATGCTTTATCTACCTTCCGCCTCCCTCGAGACGACAGGGAAATGGATCACTGCAAGGAAATGCATCCGAACACGTGAGAAGATCGCAATGCCCCACGCCATAATGTAACTGAAAGTAATACAAAGCTGCACATGTGCAAAGAAGATTCATTCAGGCTACAATTATTATTACCACGGATGAAATTCAGGACAATGAATACAGGATATTGTGTTAATAAAACACATTGTACTGCACCACTTCTGTCTTTATTCATAAGAGTCTCATACTGATAAGCCTGTCTTATTACCGCACTTTCAGATCTTAATGTATAAATAAATTATTTGTTTAGGTTCTTGTGAAACAACATGTTACTTACTGTTGTTAATTTTCATAAACCTGCATTTTATTTTGGTTGTAAAAATCAAGTATCCGTATTGAGATTATTGTAAGGGTCTGCTTTTTTCAGCCAGATGGCTATAACGAAACTGATTTAATCAGAATTATACCTTCTCCTGTATTCTTTGGAGACGAAATGAGATAGTGAGCTACACAAAGTGGTAATCTTCCCATACAGTTTGGGAACCCTAAGCTGTCTAATGTCTAATGGTTTACACCTTTTCAAAAAAGCGTGACAACAGATGGCGTTCAATAACAGGTCGCTGATGAAGGGAATCTGAGATAATGTGGCAGCGACGTTTTTCGGATTACAACTGAGAAGGTAAAAGAAGATGGGACGATTACAAATTAGATTTCCGTTATGTTAGATTACAGCAAGTTAAACGTGAATTTACACAGACACACGGTAAAGAGGAGCAGAAAGCATCTTCTTATCCGTTCTTAATTCCACAATGCTACATTCACTCCCCATTTCCGTCTATTGTGTGATTCTCCCTTAAGGATTACTCTTAGGCAATGCCATTCCTTTTGTCACCCTCTTATTTTCACTAGTCTTATAAGTCCTGTTCTGAAGTCATTATCCGAGGGTAGAGCATTAGGGGGTTGGAGTTTTCTTACCTTACCCACTCTGTGAGGGGCTTTCCCCCATTTCCCTCCGTTACACCTCATACATCCTATTACAAATGGTTTGTTTGTATAAAAGGAATAAGTGATTTTTTCTTGAAAGATAGTCTCTCACTTTTATTTGCCCTATCGTAATGTGAACTTGGACTTACTTTTGTAGCAGAGAATCTATTATTTTGAAGTGTATGGCACAAATAATAGCAGGCCGCTACACACTGCCCACAAAAATTCGAATTTGTCAAATTAATTATAAAACCTAACTAAACAGCGTAACCTGGAAATAGCACGAAAAAAAATCACGTAAAAAATACCCCCATTTCAAAAACTCCTCATTTTTGGTGTCTTTCTATTTCGTTTTTCCTGTATCTTGTTTAAGCAGGGCCAAATACTATAAAATGTTCGATCAATGAGACAAATAATTTTTGGAATGCTGGTAGAACTGCGGTAAAGTTTATGATAACGACGATTATCATTTTATAATACGTTTACCAACCACTTGCACCACAGGTGACGGAACACCTTAGTATTAACTCGCCACCGCGTGGTATCCTTCAGTATCCATTTTCTTGCGCTCAGAATCTACGAAACGTTAATAGAATCCATCGTAACTTACGTCTAAATACTACTCCGTAAAAATAACTTTTTATCTGTACATTGTTCCTAGAAAAGAAAATGAAAGTGTGGTGAAAGGGTTGAAAGTGTTAGCAGTGGTCGGCACCACCATGTCAAAGAGATTTTGGGACACTGGGGTCCTGAAAGTCATAAAAAGGTGGAAGGGCAAAGACACAGGCTTTGGAGTTCGAGGAAAACATCATATTGTGTTCAGTTGTGTTTAGAACTTTACTGAGTGAGGAATCAAAGAAACCTCTGTATACGCCGTTATATATATATATATATATATATATATATATATGTGTGTGTGTGTGTGTGTGTGTGTGTGTGTGTGTGTGTAAAAGCAGTGGTACCGGTGATACGTTATGAGTAATGAGTAACTTGTGCAAGGGTTAGAAGAACAAAACAGAAGTAGATTAAACTAATAAGTCACAAAATTTTTCATAAATGGCAAACCCCATTATTACCTATCCGGATACCGTTATGCTTGTCCCTGTCTACCTAGCACCTACCACGTATATTCCCTGAGATACGATACGCTCACCACTGAACAGACTAACACCCCGATCCACCTACCTCATGTTACCTTTATTAAAACAAAGGTAGAAGGCGAATAACCCAGCCAAGGAAAGAATAAATTTTGGATCGGCTACAACTTGCAATATTTTACTACTGTTCACTACCAAAAATTTACAGTAGTGCTCTTAATGCTTCCTTATATTCAATCATTTATTCGTTTTTCTGTTTAAAGATGAAAAGAACAACTTGCTTCTAAATCGTCATCATCATCATCATCATCGTAAACATCAAGGATTGGAGCCTTTGATCCGTTCCGTCTCCAGAGTTACAGCTGCTCGCGCCAACGCTTCTTCAGTCTTCCAATTGTTCTCCTTCCTTGTGGTCTACAGTGGTATGATTTCAAAGTGATTCGGTTTTGTGGCATTCTTCGCAAGTGTGAAAGCCAGTTCTGTCTGTATTCATCTATCTTGTCTAGTATGCCTATAATCCGTAGTTCGCGGCGTATGTAG
>Ga0123357_10007485_pt1:0-12500 | contig 13504 bp, 6 predicted proteins | sample TergutEmb28metaG_FD_89873 | JGI IMG/M metagenome (GOLD analysis project Ga0123357, IMG submission 89873) | Embiratermes neotenicus P4 segment gut microbial communities from Petit-Saut dam, French Guiana - Emb289 P4 | ecosystem: Host-associated > Arthropoda: Insects > Digestive system >...
GACTAGCCAAATTATCCATCAGAAACTGGCAGAAGCAGCCGAATTGACTGGCGATAAAAGTCCATATTATAAGTACACACCAGCCACTGTATTGGAGAATGAAAATTTCAAGCTGTCTGGAATCGCAGCATACTTACGGACAAAACAATACTTTTTAATCGAACTGACGTAACTTTTATGAGTAAGAAAACGAAGAACACCTTTTTGATTGACATAGCTGTCCCAAATACACATAATCTCGCCAAAACAATAACTGACAAACAAAACAATTACCAAGAATTGGGGAATGAATTATGTGCTATGTGGAACCAAAAGGCAGCAGAAATGATCCCGATAGTAATATCATCTACAGGAGTAATTCCAAAGTCACTATCAGAAAGTCTAACAAGACTTAACTTGCACCCGAATACATATATACAACTGCAAAAATCTGTAATTCTTGGCACATGTTCAATTGCAAGAAACTTTTGAAACTACAAATAAGACCACCGAGCCTAATCCTGTTGATTACTGCATCCCAGGATAGGTGAATATTTCCCAACCAAAGCTGAGAAGTGATAATGATGATGATAATGATGAAGATAATGATTATGATTATGATAATAATAGTAATAAATGCTTACAGACGTTAGGAAGGAACTTGTTGCTGCCATGTTCATGGTACTAGTGGTCCAAGAACCAATTTACGCCAACCGACTTGGTGCAGCTTACACTTTGTGCGCGGCTAATACTTTCAGAATGCAAGTCATGTCCCCTGCAACAAACTGCTCAGTTTGTGATGTTCGGAGAACTTAACATATGGGGTGGATAAAGTAAAAACTATGATCCTCAGACATAGGAAATGCGTACATGTGGAATATCAAAATTAAGTCTTCTCTCGAAGTGCGTCTCTAGACAAGAGAGAAGTTTTGTCTCGCTGCCAAGTTTTGGCGTGGATGTGAGAGTTGCGTTGTTTTGTGCCTCCGAATTTACGAGTGCTGTGTGACGTCATAATGAAGCACAAGACCTACAACTGGATGGAGTAAACTTTGGTTGTGAATCTTCGAAGTTGTAAATGGTACGGTAGATTAATGTTGCAGATTAATTAAACTCCTACACAAAAAACACAAAGATGAAGTATTATAACACTCAGTTTCTAAAAGTATTAGCTGTTTGACATTTTTGCACTAATATCTGACGACTGTTAGACATTCTTTGTTATATTAATGAAAGCATAGAGTTAAGAATCAGTAAAGAACCTGAGAATATAAAATTGTGTTTGTGGGGAATTATTAGAGCATTCACGGCCAAGGTTTCAGTGATATTTTGAATGCTACATCTTACCCTTGTGGCCGGGTAGCTCAGTCGGTATAGCGACTGAGCTACGGGCTGGACGGTCCGGGATCGAATCCCGGTGAGGACGCGAATTTCCGCCCGTCCAGAATGGCCCTGCGGCCCACCCAGCCTCCTGTAAAATGGGTACCGGGTCTTTCCCGGGGGTAGAGGCGGTCGGGACGTTGGGCTGACCCACACCCCATCTAGTGCCGAAGTTGTAGAGAGAGTAAAGCTATACCTCTACTCACCCTGAGAGCCTACGTGGCCTATAAAAAAGGATGAAACCTACCTACATCTTACCCTTGCCGGTACTGTACACATCGCCGTAGAGGCTGGTAACGAACTGTGCACGTACCGCGGTGCTGATTTTTATGGAGCATATCACGATTCGAAGTTTTCAATTTTAATTACATGAAATGCTTCATGTTTCTAATTATATTGCTTTCCTTCATCTGGTGACAGTGACAGCGGTCAAAGGCGTGGGTCTGTTGGCGCTTTCGCTTGCTGGGATTGCGAAATCGAACCCCGCCTATGTATGAATGTCTGTCTCTAACGAGTGTTGTTTGTTGTCCTGTTGAGGTCCTTGCATCGTGCTGATCACTCCTCCAGACGAATCCTACCAAGTGTGGTGTGTCTGAGTGTGACCGTCAAGCTTCGATAATGAGTAAGCCTTTGCCCACTAGGGGCTCCGTGGAAAAAAAAGTGTTTTATTTCTATAAAGATACAGTTAGTTTATATTGCTATGGAGCTGCATATTTTACAACAGTGCAGGAGCCACTTTAAAATTCTAGGCGCCAGAAGACTGACAAAAATCAAGTACAGTACTGAGGACCAACAGTAACTAGGAATCATCACACAAAATTCGGTCGCCCGGGCGAGCTGGAGACTAGAAAATCTGCAATCCACATTACCATATAGAAACCCCGCCATCATGGCAGTAGGAGGCGACGTAGTAGACGCTACAAAAAATTACAAACAGCAGCAGACGAAATAAACAACTGGACCCAACAATGGCTAATTAAACTCAACGAAGACAAGTCGATCCACGTGACCTTCACCAACAAATGGTGTCATCATATACCGGTCATTATACGTGTAAGTGGCAAAACCATACCGCACTCCCAAACCACGAAATGTCTTGGCATGACGCTGGATGCCAAGTTGCGCTGGAAGGGGCATGTCAAGAAAAAAAGAGACGAGCTTGGCCTAAAATACAAACACATGTACCAGCTGATGGGCACAAGATCGGCCCTGTCTACACACAACAAGCTGGTGCTTTACAAACAGATATTGAAGCCTGTGTGGACCTATGGCATACAATTATGGGGTTGCACAAAACCGAGCAACATTGCCATAATACAGAGGTTCAAAATAAAAGTACTCAGGGACATAGTTAATGCACCTTGGTACGTCCGGAACACTGACCTCCATAGGGACCTCAAAATGGAAATGGTTACGGCAGAAATTAGACGGTTCGCTAGGAAGCATGAGGATAAGCTCCTTCATCACTACAACGTCGAAGCGATCCAGCTGTTCGACAATAGTGAGCTGCAACGCAGGCTTAAACGAACAAAACCCTTTCAGTTGGTATCATGAACACTAACCCCGAACTTAAGACAGTGTAACACACCCACACAACCGCCAATAGTGTCCGGTAGACTAACCGACGTTGCAGGTGTAGTTATTACCGTAAACAACGGCCCGATGAAGCGTAAGCACACAAACCGGACAGGCCGAATCGCTGAGCGACGCCTGCAGCAAATCACCTTATTAACTTAGGACAGAATAAAATAAATTGTTACTCTTTTGACTAGGTGTTATTGGGAGTATAAAATAACCATATACAATACCAACCTTTTGTTTACAGTGACACTGGAGTGTATGGTGATGAGGGTAAGGGTTCCTTTCCATATAATTGACATAATTGATATAGCTGTAGATCAGCAAGTTTTTTGTGTGATAGATGACAGGGAACCAAAATATTGCGTGTGTGTGTGTGTGTGTGTGTGTGTGCCACGAGTGATGATGCGTGATGAATATGTGTTGATTTTGGTAGTTGTGAAGGGTAGGAAGGAAGGCGAGTGAACAACCGGAAAGAAGAGTCTAATTTTGTTGTGAGAACATTATTAATGGAACATTACCTGCCAACAAATAGTTTGTTCAAAGATAAATGGACATATATATAATTTGAATGAAGTCATCCCGTTGTGTACCTATATATTCACTTTTATTACTATATATTACCGTCAACACAACTGCAATAGAATATAATGCTAATGCAACATGTTTCGACTTACAGCAGTCATCTTCAGGCTAAGCTACGAACCGTTAACGGTTCTTAGCTTAGCCTGAAGATGACTGTTGTAAGTCGAAACATGTTGCATTAGCATTATATTCTATTGCAGTTGTGTTGACGGTAATACAAAGTGGCGCAAAAAAATGCATTTTTTTTTTCAAATAATTGTAACTATATTATTTTCAATACAAAAAAAATATTTTAACACCTAAACAACCTGTAATAAATGCAGTTTTGATTACTTTCATCGATTACTCAATTACGGAAAATTATATCGGAAAGATGGCGTCCTTCTTGCCGTACACACGTCCGGGGCCTCTCCTCAAAGTGCTGCATCACATTTACTAACATTTCTTGTGGCACAGTTGCAATTTCTTCGCGAATGGAAACTTTCAGATCGTCGACTGTACGAGGTTTTCGAACGTAGACTTTTGATTTGAGGAAACCCCAAAGAAAGAAACTCACCCGACTACTCCCATTTCAAAAACATGCGTTCTTTTTGCGCCATCCTGTATATAGTAATAAAAGTGAGGACATATATACAGTTTCACATTGTTGTTTGCACCGTGAGCCGTAAACAAGTATATCACCACTATCATCAGTGCAAGTTCGCTTTATACGCTTAAACACCGCATTACAAAAAAAAAGTGCCCGTCTTATTATGCGCACGCAGTTCCCGCATTTCCAACCCAGCGCACTGTGAATACAGATGCACAGTACTGCTGAAGTTTGTCGACCTCCGTAGGAATTCCATTATGGTAGGAGGGAGAAGTCGTCAAGGATGTAGCAGTTCCGGTAGCATTATGGCGACCATGTAATTATACTACACCTTGTATTTTTACAGTAAATCCGGAAAAAAAAGATTAGTCTATATATCACTGTCTGTTTATTTATGTACACACGTGGCTGGCGTAACTTGGGTCGGTTTTCATTTCTGGTAATATGGGGTCAGTTTTGCAAGAGTGATACGTTACTGGTCAAAAGATATTTTACTGGAAGATCTGTTCGGAATGAGCGCCCTTAGGTTCATTTGTAAAGTTGCGGAAATATATTATTAGATTTGGCGCGTGTATCCGTCTGAATGTCAGTATAAAAAAATCTCTTTCCACAGAACGGATTTTTGTTTAAATTTTATTTACATAAATAAATAAATAAATATATATATATATAAATTCATAAAAACTTACCGGTGTTTGTAAAATATGAAAGCTTTCGGATAAGGCTTGTGAAAATGTCAAAGAAGCATTTCGTGTCGAATATATTTTCCTAAAAGTTGTGACGCTTACAAGACAATTAGGAAAAATACGCCACAGCCAGGCAGATCAAATTTGATGTAACATGATGTACAGCACAAAAGAATCGACTTTCATTTTGAATAATTAAGTTTAAATTAAGATACCCAGGGGCATAAAATTAATATATAATATTTTGCATACCGAAAAATGAAGGCAAAAATTAGTACTCGTATATTGCTTAATACTTACTATATGTTACTTGATTACATTTAAATAATATATCGCAACATAGTACATACAAATTTATTATGGCGTGACCTAATAATCCATGACGTAAAAGTCATGTTGTTGCATCACTTCTTTGTGCTGTCATAATATTTAATATTTATTGCTTATACTTTGAAATAGGAAATTTTGTGTAAACATAGATCGTGCCCACATGAAAATATTCTGTATGAATTACCGCTTGTAAGTCAGAAATTACAAAGTTTTCAATGGGTTGAGTTTTGTTTTATGTATGATTGTTTACTTAACCAAAAGGAGCATCAATGTGTGTGTGTGTGTGTGTGTGTGTGTGTGTGCGTGTAAGTGTAAGTGTAAGTGTGTATATATAGGCCCTATACATAAAATAATTCCTTCAAAAATTATAACAGCGTAATTTCGGTAATAAAATTACATGCACATGTGAGGTAATTTTTGTTTGTCACAAGTGTTCTAAAAAATACAAAATTGATCACATAATCGTCTCAAAAGATTCCAGGAGGTAATGACCCGGAAGTTCTGCTTTGTGTTGTACCTGAATTTCCTACTGAGGTACGAGGTGAAACCGACTTGTAAGGTTGCCGTTGTTAACATGTAACTATGACATATGACATTGTCAAGCACAGTTAGGACTACTTGTCAATCGAGCCGCCTTTCTGGCTAAATGCCTTCATATTCCCTTACACAACTACTACCATTAGTAAAGCATACTGAAATTACGATCTGGCACGCACATCTGCCGTCAGTACACGTCAGTTGTTTACCCATTGTCTCCCAATGAACATTTCCCTCCGGGCTTACTATTAACCTGCGCCTGTTATGTTCAAATGTAGAAATGACTCACGTTCGAAGCAAGTTAAGCGCATATCATCAGCAACAGCATCATCATCATCGTTAAATCTAATATCTTCATAGTATTTAAACACATTATGTAAATTCGAGCAAGGAAGTTTAAAAACGTTTATGAAGCGTGTTTTGCAGTTATCCGTATTGATCCTCTTTCGCCATAATGAAAACCCTGAGATATTTCCTTGGTTTTAAATATTCGTTCCAGGCAAATTTCTACCTCAAATTATACTAGCAATCTCCCTTTCACATCGTGTCTAGTTTGGTAATAACTACAATCAAATTAATTCATTCTATACGGTGAGAATCAGTATCAAAAATATGATTACATAGCCTACCTTGTTTCTCCGTTTCACAATGACAGATATATTAGTCTATTAATGTCAAAAGGTTTTCGGAATGAACAATGATAATCGTTCTGAGCATATTCGGCTGAATTAGATTTCTGGTTATATTGGAATCGATCGTGTTTCCTGCGCAGCCACATTCAACGGCCTACACAAGACAATCGCCCTGTACTATGGTCTTTGTCCCAGACTAAATTTAACGATTGTCTGTGAAAGAGAAGGGAACTGATTTGGATGCAAGTCGTGTGGGCAGAAGCATGGAAATTTTGTGCTGCTCTTGATTTCACGGTCACATGAATTGCGTATTTTGTTATCATTATTCCGCTGAACGGTTTCAGTTTATATTCTCGGAAAAGAGAAATAGCGAAAGACATAAATTTGCGTGTAGATATTTTAGTTACTTTAGATCGAGGAAAAAGAATTATACAAATATTTCTGAAGGATTTTAGATGTTCACAGAAGTAACTTGAACAAGTCAGTTATCTGGGGTGTGGCGCCATATGTACTTTAGTAGAAATTTGCCGATGTTTCTCCGAATCGTTAGTAATTTTAGAAGTTTGCTGAAGTTTCTCCCAAACGTCGGTAGCTTTATACTGGACGCCACGAGCCAAGGAGACTATAAATTTTAAGATTTGTTCTGTTTTATCCTTTTTATTTTTTGTCTGTCCATTCACTTTCATTATTCATATTCTTCCTTCCATCCACCCAATTTCCGTTCTTTTCAACCTTCAAGATATTCTGTTCCTCTTCTCTCCATTGTTTGGTCATTGTCTGCTACTTTTCTTTATTGAAATTTTGAATATTAATTTTATTTTTAAAATAAACTACCGTAAAATTTTCCTTGCTTAAGAAATCCAGAGGGGTGGAATTTTGACTCCACTGGTTCTTTATTCTGGCACTTGATAGAAGCAACTGTTCAGCTTTATAATGTAGCAGCCTTGTCCCGGTGTCCATTGATTAGAAAAATGATGGGCACCCACAGATATTTTCGACTTCCGGGAAAACATCAATCTTCTTGTTCTGGTGGGAATAGAACCACTGTCTCTCGCGTACCAACTAAGTTATTTCTGGTCATTTTAAGTGTTTATCATGACATTAATTCAACTATCACTTCATACGTTTTGAAGGGACAGATACATTTTTTAATATTTGTTAAAATATTAAGTGATACAAGGAACAAATTGAGGCAGATAATTCTTTCCAATGGTGCTTTAAAATCTGTAGAATTTTTCTTTAGAATTTCTAGCACAACCGTAAAATAATGGCTTGTAATTTAATATATTTAAACAGCAGTAAATATATTTCTTCGAATATCCATTGGTTGGATTACAATCTTGAACCAAATGTTCTTAATTTTTACTTTGCTTTTTTTCGGTAAAGGAAGGCAAAACATATATTTTGAAATAGATAACAACAATTCCTTCAGTACCACTACCCATTTGCAATTCATAAGCATTTTCGCATCTAATTCTGCTCTGCGTAAATTCGTAATTTGTTATAGTTGTTAACTGTCAAAATATCAGTCAACCTACCACAGATAAGACCGACTGTTCAGAAAGCAGTCAGCTACACCAGTTCTATCATTGCGATATAGAAAATACCAAGTTAAGTGCAGTATATAATATTTCTGCTTGAACAGCAAAAAATTTTGAATGTTCTCCATACAGAATATTGTTACCTTTCTCATATTCTCACAATAAACGGCAATTATATATTTCCCTGTATAAATTAACCAGCTAGTATGTATAACAGAGCAGGTATGTGTTTAGTGTGAAGTAAAATGTGATTGTACCATTTACCTGAAAATCATGAAATAAATTTACCTTTCAAACAAAATAATCTATTGAACATTGTTCGAAGTGAAGGCGTGTCATATTGTCTTGCGGACTGGTGGAGAGAGAATACCACAGGCCAGGTTTACGTAGCGTACTCCATGATCTCTACACTTTAAATAGGTGGCTCGTCTCGCAAAAAAAGTGTTGTCGAAGTTAACACTTTGCGTGATAATCAACCGTATTATTAGCAGTGGTAATAACACGTACAATCTACTGTAGCAATAAGAAAATAGACATTTTGCCACACAGTTTGTTTTTCTAGTGTTAAGATTTATGCATTAAACAATGGTTGTTTTCTTCACTAAATTTGGCAGGTTTGGTTTTGTTGCAGTCATTCTTCGGGAGTTTTCGGTGGCGCAGGTGGTTGAAACACTGCACTACAAGGCAAAAGATTCCGGTTCGATTCCCGGTGGAGTCATTAGGATATTTCTCTGACTTAATCCTTCCGGCCGCACTATGGCCCTAGGGTCGATTCATCCCCTAACATAAATGGGTACCAGGGATATCTCCTGGGTAGGAAAGGCCTCCATTGCGAAGGATATATAATGTTTGCCATTTTGTTTGCCGAATTTCTAAGAATTCTGGGATCCTCAACACCCAGGAACCCTAAGATTCGGTCCAGGCCTGAAGTGGGAGAGCTTTACATTTTGCCTTAGCATTCATTCTTTACGCAGTCCGTCTTACGACAAGTCTATTGCCCCTTCCAAAGGGAATATTCCAGAGTGCTGCCTAGTGTTTCCTCTTTCAAGCTCAAGTACTTTCTGTTTTTCCTCAGGGTCATCCAATGTCTGCTTACATCTTCTTCCTAGTCTTTCTGCCTCTTATATCTTTTCTTCTGTATTTTGTTTGAGGAATAAAATTAATTCTTATATATGGATAACTTGGACAAAATTCGGTTTTCAAGACGTCCACATTCGGGTTTTATTACTTTAAGCACATAAATCACGACGAGTTCACGGGCAATTTATGATTAAGGCTTAGAAATACTATGTGTAGATTTGACTGAAAAATTCTATCAGAGCCCTTTAAAAGTGGGTGAAAGTGGGCTGAGTTGGCTCAGGATTGTTTTCCAGCAGCTGTTTGTATAAACGTCGGGGAATTTCTTGCTTATGTCATTAACCATTATATTCTCAAAAACCTTGCTCTAGAAACCTAGTCATTTGCTTCATCATTAGCGTGTATAACACAATGGAAAATCATAAATCATAAAGCATGAAGCATAAATAATAAACAGGTTGCTTTGAAATACAAAACCATCGGTTTGCTCACAGAATGTATTTGTGAATTAGTTACGTTTCTCGAATCATATGGCAAGCACAGCATTAACCGGACTGTTTTTAACGAAGACGTGGTTCATCTGATGTAAGAAAGGAAATGGAGCTTGATTTAATACGAACACCAATTTATTTCTTAAAAATGAATCTCTTCTATGGGGGTGAATCTCGGCCTTTCACTCTGACGAATATAATGAATGAATGGGCTGAGATTTGAGGATCATATAGCGGCAATGATGAAGAACAGCAGCGTTATCTTATTAAAATATTAAAATGGAATATTACGGCCTTCTTGAGAATTGCGCCCTTTGTTCTGGTAGCTAATTACTAACATTTCGGGAGAAAATATTATTAAATCTTTAATAAGGGGAACAAAATTAAAGCAGAACGATTCTCCGAGATGAGGCAGCCACCAGACTGCGCTGAGTTAAGTATCACCAGTCGCCGTTACTTAGAACCTCTGAATTCGAACATTGAATGTGATCTTGAAATAGCGGATGTGAAATTTTGCAGTGACTTGTAATTATTTAGAACCTAGATGTTGCGAGTTCCTAAACATGGTAATAGAATTTTAGGTTTTCCTGAAAACGTGTTGTTTAGTGTCTTGAATATCTGAGGGACTAAACATTTTGCATAGAATATTATATAATGTATAAGCTTATGTAATTATATATATATATATATATATTTGGCTCGTAAGATTGGTAGGGTTAAAATCTATCTATAAGTAATCTCTATTTACTTTTGACATCTACCTGTATTTTTTCTTAATAAATAAATTAAGAAGACTGAAGATTTCCTGTCCCGAAGTGCCACTCCATAAGGATCAATCAGGAACAGGATCATAGCTCCACGATTTATGAACCTCCACACTAGAAGAAAGTGACTGATCACCTCGAGGTTCGGGGCCCTTTTTCCTCAGAAAGCGGTGTCTGCGAGAGACTTATTAGACCCAAAAGCTAGTATATAAGTGGTCACGAACTAAAAGCCCTTGCCGATACCAAGACCCTTTCATTCAATCGGATAAGCTGAATCAGTATAATGCCTAGGAAACAGTATGGCTAACAAGGATATCGGCGTTTGATTCAAGGCAGGGGAGAGATTTCTGTCTTCTTCAAGGAATCCCAACATCTCTGGGATTTATCCAATCATCTTTACAAAGGATATCGTGTAGGTTGGTGGCTTCAGGGATTAAAGTGGCCAGATCTTGAAGCTAACCACTCGTTTCTATTTTCTGCCCACGTTAAGAGTTTCGGAGAGCGATATCTCAAAATCTCCATTCGTTTTCATGATTTCAGCGAAACGTTTACCTGTACGATACTACGCCATTTGCGGTTCTGCTTAAATGTTGTGTTGTTTTATATAGTGAAGCAAACTGCATGGGTTAAAATAATTTACTGAATAAAAAACTAAACGAATATATATTTAACTGGATGACTGAATAAATAAATACATAATTAACTAAACGAAGCTTTCTTAAGAGCCTGTTAGTGTCTTAACTACTAAAGATATTCTCCTTATGTTATACGTCCATTCCACTACGTTGCCCACAAGCACTAAAGCCATACCGCTCTTTGCAATTAAGTTTATATTTATCCATCCCATTATTATTCATTAATCGTCAGATATCATCCAAGAGTTCTTTTCTGTTCGGAGATTCCGTCCAAAATTTCGTAAGCTTATCCATTTTTCTTACAAATTTTGACCATGGCAACCGTCTTGATTTAGTCACCCCAATATATTAACATGAACTATGTGAATATTTTATCTACACATAACGACAGTTTCCAATTTATAGTGGTTTTTACACACAAGTATATTCAGAGTAACAAAACTTCAGCTCTCATAGTTATCCACTTTGTCTCAATTAATCGTTGAAGTTGGAGAGTTTACCGCTGCGTTGGTTTGTACTTCACAGCTCCGTTCACCGTCACTTTGCTCAGCGTCATGTGGCTTCAGCGATCAGCATGGACTCGGAGCGGGATAGAATGTTTGCTCAAAAAGCCATTTTCTATTGCAATTCCAGAACCTAGAATTTGAGATTTTGCAGCTCAGGATATGAAAAATAACAAGGCAGAACAATTCACGGGAAATTGAAGAACAAAAAAAAATTTTGTGCGATTTGGCAAGTGCTAAGATAAGGTCCTTGAGACATGTAATGCCCTGTGATACGGTAGATAGGTGTCAGCATTTCAGAGAGACCTATCCAGCATACGACACGACATCATTTTCCATAGGATCGTAACCTGAATGAAAAGTAGTTTGCAGAAAGTTTGGGAATATTTAAAAGGTAAAGGGAGAAGGTGTGATGAAGAATAAGGGATAAAGGAAGGAAGAAAATGAAAGTTGAGGATGAAACGACATCCACGTGATATGAAATAAACTACAGTCCCTTCTGTCCATGGTAGCTAATTATCCTGCCTTCTCAGGACTTATTAAACAGCTTCGGCAGCTGATACTAAGTCATTTTATACTCAGAAGCTTAATAATAGTTATTCGTCACTTCTGTCACTAAGCCACAATATCAACGGACATAAATATTGCCGTCTTATTACATTTGAAGCCATTTAGCCTGAAGATAGGGTATAAGGTCTTCCTATATGACGGTAAATTTCTACGAAATTAATAGGGCGTCACGTCCCTGAGAATTCGAAGCCTGGAAGGGGCACGCACAAAATTTTGTTTAAAAAGCTTGTTGGGAAAAGACCATTTCCTAGACCGAGCAACGGATGAGAGGAAAATTATTAAAGTCTATCTTAAACAAATAGTTAATACGAGTGAAATAGTACAAACACAACACTTCAATACGTCATTCATATTCAGTACAATATAACACAGAAGTATAAATCAGAATAAAATTGGATAACAACAGTGTAGGGTTTCGTCTGTGTTAGAGAGAGAAGGAGAGAGAGGAAAAAGGGGTTTGTCAATTTAGGGATCCTGTAGAAGGGGGTTCTCAAAAACTGTGGGGAAATTTCTTTACTAGATGTACTGCAAGACAGGTACAGACTATTTAAGTTTCCAATTATGTTTCTGCGATGCTAAGCTGGAACAGTCCACGGAATGCAATACAATGCCGTAGGCTTTATCTC
>Ga0123357_10007486_pt1 | contig 13503 bp, 8 predicted proteins | sample TergutEmb28metaG_FD_89873 | JGI IMG/M metagenome (GOLD analysis project Ga0123357, IMG submission 89873) | Embiratermes neotenicus P4 segment gut microbial communities from Petit-Saut dam, French Guiana - Emb289 P4 | ecosystem: Host-associated > Arthropoda: Insects > Digestive system > Gut ...
CCAGGAGCATTTCCTGGGGGTAAAGGCGGCCGGTGCTTAAGGCTGACAACCTACCACCATCCTGTGCCTTTGTCACGAAATCTGGGAACCTTAACTTCCTGGAACCCTCTGGGCATGCCCAGGCCTGTAATGGGACTGCTTTACTTTTACTTTACCAAATGTATCAACTTTAAATCTTGCTCTAATATTTAAGGTTATCGCAGGTTATCAGATTCTAAACAAAGTACGTGACCATTATTTCCTGTAAATAATTTTAAAATTATTTTGAAATAATCCGTCAATCATAACTAAACATTTATTGTGAATCTTAAAGCACACAAATTCAGAACAGTTGCAGTACACACAACTACCGAATTCGTACCAACAACACACACTCTTTTATTGTGCTCTACTTTATGTACAAAATGAAATATTTCTTCCTTTTACAGAATTTCGTGTTGCACTTATATTCTCATTTATGTTGCATATAGTATTGTATCAGGTCTGCCGAAACATGTCGTAATGAATACTAAATTGTGAAAACAATGAAACTTTAAATGATATTGACGGATTTACTGCAATATTTATTTTGTGACCGCTCTTTGAACAAAGGTATAAAATGACAGTGAATATCAGCAACTTTGCGAGAAATCGAATCCGGCTGTCCGGCCTGCAGGCGACCGCCCAGCCGATTTCAGTTAACAGCCCAATGTTGAAGTTTGCAAAATTCCTCCTCTTTTTCCTTCCAGAACGTAAACCGACTTCAGCTTCCAGGCTGCAAAATGGCGCGGAACGCTGAGCCTAATGCAAATTACCGCTCGATGTCAGTCATTGTGCAATTCTACGTATTAGCGGAGAATGAACTTCCACATTCAGTCGTCATTCTAAAGCGCACGGCGGGCTGTGTAAAGAACGCCTCGTATTTATTTTATGACACTGTAAGTAACTCAGATTATAGTTCCGAAATGAACCAAGAGTTAGCAGTTAAAATAAGTGAACTTGAAAGAAACTGTGAAAACACTAAAAACATCAAAATTAGGAACTTTTATAGGGGCCTCAATAAACGTAAGAAGGGTTACCAACTTAACATTACTAAATTGTTGTAAGGGATTAGGAGGGCGATCAGCTTGCTGGGATAAACCTTATTTAGAATAGGTGGAGGATTTTTTTTTGTATGTTAAATGAAGGTGGGGTAAAGTTTGTTATACAGAATGTAGCTGATAACAGCCGAGCCGTTAGTGCCTTAGCCCAGTGCCTTGGAAGCTGAGTTGGCTATTTAAACCTGGAAAGACACAAATGACCAGGTAAAGGTCAAATTCCAGCAGAATTGGTAGAAGTAGAAGGGAGAACATTTAGTTCTGAGATAATCAAACTTATTAATTCTATTTGGAATGAGGAGGAATTGCCTGAGGAGTGGAAGAAGTTGGCTGTTATAACTATTTACAAGGAGAATGATAAAACAGACTGCAGTAATTCTAAAGGTGTGTAAGTTTTGTCAAATAGATACAAAATATTATCCAACATCCTGCTATTAAGTTTACTGCCATATGGAAAGGAAATTATTGTGGAATGTTGGTGTGGATTTCGACGCAACAAGTCAACTGCTGATCATATACTCTGCGTTCGTCAAATACTTGAGAAAAAATACGGAACAGAATGAGGTAGTGTATCAGCTGTTTCAAAATGAAAGGAAACAAATTATTCATTTAGGATAGAAGTCTTGTATAATATTATTATTATTGAATTGTTGTCCCTATGAAACTAATTAGGCAAGTAGAAATGTGCCTGAATGGAACGTAAAACACAGTACGAGTAGACAAACATTTGTCTGACAAGCGACCTACTTAGTGTAGTTTCTAAATAAGAACATGCTTCATTACTATTGCTTTCTTATCTTGCTTTATAATATGCCACTAGGAAGGTTCAGTCAAGCCAGGATAACCTGAAATTAATTGGTAGGCATGGGCCTTCGGTCTATGCTGATGATGTTTATATATTGGGTGAAATCATACAAACACACAAGCTTGCTTACTGCTCGCCAATAAGGAAAATAGTCTAGAAGAAAATGCAGAGAGAACTAAGTGTATATTTGTGTCCCGACAGCAGAATGCAGGAGAAAATCACAACATAAAGATAGGCAATAAATCCTTCAAAACTGCGGGACAAATCACAGTGTTTGGACAATCCTAAATATCTAAATTGCTCTCGTGATGAAATTAACTGTATATTGAACTCAGGGAATGTTTCCCATCATTTTGTGTACAATTTTTTTCCCAGCTTGTTAGTCAAAAGTATAAAGATTAAAATACACGAATGATAATTTTTCCTCTTCTTTCATACGGGTGTGAAACTTGGTATCCTACATTCAGGAAGAAACACAGGCTGTTGGGCTTGGAGTATGGGGTGCTGAGGTAGATATTTGGGCTTAAGATAGACGAGATAAGAGGACAAAGGAAAATTGTGCATAAAGAGGAGTTTTATGATCTGTACTGCCCACCAAATATCATTGTCGGGTGACCGAATACTATTTCGGTGATAAAACCAAGAAGAATTATCTGGGATGGAATGTGGTACTAATCGGGAATTGGAGCGGTGCATAGAGGGTCTTCGTTGGAAAACCTGAGGAAAAGAGACCACTTGGAATTTATAGATGTAAATGGCAGGATAATATTAAAATGGGTCTTTAAGACGTGAGATGGATTAATCTGGATTAAGATAGGAACGTTAGGCGGGCTATTGTGACGGCGGTAATAAACCTCCGGATTCCATAAAAATGAGGAAATTCTTGACCAGCTGAGGATATGTTAGGTTCTCAGGAAGGACCCTGCTCCACAGAGTTGAAATTGATGACGGTGTTGTGGAGGAGCTGAGTAAAACTACAAAACACGTCGGTAATGATACGTATCTGATGATCTCAGCAACCAAGAAGATGCAGCAAAATTTGTTTTATTGATTCCCTTAAGCTCGCTCTACATGTTTCGGGCGACTGTTTCTTCCATCTTCAGGAGCACTTTGATTGTATATACAGCTTTTTGGAGCAATGTACCGTCTCTGCTGTCTGCTGCCGACCGGTGACACAAGTTGGATGGAACCAGTTCCATCCAACTTGTACAAACCTGTACAGCAAGCTTAAAAGAATCAATAAAACAAATTTTTTTTGCATCTTGTTGGTTGCATATATTACTGTACTGGTGATGCACGTCACGTGAAAGTCAACCTGATGATCTCAGCACAATTAGAGCTGCCTGAGACAGTCTACAATACCGGCAGCAGACCAGCCCGTTTCGTCTCGCCGCTGCTGGAGTTCCCGCAAACTTTCCACTGCCCTCTCCTCGTCATCTTCTTGAGCAGTACACCCTCTGTCCATCTGCATGGAGCTGCAGCGCAAAGTTAGCACAAGGCCTCCCGTGTTCGAGTTTCTAGATCTTGCCTTGAATGAGGCGCGGATTCAGGCAAGGCGTTAGTCTACGCTAGCCAATAGAAAACCTAAATGGGATTCGAACTTACGATTCCATTGTTCGAGTGGTAGTGTACAGTAGGAGCTTCAGAACGTTCATGTACTCTCTTCGAAATGTTAAAAGCCTACACGCACTATTCCATCGCCACCTATCATTAGGCAAGGCAACACGCATAACTGACAGCAGTTAGAAACAGGAGCACAAGATGGCAGAACCTCGCTGTTTAAATCAGTAGTCCTGTGACACAATTTTCCTATTTAGTTCAGTTTCTCATAATAAATATAGCATTTCGTGCAAAATGTTTAAAAGACTGAAGACGTGGAACCTTGATTATGTGCGTCGCTTTCAGCAAAACAAGAAAGGCATGCAAACACATTATTTTGTTTTGTATATAGTATCCATGACCCGAGAATTCCTGTTAAAATTTAAATAGTTCTTTGATGGTTTTAAAAATACCGATTTTATAGAAGAAAATTAAAAAAAAGCAAATACTTTCTACCACTTACACAGTACTGAGACAATCTATTAATACACACGACACAGAGCATCACAAACTTTCCTCACTTCAAAAGAGCCAAATTCCTGATAAAAGAAACCGCTCGACAGTTGATAGATCGTTAGAACTATCCAAGCACACCGCACTCTTCTTTAAGCAAACAGTTCGCCACTACACCGAAGCATGAATTAGATTTGTCAGTGTAAAATTAATTTAAATATGCATCGATTCATTTCAATATTATTGCGAAATCAAAGACGCAGGCTCTACATCCGTCTCTCCGCATGATGATATTAAACTGAAATGTTCATCGCACTCTCCCCTAATACTAATGCCTGTTAAGTTCCGTGATAATTTCCAGCAGCTCCTTTTGATGAGTCCTGCACAATTAGATCCAACGTGCTACTGTCTACACAATTATTAAGAAACGTTGTAACGAAATCTGATTTTTTCGTGTTGTTAAATATTGAGTTTATGGCTTTTCTGGACATGACGCCGTGTATTCCAGCAGATAGGCGTCAAAATTTCGCGTCGATCTGCAGGAGAAGACGAAATGTAAGAGGAGTCCGCAGTATTAAGAGTTGAGACGTTGAAAATAGAGCAGAAAAAACAGGGCAAAGTTATTAAAATCTTTTAGTTAGAGACAGATAAACAGTTTGGTAATTGAACTAGAGAATAAAAGTGTGGAAACGTGAGCGAAGCAAGAATGAAAGCGATCAAGTGTTTAGGGTCCCTGCTTCGTATACGGGAAATACCGAGTTCAAATGTTGGTCGGCGTGGGTCCATTTTCACCGACACGTTTAGCGGTTTCCTTCGGTCCCGCAAGACAAATTTCTGATTAGCACATCAGTTTATGGCACTGCTGCTTCCCTTCACAAATATCTTAATCTATTTTTAGCAACAAATCGAAGTTACGTGATGTGAGCACTGGAGAACTGCATTACATAAAATATCAATAACGTATAAGTTAATAAAGAATAAAGAATAAATAATAAAGAATAAAGGGAAGAAAAAGAAAGAAGAACAGTGCGACACAGACAGCAGTGCGATCTCACTGCACGACACTGTCATTGCTACTTCAACTTGCTGCATCACTTTTTACGAACTTCCGGGTCTTTGTGTCCGTAGTTACGAAGGTACACGGAATTTGTCTCTTTACACAAACAACACAGGAGCAGAAACACACCGTGCAAAATGGCAGCACATCAGAGCGCGCCCTCCCAGTGCCCCCACCCCCCCCTCCCCCCGCGTCCAACATACCATTTTGAAAGCCGTGCTTCATGCAGTGGTTTGGGGATTTCCCTTGCGACTTGAAGACCCAAAGTCCCGTGGAGATTGGTTGGACCTGCAGTGCAAGCAAGGACAGAGTTTGTTATAACTGCACAAGACTTACTTTGCACCTCGGCTGGAAGATGCGTGCTGTCACCGTGCATTGCGCCGTGACTGTCGTAGAGCGCGAATAGACGCTCTAAGCTAAAGAGAATTAGCGGCTTTTGAATAACAGGAATTTAAGTGGCCTTACAAAGAGACACAAAAATCACATTTCTTATGATTTTCAAACGGAATATTAAAGTGCTAGTGGAACCGAAGCAGCTCAGTTAGTACAGGGCTGGCGTCTCGACGACTGTGTCCCGATATTTGTCTTCTTAACAGCGTCCAAAACGGCATAAGAGGGGCGAAGTGACAGGAGTGTGGTCAAGGACACGTAACAAGGACCTTCACGTTCTGTACTCCTCACTAAATGTCATTCGGGTGATCAAATTAAGAATAATGGAATTGGCGGGGCATGTGACACGTATGGGAGACAGGAGAGGAACATAAGGTGTTTGGTGGGAAACCTGATGGGAAGAGGTAATTTGGAAGACCTAGAAGTAGATGAAAGGATAATATTAAAATGGATCTTCACATACTGGGATGGGGAATGGGCTAGATTGATCTGGCTCACGATAGGGACATAGGGCGGCGACTTGTAAACGCGATAATAAACTACGATTTTCATGAAATGCGGGGAAACTATTGAATAGGTGAGGTCTGTTAGCTTCTGGGGAAGGACCCTGCTTCATGTAGTTAATCAAAAACTGCTTTGGGACCCTTAGATTATCCTCTCCAATGGATAACGCGCTGTTTCTTGGGGACAAAGAGGTCAATGCGTGAAGATAACTCACGCAACAATATTACCACCGTCGCGTTTGTTCTCTTCGCACTACTGCAGACTTCTCTCCCTTATTTCAGGCTCAGCGAGACCGCAAACAGGACACAGCGATTCGATCAAAGTTATTTGAGTAGGGAGACAGAATATGGCATCTGACTGATGCAGTTGTGTGGCATTTACAGCGAGGTAACGAACCATATAGCGCTTTCATAGTGAAGATGACAACTGTTTGACACCCAATGTCATGGCCTTCGTGTCGAGTTTCACAGAACGCAGCCTTCTGTTGTAATTACGCTGTGTACTTGTCTGTCCCTGACTGTGCATCGCCGATGGCTCTTTGTCTATAAACAAGACAGACAATGTACTTATAAACGTAATAATGACGCGCGTTCGCGTAACCATTGTTGCCGCGGAACAGTGGTATTACATATTCTCTGTGTGTGTGTGTGTGTGTGTGTTGTCAGATTTTCCCCCGTTATGTTACACAATGCGCGATTTTTGGAAAAGAGCTATTGAACATAAAATATATGTTTTTATTTTCTCTAAAAATGCGTCTGAAAATTTCTAATTCTAATGAAAACTGAGCGAGATATTGTCATAAATTTATTTAGGCTTCACGTAAGGAACTGTTATTCCTGCCAGATTTTAATACGATTTGAATATTCTTGACAGATGTTCCAATAATACACCAATATCAAATGCCATGAGAATCGTCCTGTGGGGGCAAAGTTGTTCCGAGCGTACGGATAGACAGACAGACAGACAGATATGCATGAAGAATCTAATCGTCTCTTTTCGCAAACTGGCACAGGTGTCTACTAAAATTAACGTAGCCGGTCCACAAAATAATTCAGTTCATACAAAATGTAAGGCCACTTTTGCGATATCTCAGAGGAGACTGGAAGAGGTGCTGGGCAAGACAGACAGACTTCCTGGGTCAATGTGAATAATGTAATTGCATTAGAAGGAGTTAGTTAGTGTAAAGAACGCAGTGTTAGCAAAAAGACCTTAACGGCAGATATACGTATTATTAGGCGCCATCAAAGGCAAGATATGCAACAGCAATTATATCAAAGAGTATGTCGCCTAAGGAAGTACAGGACAGCCTTCATCACAATTTGTGTATTCTATGTGCCTACTTAAAACATAAAACAGCGAAGAACACGTGACAGTGTGCACGGTGTCAGGCATGTGCCACTGCTCCTTATAGCTAAAGCGTAGAGAGAATAAGACACATCAGAACAGAACAACCGGTACATATTCTGAGGTCTTAGTGACTCAGATGTTTGGATAATATTCATGTTTATTTGACGACCCTGTCAGTATTTCGGGCAACACAGTGTTGATGGCAGGGCAGGTTTTGGATAGTCGATCGAAAGGAATTTGGAAAAATCTGGCGTTTATGGTTTAATAGGGGGAATATATCTGTTCATTTGCCTGAGGCTGCCAAGAAGAAAGTCGGATATCTTCTAACAGGGCAGCCGGTATCCCACCAGAATTTCTAATCCGGGCGTCTCCCCGTGCACAAGTCGAAATACGTTACTGCCACGCCAAACTGCTCTGTATATATATATATATATATATATATATATCCCAGTCTGTCATATGCTGAGGGCTTTTTGAGTTTATTGCCAATATTTTATTTTCTTTTTGTCGTGGCCTCATTTTTGTTTTCCGTTTTGGGCGTCTTTTTTATTTACTAAAAGCGACTATTAGATTCGCCATGCTTGTCCGTCTGTCCGCCCGCCTGCCACTAGACGGATTTTCACCAAATCTTTTATTTCAGTATTCTTTGGAAAATCTGTCCAGAAAGTTTTAGTTCCGTTGAACTATGATATGAATAACGTTACTGTACCTGAAGACAAATGTACAGTTATTGTAATATTGTAATATTGTAATATCTCGCTGAGTTCCTCTTAGAATAAGAAATGTTTCGCACTAAAAGTTGTAGAAACAATCAAAACATACATTTTGTGATCAGGAACATTTTTCCGAAAATCTTGCCTTTTATGAGGTAATATGGTAGAGCCAGAGAAGTGACAATACAGTATGGAGCATGCGCTTTGCATGCTGGATAATTAACGTTACAAGCACATACCAGAATATACAGTATAACATTTACTGCTTTTGAACGGTAACCACGGTTAAGCGAGCGCGCCTCAGTATGGCGTTACATATGCGTTGCTTATTTTCGTGTATGCTTCATTTGTGTGCCGCGTCTTCCTGAAAGATATTGTCTTACACGCTTCTTCCTGTCTTTACCAATTCATGAAACAAACACAGTACATTCAATTTTACACTAGCAAACGATTTGGGAGACTTTGGCGTTAGTGGAGGGACGATATTGCAAGTTGTCATAAAGAAATCTCTTGAGTGACCATGTGGAGTGAGTTCATGGGATTTTGAACAGGGATCGCCAGCGGGTTTTGTAAACACGGTGATGAATCTGTTTGCTCAATAAAATTAGGGAAATTTTTTGATGAGCACGAACCTTATCAAGTTTTTCATGGAAAACATCAACCTCTCACTTTACTGGATAAATCCAGTGTAACAAGGACTGAAAAACATATACAGACTTGGCCAGTAAGACGTGCAAAGTTGTTGGCCTGTTAAAACGCCTGCAGAGTTTCAGTCAGGCTACAAGTGCAACAGGCAAGTCGGAGAAGTTGCCGCATAGTCACGGCGACTTCTGCTGTCTTCTGGTGCTGCAGGTGAAAGAGGAACGTAAAGTACAACACCCCATACCGAAAGTAAGAAAGATGTACATATGATCATCAGTGTCACCAGCAGAATCACCACAGTTACTAACTTCAGCTTTTCTGCTGTCAGAACTATTTCACACAGCACCCCATTCACATTAAACCCTCTCCCTTCAAATCGTTTCACCTTTGGAATCTATTGATCTATTTTTATCCAGTTTGCGTTTCCTGTGCCCACTCAGAGCTCCAGTATTATTCAATTTGCAACATAATGGGCTTCCTCTCTATCCATCAGTTCGGCCACGAAATTGCAAGCGACTCGAAGGCAAACTGCAGGGTGATGCTGACCAGTGGCTAACACACAGCGAGAAAATTGGTGCTCGTGAATTGTTTTATATAACGATTCTATGCCAAATGCAGAGTAAAGCCATAACAGCATCTCTGATAAAATGGCTAGAGTAGTGGCATAATGTGAAGTGGTGTCGCGAAGCTGATTTTTTTTTTTAAAAAAAGAAAGAATTAATGCTCTAACGCTTTAGTTCCAAAAGCGCTGATCCCACGGGATCCGCGACTAGTTCTCAGAGAATCCGTGGATACGTATCTGTAATATCTACTTTTGAAGTTTTATGTTTGTTGAAAATAATGAAGGAAATTCTTTAATTGGCTACAAATTTGTTTCGTATGAGCGTTAGAATATCTGCTTAAGAAAGCTCCTGTACCAACGGGACAAGCGGCAATTAGAATTTAAGGTCAAATCTTGCAATTCCTTGTCATTTATGCTACTGGTATGTATTGTTTTCTATTTAAAATCAGTTCTGAGACATGCGTATCTAAGTTTGGGTACCTATCATCCGGACACTCTAAATTTAAATGACCACTATTGTGATTATTCTTGGTTATTACTGGAAACCACAGGCGGTGTGCGATCAAACGAATTCTGAGCAGCACTGTCCGAGGTATCGTCAGAATATGAGAAATTAGTGGGCAGTGTAGGACAGGAAATAAGCTTAGGGAAAAGCGGAAAACAAATAATTATTAAGTATAGACTTTCATTATAGATATCCCAGTTCCTGGATTGTGTTCCTTCTATTATTTAAGGAAAAAGGCGACGTTTCGATAACTGGATCACTTTTACCCTCAGGTAGAAGGAGAGGACACCATCTCTTGCTTCTATGCACCCTTCGGCCTAGAACGCTAACGAGGAGTTCATATCCCAGACTTAGAGGAGGTCCAGAAACCCGGCAATCCTAAGTGCTATATAGAATCCACGGAACAATTTGGAATAGAGAGGATTTCAGGCTCATTTACGGTCAGCGTTGTGCTAAAGGTGGATGATGACGTTTCAAGCAACCTGCTGCCTAAACGTCTGCATTCACAATACACAAATTCCCCTTGTCCAAAACCCAGACCAGTGTAAATTCCTAAAACATTAAGTCACCTTCATAAAGTATAAGATTCTTGTTAGTTATGACGCAGTCGCAGATCCTCTCATGCTTCTTAACATAAAATACTTGACTGAGGCTAGCTTCGTTCCTCTAATCAACATTAATGTTAATCTTCGGGGTGAATTACATAGTAAGGGCAGCAATTCGCGACCACCCGCTAATGCATTTGCCTAATTACAGAACGATTACAGGACCAGGCGGAGATTTCGCAGAAGCTGAAACTAGCTAAATTTCGAGCAAAGCAACACTTTAATTAAACCTTTATTATTAATTGCGAGTGTAGAATGGCGCACGGCTGGCATGCAGCTAGAAATGTGAAGCCGTATTGAACCTACCGCTGTCACCAATCAGGTGTTTACAAACCGTATATTTACCGATGAGAATTCAAAGGTAAAATTTGAAAAATTGCTGTTTGTAGTTTTGCTACAGCGTCTTCAGTGGTTGTGCGTGCTGTGAAATTGAGTATTTCTGGACGTACTGCTTGATATACTGTGTGTAAACTGTGAGGTGATTGTTAGCAATATAGACAAATATCATAGATCACAAGTGAGAATATTCATTTTATATATATATGTGTATGTGTTAGAGATTGCTTACATGTTTCGGCCGCAATATGACATCATTATATAATACACAATCTAAGTACAGCACGAAGAATTACCAAAAGAAGTGTAACCTGTTTAAATTTAATGACATCTAATTTTACAATTAACAGTTTTATTTGAAAGTTCAAAAGATTCATTATGTATTACCTTACGATGACTATTTTCCGCCGAAACATGTAGTAAGAATATGTGTGTGTGTGTTTGTGTTTTGTGATCTACCGATTTTTGTATAGTAATTAAATCACCTTATGCATTAAGTTAAAATGAAGGGAATTGTTACTTTTGCAGTATTTTTTCTTGTTGTTGTTGCTTTTATTGCATGACATTCTACAGTCCCTCTTGCTATAAGGAGGAAAGAAAGACCGTTCATTGCATCTCTAACTAGTTCCATCTTTATAGCTACATTTTTGCACTTGAACTGGAAGGTATCACCAGGCAAGTGAAACGTACATAAAGAAAGATTATTTATAGACAACCCGTTGAAATAGTAAGCAAATTTTAAAATAGCCGATAACACAGATTTACAAAAATAATTGTTCATGTCAGTCGGAACAGGATAAAAGTCAAAAGTGTGTTAAAATAAAATACACTACGTGTGGCATCGGAACGGGTCAAAAAGCGGCCCGACTCCACGATAGCTACATGATGGTGATGACGGCGTACATTGTTATGTTGAAATCGTTTTACAGTAGGCTACTGTACGTCTGTAAACCAATGTTGCTGCTTTTTTCTTGTGTTACTTGAACCGAATCTGTTTTTAATGTTTTTACCTGAAACCCGTCTCTAATTTTCAAAACAGTATATGACCCATTTTAAAAGCGCAAAGATAGCTTTGTATAATAATTTTATATTTAGATTCTTTTCCAAAAGCAGTGCGCATTTTATGACGACCTGCAGCATGCATTCCAATGATGTTTATTGTCGCAGCTTCGTGCTGGCGGTTTGTGAGGAAATGCGAGTTGATCTTCGTTTGTACGAAAACTAAAGCAATCCAAAAACAGATTTACGAAAATTATCTTTCTTGCACTATTGTGTACAGTTGTGTGGAGTTGTGTACAGTTGTTTACAGTTGCGTGGAGTTTTGTACAGTTGCGTACAGTTGTGTACAGTTGTGTACAGTTGCGTACAGTTGCGTACAGTTGCGTACAGTCGCGTACAGTTGCGTAAAGTTGCGTACAGTTGCGAAGAGTTGTGTACAGTTACGTAAAGTTGCGTACATTTGCATACAGTTGCGAACAGTTGTGTACAGATGCGTACAGTTGTGTACAGTTGTGTACAGTTGCGTAAAGTTGTGTACAGTTGCGTAGAGTTGTGTAAAGTTGCGTACAGTTGCGTACAGATGCGTACAGTTGCGAACAGTTGTGTACAGTTGCGTAGAGTTGCGTAAAGTTGCATAGAGTTGCGTACAGTTGCGAACAGTTGCGAACAGTTGCGTACAGTTGCATAACGTTGTGTACAGCTGCGTACAGTTGTGTACAGTTGCATAGAGATGCTTACAGTTGCGTACAGTTGCGTAAAGTTGTGTACAGTTGTGTAAAGTTGTGTACAGTTGTGTACAGTCGTGTACAGTTACGTAAAGTTGCGTAAAGTTGCGTATAGTTGTGTACAGTTGTGTACAGTTGCGTACAGTTGTGTACAGTTTTGTACAGTTGCGTAAAGTTTTGTAAAGTTGCGTACAGTTGTGTACAGTTGAGTAACGTTGCGTACAGTTGTGTATAGTTTTGTACAGTTGCATAAAGTTGCGTACTGTTCTGTACAGTTTTGTACAGTTGCGTACAGTTGCATACAGATGTGTATAGTTGTGTACAGCTGCGTACAGTTGCGTACAGTTGCGTAAAGTTTCGTACAGTTGTGTAAAGTTGTGTACAGTTGTGTACAGTTGCGTAAAGTTGCGTAAAGTTGTGTAAAGTTGTTTACAGTAGTGTATGGTTTCGTACAGTTTCGTACAGTTGTGTACAGTTGCGTACAGTTGCGTAAAGTTGTGTACAGTTGTGTAAAGTTGCGTACAGTTGTTTAGAGTTGCGAACAGTTGTGTAAAGTTGTGTACAGTTGTGTACAGTTGTGTAAAGTTGTGTAAAGATATGTACAGTTGTGTACAGTTGCGTATAGTTGCGTACAGTTGTGTACAGTTGCCTACAGTTGCGTACAGTTGTGTACAGTTGTGTACAGTTGCCTACAGTTGCCTACAGTTGCGTACAGTTGTGTACAGTTGTGTACAGTTGCTTACAGATGCGTACAGATGTGTACAGTTGTTTACAGTTGTGTAGAGTTGTGTACAATTGCGTAGAGTTGCGTAAAGTTGCGTACAGTTGCGTAAAGTTGCGTACAGTTGCGTTCAGTTGCGTGCAGTTGCGTAAAGATATGTACAGTTGTGTAGAGTTGTGTAAAGATATGTACAGTTGTGTACAGTTGTGTACAGTTGCCTACAGTTGCGTACAGTTGTGTACAGTTGTGTACAGTTATGTACAGTTGCTTACAGTTGCGTACAGATGTGTATAGTTGTGTACAGTTGTGTACAGTTGTGTACAATTGCGTAGAGTTGCGTAAAGTTGCGTACAGTGTCGTACAGTTGCGTACAGTTTCGTGCAGTTGCGTACAGTTGCACACAGTTTTGTACAATTGTGTACAGTTGTGCAAAGTTGTGTTCAGTTTCGTACAGTTGCGTACAG